>OHZS01000090.1_pt1 | contig 38983 bp, 37 predicted proteins | sample 1580521 | NCBI WGS metagenome assembly OHZS01 (sample SAMEA3882503, study PRJEB24775) | human gut metagenome | biome: human-associated habitat; feature: intestine environment; material: feces | place: Netherlands | collected 2009/2010
ATACATAAGTATTATGAAATGCATCAACATATTACTTGTGATGTGATTCGATCTTTTCTCGAAGACAATGACAATGCTTTGCGACCTGATGAAGGAAAAGACTTCATAGAGTTTGCTAAAGAGTTGATGGAAAAACGTTATGAGAAAGGTAAGATAGGTTTCAGTACTTGCAAGAATGGTATTTCATATCTCAATCAGTTTGAGGAATACCTGTTGCTTGAACACAAAGGTACACATGGTGAGCATAAGGAATTCATTTATGTCTCAGATATTAGTGAAGACTTATTGCTTGATTTCCGTAAGTATCGACTCTTGGCAAAAAAGAAAGCAACAACAGTCAACAAGACTCTATGTCCGATTCTTCAGGCGTGTGAATATGCTTGTCAGTTAGGTTATATCTCTCATCAGCTTAATGCATCTCTCCAGGACTTGTATATGAAAGAAGAGGACCGGCTTGATGAAGAAGAGAGGAATATCAAGTATCTCACTGAAGAGAGACTTGCTGAGTTAGTTTCCGTTTATAATACCATCGAACAACCTCGACGAAAAGAGTTTTTGGAGATGTGGCTGTTTGCCTTCCATGCTTGCGGTATGCGAATGGTTGATGTGATGACGCTCCGATGGAAAGACATTGATTTCAACAAGAATTTCATCAGTAAAATACAAGTCAAGACGAGAAACCGAAACACCATACCTTTGAGTGAACCACTCATTCGTATTCTTGAAAAATGGAAGGGTAGAAACAAAGTCTTTGTTTTTGATCTATTGCCAGAGAACTTCGATATAAATGACCATGAGGCGATATACCGTCGTAGAAATTCCTGGAATAATACCATCAATACTTCGCTTCGCTGTATATCTCATGATTTAAAATGGAATCAAGACTTGACTTTCCATGTATCAAGACACACTTGGGCAGTTTTAGCGCTTGCACACGGAGCTGAAATCAGTGAGATAAGCAGATTGTTAGGTCACGCTTCAACAGGCGTCACAGAGCGAGTTTATGCAGAATTCTTGCCAGACAACCTTGCGACTGTAGTAAGCAAACTTGGCTTCTGCTTCATTCCTGATATGAATGCCAAACAAAAGAAGGTGGTATCACGCTAACCAGAGTGATACCACCTTCGATCAAATTTGTAGCCTTTATAGTCGAAACTATCAGAATATCTTGTAGTCCTTGCCAGTAAGATTAGAAATTGGCTTGAATAAACGCAATAGAATGAGCCCTATCACGATAAATGCTATTCTGACTATTACTGAACCACCCATAGTAAAACCGTGCCATACGAGGAAAATGGGTGAGCACATGAGGGCTACGATGATTAGGCACATTAGAGCTGCTAGAAATGTTTTTGGTCCCATACGTCAATAATCTAATGGAGCTATGAAATGATCATCAGGCAGGTCGTGAAAATGCTTGCCATCTGCATCATTAGTCACATATGTTTCGTTTTCTGGATCTTCTGTAGCGAAATAGATTTCCAAATCCTTGAAACGATTTTTGAGAAGAACGCGGAAGTCAGTAATCAATGCTAGTTCTTCCGCTTCTATATAGAGAAAGCCTTCTGAAAGTTCGCATTTCTTGATATTACCACAGAGATTGCAAGTCCCATAGTCCACACCAAGAGCTAAGATGATGTTTCCTTCCCAATCATCGGCCTCGTCTTCTTCCATAGCAGGGCGTTCTTTCTGTATGAAAGTCTGATAGAGGTCATATATCTCTTGCAACTCTTCTTGTTTTCCCACAATGTGGTAGCGTACTTTTATATTATGCATTTGTGATGCTATGAAATCTTCTAACTCTTTCTCCATATTTCGTCAGTCAATCTTATAGTTATACAAAAATCTGAGACTGTCACCACTTATTTCGAAAGCTACGATGTCGTGAGCATACTCATTGCTTCCTACCTTGGCAGATAGGAAGAATATGTATGAGCGACTGCCGTATTCATCGTCGATACTTACTATCTTTCGTACCTCATGGTGGCTGTAGTCGTCCTTTGGGTGGGCGAGACGCAGCAGAGGACGATGCTCTTCATGCTGCTCGCCATCTTCTGATTCGAATTTTACCACACAGTCAATGTCGGGTGCTGTTCCACCTTCACCGGTGTCATACCAGATGGCTGTCACGAGACTGTCGTCAGAGACTATTGTATGGTAAGTCTCGATAGAGTCAGACTTACCATAGCTCTTATCGAGACTTGTATCGTCAGACTTGTTCAAACATGAAGAGTATATATATAATGCCAGCATGGCTATGCTACAAAGCTGGAGTATCCTTTTCACATTCCTCATCGTTTCCATTAGACATATATGCCCATGCCCGTTTCAGTTTTTCGTCTTCAAAGTCACTCGTAAACATACATTCTGCCAAAACTTCACCGTCTTCTGCGTATTCGGGATCGAATACAAGTCCTGGTAGAGTAAGCGGCTCTTCTTGTCCATGTATGTATGAACCGATATAGACATATTCTTTGGGCGGTTCTACCTTATGGCAACCTAAAAACACATTTCTTTCACTTGCAAGGTCAAAGTACTCGTCTTCGTATCCTTCAAAATCGTTTAATTCCCAAACAAAGCAAAGCTCGTACATTAAGCACTCAAAGAAGAAACGTTCTTTGTTTACCGTAACAAAGTGGCTATGTGTATCCTCTTGATAAAATATTGGGTATATCTCTGATTCCCACATCCAAAGATGACTTACCTCTTCGGTTGTTTCCAAGATTTGCTCTTTAATGTGCTTGCTCCAAAGGCTGGTAACGTGATAGGCGTTGTCTTTTTTTACTTTCAGATATATTCTCATTTTCTTTTCGTTTAGACCTTTATTTTGATGGAGGAAAAATTTGGTTGATAACAACTTCATTGTCGTAATCAAGATATGCCCCGTCTATGTCATGACCTATTGACATAAATTCATCACTCTCTACCCATCCTCCTATGCTCAATCGCTCGCTGGTTTCCTGATAGTAAGCATCCATTATCTTCTCATGGAGGTTAGGAGCTTTTTCCTTTAACCAAGGGTTAAACTTTTCCCAATAGTCTTCTTCCTCCATACCTTTGAGAATGGTGTCTTGGGCTTCTTTCCATAATGTAAGGAGATTCTCTGCTTCTTCGTCAGAGAGTTTGATGGTAGTACCGTCATTATTTCCATTCAAATATATTTCTGCGTTAATCTCTTTCATTGTCTGTGATATTGTTTAACTTTATGATTGATGACTTGCGATCCACTCTTTTGCGAGTGTGGTGGCAAAGTTGTAGAAGTCTTTCTGATGAACATCCGACCATAGTTCTTCATTGGTTTGAAGATACTCCTCTAGTTGATTTCTCAACTCTTCGTTTTCCGTTCTTTCGAGAACCACTCTGATAAGTGTTAGCGCACGGATGTCGCCTAAATCTTTGTGTATCATATTCTTTCGCTTTTAGTTATTTTCTTTTTTACGAATCTCTTGCAGAATAGCTTCGCGCATCCACCATACGGCATACGAGGCAAACTTGAAGCCGCGCGACTTGTCGAACTTGTGGCTGGCACGTAACATTCCGTAACGACTGGCAGCAATCAGCTCTTCGTCAGACAGTCCCTTGCCCACATACTGCTTTGCTACTGCCTTGACAAAGACAGAACCGAGTTCTGCCAACTCGTTCTCCGCATGGGAGTCTCCCTGCTGGATAAGGGTTATTATACGTAGAGCCTCTTCGTTGTTGATGATAGGCTTCTTTACCTTGTTTGTTGTAGTGTTGTTGTTTGCCATACTTTTAATATTTTTAGATGTTGTCTGTCGCGCGAATAGTATCCCTTTTTTCTGAGAAAAGAAAATAAAGGCAGCAAAGAAATCATAAAACTTCTGAATTTTTGTTGAATATCAGATGGGGTTGGGTAATGCCTCCTTAACATACGATGAAAGTTTCTTTATATGCAGACTTATTCAAACATACTGAATATGGCTTGGATAATCCAGCCAAGAATCATAAAGGCGAGTTGTATGAGACTTATCAGTATGTAACCGCCTAATACGACTATCAAAAACCCAAATAGAAATAAAAGCATGTCTCACATCATTTAAAAAGTTTTGCCTACTCCCTTTCCAGCGTTTCGGCAGTCTCTGTTGTCACATTATTAATGACTGTTGGAACATTATCATCAAGCAGTTTGGTAGTCTTTTAATGCTATCCAACATCCTTTATTCATGCCAATATTCTTTTGTTACCTCATCAGCTTCCTCCTTTGTCATTGCTTTATCGATGTTATCGACAACAAATCTATGGAAGGCACGATAGTCTGGCTCATAAAGCTCTGTAACTTTGGTCCATTCCTGAGGGAAATCATCAGGACCATTACCATAATAACCAATGTTATCTACAACTGCGGCTACACAGATTTCATCATCGTCATCAAGTCCGATGCCGAATATTGACACTTCTGTTCCGTCACCATCATCGCCTTCACATTCGTCTTCCCAATCAGGCACGGCAATGTAGCGTTTGTCTCCTTTCTGCTTGAGAAGATTGATAATTTCTTTGTATGCTTCTTCAATAGCGTTGCCGTTCACATAGTTAGAGAAAAGCGAGAAGAAGTCTCTTTTCAGTAACTTAGAAATCTTTAACAACAAGTCTGTTTCAAGACTTGTCTTATTAAAAATATTTTCAATCTCAGAACTTGCTAAATGCAAATTATTTGCAAAATCCTCAATAGTGAGGTCCTGCTTTTGAACCTCTTGTTTGATTTCTTGTCCAATATGAATCTTTGTCATAAAGTATGATTTTATATTTTAAAAGCCTACTCCCTTTCCAGCGTTTCGGCTTCCTCTGTTTCTTTATATTTATCTTGTCTGTAAGTTTAGTCTATTCGCCATATATACAACGTGAGAAAACACTGTCTGCCTTGTCTCCCAAGATTTTATAAGTTTGGTTTATAGTGTCTCGAATGTACATTGAGGTATCAATCTCCTTGAAGAATACTTTGTTGATAGGAGCGTCTGTACCAAATAATATTCTATCAGTTAACCCTTCTTCAACAAGTTTTTGTAAGTCGCTCATTGGCATAAAGGCTGTATCTACATAGGTGTTGGAGCATGATAGTAGTACATCTATAGCTTCTTCTATAGGTCTTCCGTGGGCAAGAATAAAAGTTTGTTCACTGTGGTCTTGTATGACATCCTTGAACCGCCCAGCATGACTTACCTCAAAGTTTCCTGTATGTAATAATACAGGAACATCTAAAAGTTTGGCTACATCTAATGCCTTATTTAATAAGGCGCGATTCTTACTCCATTCTGGGTGAGACTCAAAATGTAACTTTATCCCTTGCCACTTTATTTTGCTGTGCAACATATAGGGCAGGGGATAATTAAGTTTCAGCATTCGGGGAGTTAGCCACAAGATGGGGTGGACTTTTTCACCACCGAATCTGATAAGTTCTCGCAACTCCCGACAAACGTCCTTGTAGAGCTCGGCGCAAGTTGATGTGGAGGCAACAGCCATTCCATCGACACCTGCTGCCATCTCGGAAACCCATATCTCTTTTGGAGAATGGTATCCATCTGTAAACCATCCGACATGTACATGATTATCAATTATCATTATCTGTTATACTCCTACTTTCAATCATTCAGTTTCTCTAAGAATTTTTCTTGACCATCCAAGAGATACTTGATGCCTTCTATTATACCGATGACTCCTGGAATCCAAGTCCAACAGAAAATTAAATATATGGCGCCAATCATATACTTACCCATATAGAACTTGTGTAAGCCAAATCCACCAGTAAAGATGGCAAGTAAAGCAGCTATCTTATAATCCTTGTTGGTATTCTCTAGGGATTCTGATACTTCATCTGGTGTCTTACTTTGAAGACTTTCCTTGTTATTTTGTTCATTTCTACTTTTCAACACCTCTTTAAGATATGCTACTTCTTGCAATGGTGTCCAATAGGTATCAGAGTTTTCGTATCGGAAGAACTTCACATAGCCACCAGTTCGAAACTCATTATCTGCTGCTGCTAATCGCTCTTCATTCGTCTTCCTGATAAATCCAGGAATGTCTTTTATCATTTGCATGCTAAGACCAGTCTGAAAAGGAGTTCCTGGTATTGTTGTCCTTGTTGTCAGCAATTTTGCAGCGTTGTCTCTATGATCATTGGTAAGAATGTAACCCAAGACGGTTCCTGACATATTCGGATTAAAGCAATTAGTAGCGTCATCGTCTGTCCAAGGATCATCTTTTGTGCTACACAACTCGTAGGCTTGATCGGAAGAAACTCTGATAGCGATGATATTGTTGTCTGTTACGATGACTTTTCCATCTGTTACATGAAGGTTTGGTGTCTCTATTGTTTCCCAGTCACTCCATGACTTGTCGTCTCGTATAGTTGAAACACGAATATGTCCATCCCCCAATTCTACAAGGAAATGAATGCATCTAAATGTCAAGTCAGAAACAGAAGACAGCTTCTGAATTTGTCTATGAATCTCTTCGGTACTCCAACTGTTATAATCTATTTTTTGTATCATATTATTATACTTTATAAAAATCCTTTTTCTCGATATTCTTCTACAAGACGCTTATTGAGGAATGCTACATCACAGAAATGATGATTAACGGCAAACATGTCTCCATCGCTTTCATTGTAGTTGCGTACCAAACAACGAGCACAGTAGTCACGAGCTTCACATTCAAGACATTGTGGGAATGACTCCTGGGTTATCTTTCGGAGTTCCTTGATGCGTTCGCTATTCTCCCAAATCTCTTGTAGTGTTTGCTTATAAACATTGCCCAAGACATAGTCTTGCCAGCCTGCACATGGATAAACATCTCCATTAGCTGTGATACAGCAGTTGTCATAACCAACGCCACAGACTGGTTGCTTCTTGAATCTTTCAAGGTCAAATTTAATCTCGTCAGTGATCGGTATCTTTTCAAGAGTTTGCTCTCTATATTGAATGTCATGTTCGATGATGTCACGGAGAACTTGTTCTGTCTCTTCTAAAGAAAGTCTATTGGCAAGATTCTCTGTATCAAGATCTGCGCGAGCCATCATGATATAGTCTGTTTGCGCCTTTATCTTTAAAGATTTTGCATAATCTAAAACTTTATCATAACCAACTTTATTTGCTTTCATCAAAGGACAGCTTATCTGGACAGGGATGTCTGCTGCGACAAGCTTCTCTATGGATGCCTTGGTCTTTTCAAAGGATCCTTTTACTGTAGTTATAAAGTCGTGAATCTCAGGATTCATAGAATATAATGATACTTGTATCAATGATATATTCAACTCCTTTAAAGCTGTTACCTGCTCGTCTTTTAGAGCAATAAGATTAGAAAGAATGGTTATCTTTAAATCTTTCTCTCTACAATAGCGAGCAATTTCAATGATGTCTTTGTGTAAGAAAACTTCACCTCCAGATAATGTTACATGAATACCGCCCATATCGGAAAACTCGTCCAAGATACTCTTGACTTTGTCTGTAGGCATATCAAAACCATGATTCTTCTTGTCATTTGGAATATAACAGTGGATACAACGTTCATTGCAACGACTTGATAACTCGAATTGTAGAGTTGATATGAGGGGATGTCCCTGTACCTCTTCTAAGAAGAAATCTTGTGTATTCTCAGATACATTCTCATCTGTATGCTGATAGTAGCTTGCTGCTAGAGTCTTTGGATTATCTGTATCATAAGTAAACTTATCATCATTTTCTATGATTTCTTCTATAGACTCTCCAAGTACAACGAAATGGTCATTTGCTAAACTTGTAACAAAATCTGTTACATCCTTTTTTAGCGTGTCATAGTCGACTCCTTCATAAAGGTCTAATAATTGTCTTATGATTTCCTCTATGTCTTTTGCTTCTCGTGTGATTAGACGAAGAATATCAGCACCAAACTCATCATAACATCGGTCATGACGTGTCAGTTGATTGGTTATGTATCCATATCGCTTTGTCGTGCGAATATATGAGTTTTTACTTTGTTGAACTAACATTTTTTCTTGTTTTAATATAAGATAAACTATCGTTTCCATCCCACGTATAGAGATTATATACATCTCCATCTATTGTTATTGATGGTAACTCTTTTCCTATAATATGATGAAGTCTTTGTGAATCATAATAATTTCCAAAGATATTCTTATAAGGGATGTCTTCCCTTTCTTTAGTTTGATTGACACTTAAGTAAATTTCAATACTCTTAATAATTTCTTCTATAGACATCTTTGTGATTTTTAAGGGTTCATGAGAAGAATGAATACTCTTCTCATGAACTAAATTGCGGTTTACATTGCACGCTCACAAGCAGAACAATATTTTCTGTCACGAATATCGTCGGTGCGACAGCATGCATCTGTTGGACAACCTGCTGCATAAGAACCTGTAGGAAGATTCTTTGCAATCATCTGAGCTTTCTGATACTTCTTCATAATAGTCAAATATTTCGTTTATGTCTTTATCCTATCGAGCGACTCGACTTTCTCTATTACCTACTTCCTTTCAAGCGTTTCGGCATTTTCTTTATGCTGTTATTCGTTGATATACTCCCATTCCTCAAATGCCGAGACATCAGCTTGTGGCTCTTCTTCCTTGGAATAGTCATTAACTAAATATATCACAGGAAGGTTGGTTCTGTTCTTTAAGTCTATGGCATATTGGAGATATGGGGTTTTCAACTGCTCCATATAGCGGTGGAACAAGAAAAACTTAGTACTCTCATCGTATGTTCCAGGAATGACAAACTGCGTCTCATCTTCAGATGGAGTTATAGTTTTTAGAGTTCCTTTCTTATCTGTGTAGAGAGTATTCCCGCAAGTCGCACAACCATTCATCTCGCTGATAGCACGTCTTGCGTTGTCAATATCTGGATTTGAATGAAACCATATAAGTACTGGGCGTATTGGTGAACTGCTGATGTACTCTTCTATGACTTTGCTGATATTGTTGTTGTTAGTCTTTCTCATATTAAGTCTTTTATCTTTATCAGGCTGGTCATATTTCGACAAAATAAAAAAACAACAAAGCTTTTACGACTGTACGATTTTGCTCGCACGTCGTAAAAGCTTTGCTGTTATGTCTTATTTTGTTGCCCATAGAGCCAGACATCAAGTTTATGTCCTATGGCTCCATTCGGACTGTTATTGTTAATAGTTAAGTGCTAGTCTAAGCACAAAAAAGCGTGAAGCCCATTGTCGCTCGCTTCACATCTTGAGGTCTTCGAACTTACCCGTCAGCCGAAACGAGCAACGAGACCCCACGCCGATATGTATAGATACACTCTCATAGAGCCAGCTCTTTTGGGGAGCTGACTTATGAAAGGTACGTATATTACATACCCATAGGCATCACCGTTGCGAGGTTTCTTAGCTGACCATGAAGTGTTCGAAGTTTCAAGATGCCAGAAAACCAAGCGCCAATAACGCTTTTCTTATGTTTGCCCTCTACCAACCGACACTCTTTTAAGTGACTTCAGCGTAGGGCTATTAGCATCATCGCACGTAAAGGTACGAATTTGCACCACAAAAGTAATGAATTTAATTGAAATGACCAAACATAAACCGAAAAGATTTATGTTTGGTCGCATAAAAAGTGTATTTTTATAATTATTTGCTACAGAAAGATTGTCTTCATCTCAAAAACATTATCTTAGAATAGGTGTAGTTTTGTTGAGAAAGTCTGTATCAACAAACCAGTCTTTGTTTTGGTTGTTTGGAAACATACTCTGAGATGTTTTTAGCTTGAAGTTCTCTCTGAGACTTTCGAGTTCATCACTTAGTTTATCTATTTGTTTGGACATAGCATTCAATTGTTGATTAAGTAAATCAATGATAGTCTGTGCTTGCTCACTGATAACCTCATTGGTCTCTGCGTGTTGGTTAGTGATAAGAGTTTTGATTTCTTCATGCTCCCTTGCGCTTCTTTCTTCATGTATCTCTTTGAATGATTTGTTTAGTAGTCCGAACTTCTTCATCATTCTTTGAGCTGTGGATATGCTTATATGGAAATGGTTTGCAATAATCTGTTTTCTCTCGGTTTGTGAACTACAATCTTTAATAAGGAATTCGAGATCATCTTTATTTCTCGGCTTCATGATACTTTTAGGTGTAAGTATCTCTGCTTTCTGTCTATGGGATATTGTGACCTGTTCATTGCCTATCTTTGGAAGGTCTGTAGTTTCTGTATTTAGTACCCAGTTATAGACGAGTTCTATATCGTCCCTATCATATCGGAATGGTAGGATAGTATAGTTTTCCTCCCAATCTACAGAGTAATATTTGAATCGATTGCGAAGTAAATGTATGATGGCATACTTAATTTGGAAGTCATAGATCTTTTCATATGTAAAAAGTAGAATGGATACTTCGACGAGTGTCATTTTGTATAGTTTTTGAGAAGTATAGTCCATCTGTAGATTATTGCGGGATACCGTAAAGTCATAATACTCTTTTACGGCAGTGTCAATAGAATAGTTCTTGTGCTGACCAACGAAAATACCAGTCTTTGATCTCTTGTTGTGTAAAATACATTGTTTGAAACAGGTATTGATATACTTGAAGAACTCTCGGTATCTTTTTTCTGTGTTATAAGGACTACCTACATTGTCATGCAATGCTTTCTTGAAATTACCGAGAATGTTGTTTACGTCGTCTGCCAAATTTTTGGTAGGAATGTCAATCGGGTTTGTGTAGTCGAATAGGATCTCTTTGATTTTCATATAAAACTTCTTTTTTTTTAATTTATTTATCTCTGTATTTTGGAAAAATGACCTGTTTTAGAGAAAAATTTATGTTTGAATCAAAAATGATTTGATGTATTAAGCAATGAGTCAAAAACAGTTCAGAGTAATGAGTCAAAAACGAGTCAATGCTATGTCGTACAAAGCTAAGTAAGATGTTACTATACAACATATTCATATCATGTATATATAATAGCAACATGAACTATTCAATACTATTATACAACATAAATGAATACACTGTAATATAACATAAACTATAGATATATGTAACAACATGTTATGTTTTACAAACTATGTCTCTATGTTTTAGGGTTTTAGGATAAGAGGGGCAAAGCCCCCTTGTGAGCGCTTTGCGCTCACCCTGACATCTATAAAAAGTTACTTCTTCTGATTCATATACTATATTAAAGAATTAAAGCTCTGGATTATTGTTATCTTGATTTTAGTTCTCTAGATACTTGCTATCTAAAACGTAAAAGTGTTCCGTCTTTTTATAGGAAGATAAATACTAAAAGAAAAATTCATCCCATCCTATGATAAATTCATGCTGGAGTACATCTACCATAATATACATAGAACCATGCTGCTATCAGATAAAATCTAATGTATCTGTATAGAATCAGGCAGGCAGTAACAAACCTTCAATTTCTACCTGGTATAATCTGAAAGAATCGGTATCATGGAACTATAACTATGCCTGTAGTCATGACATATAGGTGAAGAAACACAGTCTGTACAATTATGCCTATCGGTAGAAGAAAAGACTATCCGCAACAAGCGCCAATGCATCAAAATGATAATCGTATCAATTTAATCTTTAAAGGAGCTCGTTTTAGCTTACTTTTTCGTATTGATTCAATCTAAAAGATTATTTTGATGCAGTTAGGTGCTCCATTCTTTCTTAATTTCCATTTATTGTGTATCTTCGTGCTATAATGATAAATAAGCATAGGTAAAGATATGGAAAAAGTCGTTTTGTATTGTAGAGTCTCAACCCAAGTTCAAGACTACGAGCGTCAAGTATCAGACTTAACTCAGTTTGCCAAGAAACATCAATGGGAGATAGCAGAGACTTTCACTGAAAAGATCAGTGGCGCCAAAAAGAATGATGAACGTAAAGAACTTACTTCTCTTCTCTCATACGCGCGCGTACATTATATTAATAGGGTGCTTGTCACGGAACTTTCTCGTTTGGGTCGTGATACCCTCCAGGTGTTAGCTGCTATTGATATGCTTAATAAGGCAAAGGTCTCGTTGTATATAATGAACTATAATATAGAGACTCTTACACCTGATGGCAAGGTGAATCCAATGAGTCAATTCATGATTACTTTGTTGGCTGAAGTCGCACGTATGGAACGTAGAACCATCAAAGAAAGAATGGCGAGCGGTTATAACAACTTCCGTGCCAATGGAGGCAAGGTAGGACGCAAGACCGGATACCGCAAAAGTGATGAGGACTTTCGAACTCAATATAAAGATGTGTTTCGTTTGTTGGGCAAAGGAGTTAGTCTTCGAGACATCAGTAAAGCTACCGGTGTGTCTGTAAATACAGTCAAGCGTTGTAAGAACCTTCTGAAGTCATGACTTCTTATAGATAAATATATATGATTCATATAAAGCTTTTTTTTATATAAGACATTCTTTGAGGAATAACATCCTTAGAGAGTGTCTTTTTCTTTTGTCTATGTATTTAGGTGAATGAGCCGTAGTGAGTCTTTTCTAGAAAGTTTGAAACATCTTGTTGACTATACCAATACTTGTCTCCGATCTTGGAATAGGCGAGTAGTCCTTGCTCCCGATATTTTCGAATTAACTTTTCTTCTACTCCAAGCAATATCCGTAATTCTTTGTTCGTGTAGTATTGAGACTTTGGGACATAAGACTCTTTTAAAATTGAGACTTGCTGGGTTAGGTCTCGAACATTAGACACCAATGATTCCCATTGTGTCTTTTCAATCAGTAACATTTCTTTCTTTTCTGTCATATTCTTCAATTTTTTAGTTTCGTGTATCTCCTATTATAATAAGGTGTATTAATAAAATGCTTCACGTTTGTTTTTTGCTATGAATTCATCTATGTCTGTTTGAGTGTACCAATACTTATCACCACATTTACTATAGGACAGCAAACCATTATAGCGATATTTCCGTAATAGCTTCTCGTTTATGCCAAGTACATCGCAGATTTCGTGGTTGGTGTATATGATCAAACCTCTTTTTTCATTCATATCTCGAATTGCTTTTTCGTTTTCTTCCATGCTTGCCATCAGCTCATTGATAGTTTCATTATCTACTTTCTTATAATATTCTTTCATCTACTCAAAAATTAAATTTTGGCTTGTATAGGAAGTTGGATAAAAAGTCTATTGTTGAAGCTGATTTGTAATTTTTTGAACTTTTTTTATGCAAATTCTAAACTTTTTCACCAAGACTCAATACAAGAGAAAAAGAGTTAAATAAAATATTTTATTAATTTAAAAATTTAAAGTTATGAAGAAGTATGTAAAGAAAATGTTGGTGGTTCGTAAGAAGGCCACAGTTTTGGTAGAGTGTGATGAGGAGATTCTTGATAAGGTAGTTGTAAGATGTCGTAAACACTCTGGTGAAGTTTATGTTTATTTCAAAACTGGTGAAGGTCGAAAGTTGCGAAAGTTGAAGAAGATAAGTTCGGTGGAGAAGTCTCATGTAAAACCAGAGACTTCTACCCCAACAACCCCCGAGACAACAACATCAACAAATACCACTCCTAATATTAATAAGGTGACAATCGTAGATGAAGAACCTAAACGCCAGATTTGTTGGAGAAAGTTTAGAACTGAGATAAGTAAGGTCGGTGGTATCGATGTTTACATGAAGTCTTGTCGCGATAATACCACCATCGAAACAATTCTCTTAAAGTATCCAGACTTCCTGAGAGGAATCAAGCTCTATGAAGGGGGAAGTAAAGGCGTGTGGAAGCTTATTGTTCAAAAAAAGATAGAAACAGTCCGTAATATCTACGAAAGATACTTTATGGACATTAATCAATTCCTTCTCTAATAAAAAAAGTTGGAGAAAAAATAAACTTTTATCATCGCTTTTATAATAAGCGATGATAATGAAAAATGGGATTTAAAATTTTATGATGTGAATCCTGCATCATTATAATATAATAATGTGTCCAGTAAAGGATGGGGTATAAGGCATCCCCCAAAAGTATGCTTCAAAATTAAATATAATAAAGATGACTAATGAAAACGTAAAGTCTGTAGTTTTGATTTCAGACAAGACTGGTGAGGAATTTAAGTTTGCTTCAAGATGTGAGGCTGCAAAATTTTTAGGTGTAGGATACTCGTATTTAAAACAATACCTTAAGAAAGGACGCGGACATCTCGTGAAGAAAGGCTATTATGTCGAATTGTTGCCTCAAGAGCCAGTAAAAGAAAACGCTTTATTTTAAGCGAAGAGGTTAGAGGTGTCCCTCTAGTTGTACACCTTATTATATATATAGGTTTAAAATGACTTATATGGCAACGCCATCGATGCATATTCTTGATGGTGAAAAAATAAAGAGATTTAAGTAAAAGCGATTTTGGAGTAGGGTGCACACTCTCCTTAATTGCTTTGAAAAAGTCATAATGAGTTAATTATGAGAATAATAAAGGATAAATTACAGTGTTTGATACAGAATGAAGCTGCAGCAATAAAGGAAGAGTCTAGCACGATGAGACTTTCGTCAGACTCCATAGACAATGAAAAGGAGAATGTTACCAAGTATATGAACTACACAAATAGTTATTTCGCATATCTCCGTATCGGGCAGCAGAGTGGTGCTATCAGATTTTATCCAGATGCCGATACCGCTTATATCGCAACAATAAAAGAAGCAGATTCTCTGCTACAAAAAGGTGCTCTAGGTAGTCGAACATCATTTGTCATTTTAGATAGCAACCAAAATGTTATTTATGATGGTGAGCCTAAAAAGAATAGAAAAATGCATTTTGCAATCTATGACGGCAAGCATATTGAAAAAACGATTTCTATTACAGATATTTATAACACAAAAATAAAAGAAGAGAATAAAACTATGAAACAGATTAAGAATTTAACTAAGACAACAAGTGTGACAAACAATCAAGAGTCTCTTGACAAAAACAAGTATGCAAAAAGAATCAAAGCCAATGCCAAAGACTTTATAGCCAAAGGCATTCTTACTCCTGAAAGTGTCGATTTTCTATGTCTCTCGAAAGAGTCTGCTCATAAAATTGCAAGACTTGTTCAAGAGGCTGCCATTAATAATAAAGGTGCAGAGGACGCTAAATTCACGAAAGCGATTCAAGATGCCTCTTTAGGTATGGTGACCATTACCAAGAAACTCGCTTCTGGAAAAGCAACCGATGAAAAGCATTGTAGTATGCATGATGATTTGCTCTATTGTGTAGCACATTGCAAGTCATACGATTCTTTGCTTGACGGTTCAAAAGGATGGCGAAAGACACCAGGCAAACTTGATTACAATAAATTGGAAGATGCCATTGTCGATATGTACGAAAAAGGACAAGACAAGTTGCTAAAACTGTCGCAGAAACCAAAGGCGAAAATCAAGGCAGATGCAGCTTTGCCAACTTTAGATAGCTCTGTAGTCTATGATGTTCCAAAAGAAAAAAGCAAACAGAACTCTATTGATGCCGTCGTTAAAGCAATCTCTTCTACAATAATGGTTTACATGACGTCTTCAGAAGATACACTCTTCTATTTGCAGATGAAAGGACTCTCTTTGGAGTCTGAAGTGAAGTTTCAAACAAACAATGCCATTTCTGCGAGCTTCAACGGTAAGTCTATCATCTTTAAAACACTCTCAGGAGTTTCAAAGGAGTTGAAAATCAAGACACGAACCGATATAGTTGCACAAAAAAGAGAAGTGCAGGCTATTCTGTCACAACTTATAGTGTGTGCAGCCTTATCGCCTAAGACCCGTGACTTGATAGCAGATGTTGTAAATTTTGATACCATTGAGAAGTTTGTAACCACCTCTTTTAATATAGCAGCATAATTACTAACCTAAAAGTCTGAAAACCAAAAGTGTTTTCAGACTTTTCCAAAATATAATACAAAGAAAAATGAATAAAAAGATTAAGATGTTTACCCTGTTTAGTGGGTATGATTCCCAAATGATGGGCTTGATAGATGCAGTCAAGAACTTTAAGGATCGCTTTAGTGTTGAACTTATTGGTTGGAGTGACATAAATTCATTAGTTCAACTTGTACATAACCTCGCATTCCCTGAATATGCGAATAGATGTTATCCTGATGTATCTAAAATAAACTGGAGTCAAGTTGAAGACTTTGACATCTTGTTCTATTCCAGTCCATGTCAAAATGCAAGTAGAGCAGGACGGCGTGAAGGTTTTGAGAAAGGTTCGGGTACAGAGTCTTCCTTGGTATGGGAGGTAGAAAGAGCGATTGCGTCAAAACGTCCGAAGTGGCTTATCCTTGAAAATGTTGAAGGCTATCTTGATCCAAGAAATGATGATGATTTTAAGAAATGGGCGAGAACAGTTGCGAGTTATGGTTATGTCAGCTACTACAAAGTGCTATGTGCCGCAGACTTTGGCATCCCGCAAAATAGAAAACGTCTCATTATGGTCTCCATGCGTATAGATAATGATGAAAAGACTAATTTCGAATGGCCTAAGACAAAGAAATTAAAGATAAAGCCAGAAGACTTACTTTCTGATGTAGTTGATGATAAATACTATCTGACAGTTGAAGAACAGAACACTTATATCGACATCATTCGTAATGCCAAGGATGGGTATGTTGCTTCAGTAAACAACAATATTGAGTATCCAAGTAAACTGCTTACCTCTCAATTAACAGAATGTATTTCACGCTTTATTTATCCTTTATGTTCAAATGGTACAATACAAACCTTGATGACTACTACCGGTGGAACTAGTTTGATAAATATGACCGGTTGTCGAAGAGAACGTTCTGCTTGTGTCATAGAAGTGTGGAGAGGTGATAAGCATATAGTTCCTGCAGTCTTAGAAAATGCGAAGCCTTCTAAGCAAACAGTAAAAGCACTAAGAGCATGTCCTAATAGAGATAAGTTTCTTTCAGTTGTTGATAGTCTCAAAGAAGGACAATATATGAGAATCAGAAGACTTACCCCAGAAGAATGTCTCAGATTTATGGGTGTTGAAGAGTTATATCTCAACAGAATCTTGCGACCATACGAGACTTTATCTAAAGAAGGTTACACAAAAGAACAAATAGCGAAACTTATGTTTATAAATGGTCGTCATCGTAAGACTTCTGACTATTCTCTATATTGGCGAGCCGGAAACTCCATTGTCGTGCAGGTCTTGTCCGCAGTCTTTACTGCAATAATCAAGCAGTATCCAGATTCATTCGGAGAATTTGCCTGTATGTCTCTTAAAGAGTGAAAAACTGCCACGAAAAAAGAGTATCAACGTCGATATTATGCCAGTCATAAGGAAGAACTACAACGTAAGAGCCGTGAGTACCACAGACAGCTAAGAGTGAATAAGAATAAGTGATTGTGGAAAATGTTTGCAAAGTTTTCTACATAAAAAAAGTTAATTTAATCAGTGGTATGTTACGCATATCGCTGATTTTTTGTATTTTTGCACCATTAAAGAAAGAAAACGATATGGCAGAAATAGCAAACCGTATATACGAGACAAGTGAAGGGCAGATTCTCTTCATCTCAGACTTCTCTGACATCAATGATAATGAGAAGGTGGTAAGTCGTGCACTTTCTGTAGAAGAAAAAAAGGGAAATATAGTTCGATTAGCTAATGGGGTTTATCTTCGCCCTAAGAATACCCGATTTGGGATAGTCTATCCATCAATAGATGAAATGGTGATGGCTATAGCCCAGCGAGATAAGGTACAAATACAACCTTCAGGAGTTACAGCGCTCAACAAACTTGGACTCTCAACACAGGTGCCTACAAAATATACTTATCTGACATCGGGAAGTGGAAGAGTCTTGACTCTTGGAAATCGGACTATAGAGTTGAAGAGAAGTGTTCCTAAGAACTTTGCTTTTCAGACAGTGTTGGCAGCGCTTCTTGTACAAGCTCTTAGAACATTAGGACAAAAGAATGTAAGTAATCAAGAACTCTCTACCATTAGAAAATTGGTCAATGAAGAGGAACATAAAGACTTGTTTGTACAAGACCTTACTCTCATGCCAGTATGGATGAGAAAGCTGATAACTGATATAATAGATAAAAACGAGCATTATGACACTTTGGTTAAATCACACAATAGATGAACGAATAGCAATGTTGCAACGTGCGGAAGAGAAGTTTCGTATTAATCAGGTTGCAATTGAAAAGGACTGGTGGGTAACTGTGGTGCTCAACGCTCTTTTCAAATGTTCATGTGCAGATCAACTCATCTTTAAGGGAGGTACAAGTCTCAGTAAAGGATGGAATTTGATAGAAAGATTCAGTGAGGATATAGATTTATCTGTAAACCATGAATTCTTCGGTATAGAGAAGACGACAAAGAATCAGCGTGAAAAACTTCGCAAGAAGGCACGTAGGTATTTTCTTGATACAGTTTCAGCAGAGTTGGATGAAAATCTAAAGAAACTTGGTGTGGAAGGATACTATATAGAAAATGTAGTAGAGGAATTTGATGAGGATGGTAAGGCAAGTCCTGTTGCAAGTGATAAGGATCCATCTGTCATTCTCGTTCATTATGAGTCTATGCTTGGTCATACGATAGAGTATATTCCGCCAAGAGTAAAGATAGAGATTAGTTGCTTGTCTATGAACGAGCCTACGGAAGACCGTTTGATTTCATCATATATTGAGCAGACTTTCCCTGGAGAAGATGCGGCGGCTACAGCTACTATAAGGACGGTTGTGCCTACACGAACATTTCTGGAGAAGGCATTCTTGCTATGTGAGGAGTTTCAGAAACAGACTCCTCGTTATGTCCGAATGTCTAGGCATCTTTATGATCTAGAACGCTTGATGGATACAGAATTTGGCAAACAAGCCCTGCAGGATATGGACTTGTATGAGCGTATTGTTAAGCATCGTTCCATATACTATGCTGTAGGGTATGTAGATTATTCTAAGTTGATGCCTAGTGAGATTGATTTCGTTCCTAGGCAAGAGTTGATGAAGGATTGGGAAGGTGATTATGCAGAGATGTGTAACCACTTTATCTATGGTCAGACTTTATCTTTCGAAAAACTTTTAGAGCGAATCAAGGAGTTGCAAGATAGGTTTAGAAAAGCCTTTTAACGACTTTTACTCCTTAATAAAATGTTCAATATAAAAGTTGGAAGACTATAAGTGCTTGGTATTCAGCCCTAATATTCCTCTGGAATGACGACGAATATTAAAAGTCGATGATAGGGCTGTTCTCTATGCGGAGAGCAGCCTTTTTCATCTTCTTTCTGTTCCTTTTCATCTCATATCTGGCTGGATGTTCCTACAATCATCACCTTATATATAATATTCAGCGATAATTTACGTTATTACATTGTGTTAAGACGAATCATCATATTATGTTTTTTGTTGGCAGGTGTGCTCTGTACGAGAGCGCAGTATGATCCATCCTTCAGTCATTATTTCGACATGGAGTCATCCTTCAATCCTGCAGCAGTGGGTAAGCAGGCAAAACTGAATGTTACGGCTGCTTACGCTCTTGATATGGCTGGATTCGAACACAATCCCCGTACGATGTATCTGGCGGCAGATATGCCTTTCCTGCTTTTCAATCATCAGCAGGGTGTGGGTGTTTCGCTGATGAATGATCAGATTGGTCTCTTTACCCACCAGCGTCTTAGCCTGCAGTATGCTTATAAAAAGAAGATATGGGGAGGAAAGATGAGCATCGGATTGCAGGGAGGTATGCTGAGTGAGAGTTTTGATGGCAGCAAGGTAGATGCTGGAGAATCGGGCGACCCTGCTTTTGCTACGACAAATGTAGAGGGAAGCGGAATGGATTTTGCCTTGGGCCTCTATTTCTTTCATCGTAATTGGTATGTTGGGCTTTCAGGGCAGCATCTTACTTCTCCTAAGATCAATCTAGGTGATTCAAATGAATTTAAGATTGATGCAACGTATTATTTGACTGGTGGATACAATATTCAACTGAGAAATCCGTTTTTATCTATAAAGTCATCTGCTCTTGTCAGGTATGATGGTACGGCGTGGCGAGGCGATGTTACCGGGCGGCTGGTATATCAGCACGAAGGAAAGCATTTGTATGGTGGACTCACCTATAGTCCTGATCATTCTGTGACCTTTCTATTGGGAGGTACTTTTCATGGGGTGATGCTTGGGTACAGTTATGAGTGCTATACTTCGAAGTTGAATGCGGGCAATGGTAGCCATGAACTCTTCATCGGATACCAGACTGAGATCAGTCTTGCCAAAAAAGGAAAGAACAAACATCAAAGTGTTAGAATACTATAGTATATCATCAAGAATATGAATATTGAAATGAAGAAAATAATAGGGCTCTTCTGCTCACTTGTAGCACTGCTCTCCCTGAGTGGCTGTTTCAGCGCCAAATCTACTTCTATGGCAGGTAGAGGAGGAGAAGTTGTGGGCGTAAGCGGAAGAGGGTTCGTGGAGCCTACACCTTACGGAATGGTAAAGGTGAACCGTGGTTTCCTGAAGATGGGTCTTGAGACTCAGGATTCGCTATGGGGTGCCAAGACTCCCCGTAAGGATGTTTCCGTAGATGGTTTCTGGATGGATGATACTGAGATTACGAACTCTGAGTACAAGCAGTTTGTTGCTTATGTACGCGATTCCATCCTTCGTACCCGTCTTGCCGATCCTGCCTATGCCGGTGATGAGACCTATATGATTACCGAAGACAAGAATGGCGACCCGGTTCCTCCGCAGGTTAACTGGAAGAAGCCTTTGCCAAGAAAGCCGAATGAGGATGAACTGCGTGCGATAGAAAGTCTCTACAATGTGAATCCGGTGACCGGTGAGAAGCTGATTGATTGGCGCCAGCTCAACTATAAGTATGAAATTTATGATTACACAGCAGCTGCCCTTCGCCGTAACCGAATCAATCCGCAGGAGCGCAGTCTGAATACAGATATCCAGATAAATCCTGATGAGGTAGTGATGATTTCGAAGGATACCGCTTATTATGATGATGAGGGTAGAGTGGTGAGAGAGACCATCAACCGCCCGTTGAGCGGTCCGTGGGATTTCCTCAATACTTATATCGTGAATATCTATCCGGATACCACTTGCTGGGTGAATGATTTCCGTAACTCGGATAATGAAACTTATCTGAGAAGCTATTTCAGTAATCCTGCCTACAATGACTATCCTGTTGTGGGTGTCACCTGGGAGCAGGCGAATGCCTTCTGTGCCTGGCGTACCGACTACCTTCTGAAAGGTTTGGGACCGGAGGCAAGGTTCGTGCAGCGTTACCGTCTGCCAACAGAGGCAGAATGGGAGTTTGCTGCCAGAGGAAAGAATCAGAGTGAGTTCCCTTGGGACAATGCTGACGTAAAGAATGGAGATGGGTGTTTCTATGCCAACTTCAAGCCAGATAGGGGTAACTATACCAAGGATGGTAACCTGATAACGAGTAAGGTGGGTATTTATTCACCCAACTCAAACGGGCTCTATGATATGGCTGGTAATGTGGCAGAATGGACCAGCACCGTTTATACGGAGGCAGGAGTGGATGCGATGAATGATCTGAATCCAGACCTGAAATACAATGCAGCCAAGGAAGATCCTTACCGGTTGAAGAAAAAGAGTGTAAGAGGTGGTTCCTGGAAAGATCCGGAATCTATTATCCGCTCGGCATGGCGCTCTTGGGAATACCAGAACCAGCCACGTTCGTATATCGGATTCCGTTGCGTAAGAAGTCTGGCTACTACATCGAGTGCCAAGCAGAAACCATCAAGAAATAAGAATAGGAGATAATCAAAATGGGTGACTATAGTAAATATAATATTGTATATCGTCTACAGAAGTGGATGGATAGTGTTCCGGGACAGACTTTCCTGAATTATGCATATAGTTGGGGTGCGAGTATCGTTATTGCAGGTACTCTCTTCACGTTGACGCATCTTCCCGGAGCCAAACTGATGATCTTCCTGGGAATGGGCACTGAGATTATCGTGTTCTTCCTGTCTGCTTTCGACCGTCCTTTCGATAAGACTGCTGATGGCAGAGAGCTTCCTACTCATGTGACGGAGGAATATCTGGAGACGGGTAAGGTAGAATACCAGGACAAGAATGTGGCTGCTTCTACCATAGGAGCATCTTCTTCTCCAATTGCTGGTGTTGCCAACCAGGCTTCCTCAATAGCTCAGCCGGATGCCTTGGCAGAAATGCAGGTAGCTTCTGAGGAAATGCAGAAAGTGCAGAGCAGCTATGTGGATGAACTGAAGAATCTGGTAGATACCCTTGGCAAGGTTAATGAGCAGAGCTCCCGTCTGACTCGTGACAGTGAGGAGATGGAAAACCTGAACCGCACGCTTACCGGTATTACCAAGGTTTATGAGATGCAGTTGAAAAGTGCCAGTCAGCAGATTGGTACCATCGACCAGATCAATGAACAGACCCGGAAGATGGCTCAGCAGATAGAGCAACTGAACAGCATTTATGCACGTATGATTGCAGCGATGACCGCAAACTTAAAAGAAAAATAAATGGCAATAAAGAAAAGACCGATTTCACCACGCCAGAAGATGATCAATCTGATGTATGTCGTCTTGATGGCTATGTTGGCACTGAATACTCCTACTGAAGAGGAGCTCGGTGTCAAGGGAAAGTCGTTGGTGGAGAAGGTGAAGAGAAGCTTGCAGGATGAACCGCGGGAGGGCGAGAAGAAGAAGGATGTGAAACTCGTGGAACTGAATGTGAGTGAGATGAATGCCTTCGTGATTCCAGAAAAGACGACCCTTTATGCGGGTGAGCGATTCAACTCACAGGTGGTGATGGCGGCTATAGACAGTACCCAGCGCCCTGAAATCTATGTCAATGGCAGTCGGCTTCAGGCTGCTGATGGTAGATATAGCTTTACGGCTGGTGGGGTAGGAGAACATCAGTTTAATGGCTATATTCTGATGAAAGGCAAGGATGGTGAGGAAATCCGTCGTAACTTCAGTCAGAAATATACCGTATTGCCTATTCCGAATTCTGCTACCGTGGCAGCCGACCTGATGAATGTGCTTTATGCAGGTTATGCCAATCCTATCAGTATCAGTGTGCCGGGTGTTCCGGCGAATGCCATCTCTGCCTCTATGAGTGGTGGCTCGTTCGTATCAAAAGGCAACGGTCATTTCGTGGCGACTCCATCTACCGTTGGCAGGGATGTTACCATTCATGTAACGGCAAGAGATAAGGGACAGGTTCGATCGCTGCCGCCTTTTGTTTTCCATGTCAGAAAATTGCCAGATCCTACCGCTTATATCGCAATGGGAACAGACAGATTCAGAGGTGGCGGTTTGGCAAAGGCCAATCTGATGGGTGCCACGGGCATTCATGCAGCCATCGACGATGGACTTCTGGATATTCCTTTCAAGGTAGTAGGTTTCGAAACCGTCTTCTTCGACAATATGGGTAATGCCATTCCGCTGGCTTCTGCTGGAGCCAGTTTCTCGGCCAGACAGCGTGAGGAGTTCAGAAAGCTGTATCGCAACCGTCGTTTCTACATCTCTCATATCAGAGCTGTAGGTCCCGACGGCATCATGCGAACCCTGCCTTCGGCAATGGAAGTTATCGTAAAATAATAACGGAGTTTTCAAATTTAAAAATCAAAGTCAATGAAAAAGATATTGTTCTTGTTCCTGCTCTTGGGAATGGTGCAGGGTATCTGGGCACAACCTGAGGCCCGCAGGCAGGCGGCAGCACAGAAGAAAGCGGCGCAGCAGAATGGCGATACTCCAACCCTGCGTGCGCAGATTTCCTTTCCTACTGCTCTCCCGATGGATGAGGACGTGGTTTGGAGAAGAGATATCTACCGTGAACTGGATCTCAACAACGAAGCCAATGCTGCGCTCTATTATCCTGTAGAGCCGAAGGGAAATCAGATGAATCTCTTTACCACCATCTTCAGATTGATGATGACGGGAAAGATTACCGTATTCCAATACCGAATGGATGGTAATGAAAGTTTTGCCGCTGCCGACCGAGTGGATCCGAAGTCTTTCCTGGATAACTATCATATCTACTACGAGAAGCAGGCAAATGGTAGAATCAAGTTAGACAACAGCGATATTCCTTCGCGTGAGGTGAAATCGTATTATATCAAGGAGAGCAGTTTCTTCGATCAGCGTTCTGCTACCTTCCATACCAAGGTGTTGGCGCTTTGCCCTATCATGACCCGTGAGGATGATTTTGGAGATGGTGGAACCAAGTATCCCCTCTTTTGGGTGAAATATGATGATCTGGCTCCTTATCTTACCCGCCAGCAGGTGATGACTAGCAATCTGAACAATGCCGTGGTGATGAGCATTGATGATTACTTTGCCAGAAATCAATATAAGGGTAAGATTTACAAGACCAACAATCTGTTGGGACAAACCCTTTCTCAATACTGTACCACGGATTCTGCCATGGCAAAGGAGCAGAAACGCATTGAGGCTGAACTGGTTGCCTTTGAGAAGAATCTCTGGGGTAATCAGGCTCGAAAAGATTCACTGGACAGCATTGCCCATGCAGCAAAGGAGGTGAAGGGGAGTGTAAGGAAGAATCGCCGAAGCACAGGATTGCGTAGCGCATCTGCCAACACCGGCAAGGTTTCCCGTGTCAAGCCACAGCGGGCTAAAAACAGAACCTCTTCTGCCAGCGGTTCGGCTAGAGTCACGGTGAGAAGAGAGCGCCATTAAGATGTTGAGGAGAGAACGCCATTAAGTAAAAGAGATGTTGTTTTCAACATATAGTGTGAACATATTGAATTAGTAACAATTAAAAAAGGTAAGAAAATGAAGAAGATTTTATCACTTGTATTCATGGTGGCTGCAATGATGTATGCTACTAGCGCAAACGCACAGGTTAAGTTCGGTTTGAAGGGTGGTTTGAACGTGACAAGCATGTCTTTCAGCGAAGATGTATTTGATGCTTCCAACAAGACTGGTTTCTTTGTTGGTCCTATGGTGAAGGTTACTGTGCCTATCGTAGGCTTGAGCTTCGATGCTGCAGCTTTGTACGATCAGAAAGAGGCTGACGTTAAGTATGTCGGTACTAATGGTGACTTCGGTCAGGCGAACGTGAAGCAGCAGTCTATCAATATTCCTGTCAACGTACGTTATGGTTTTGGCTTGAGTAGCCTGGCTAACATTTTCCTCTTTGCTGGTCCACAGTGGGGTATCAACGTAGGAGACAAGAACTTTACATGGAATGAGACAAGCAGCTATTCTTTGAAGAAGTCAAACTTCAGCGTAAACGTAGGTGCTGGTGTAACCTTGCTGAACCATCTTCAGATATCAGCCAACTACAATATCGCTTGCGGTAAGTCTGCTGATGCTAGCTTCTCTAAGGCCCTTGATGCAGTTACAAATGCAGGAAAGGACAAGAGCCATAACAACTCTTGGCAGATTGCACTCGGCTACTGGTTCTAAGCTACTGTAGCCTGTATCTCTCCGAGTAGATACATTAAAACGAGTAGATACATTAAAATATATAAAAGCAGGTACCTGATGATGGGTATCTGCTTTTTTTTTGCTATCTTTGCAGAACGAATGTTTGGAAAGAATAGTTGGGTAGCTGTTTCATACGATAAACATTCTGAAGAATTAGAAGATAGAAACAATGAGATATGTAGATGTGATATTGCCTCTTCCGCTCGACGGCACCTTTACTTATTCTATCCCCGAAGGGATGGAAGAGAAAGTCGTGGCTGGTATGCGAGTGCTCGTTCCCTTAGGAAAAAGCAAGAAATATATTGCCATGGTAGCGGATGTTCATTCCGAGAAGCCGGAATTCGACTGTAAACCGATAGAGGCTGTTCTTGATTCCTATCCCTCTCTTCTTCCCCAGCAATATCGCCTTTGGCAATGGATCAGCGATTACTATATGTCACCTCTTGGCGATGTATATAATGCAGCCATGCCTGCCGGAATGAAATCTACAGAGAAATTCAAACCCAAGATGGAACTCTATGTGGAGTTGGCTAGCAGTTATCGCAATGAACAGGCTCTGCACGTGGCGCTCAATATGGTGCAGCGTGCCCTGAAACAATCGAAGACTTTGACCACCTTCCTGGCTCTTTCTCATTGGGATAGTCTGGAGGGAGATACGCCTAGAGAAGGTATCAAGAAGGTGACGAAGGAAGAGCTGATGAACGAGGCACGATGCACGGCAGCTGTGGTCAAGGCGCTCATCGACAGAGGCATCCTCTTTACCTACGAGTTGGAAGTGGGTAGATTGAATACGGCTGGAGAATCGCATCTAGACCAGATCAAGCCCTTGTCTATGCCGCAGCAGGATGCTTACAATCAGATACTGATGCAGATGCTGAAGAAAAACGTAGTGCTCCTGCATGGTGTAACTTCCAGCGGAAAGACGGAAATCTATATCCATCTTATCAGAAAAGCCATCGAGGAACACAGGCAGGTGCTCTATCTGCTGCCCGAAATCGCCCTGACGGTTCAGATTATGGAGCGACTGCACAAAGTCTTTGGCGACCGGCTCGGTATCTATCATTCTAAATATAGTGATGCAGAGCGCGTGGAAATCTGGCAGAAACAACTCTCCGGGCATCCCTATGATGTGATCCTGGGAGCAAGAAGCGCAGTCTTTCTGCCTTTCCAGAAACTGGGACTTGTCATCATCGATGAAGAGCACGAGACCTCTTTCAAGCAGCAGGATCCGGCTCCACGCTATCATGCCCGCAGTGCAGCCATCGTGCTTGCCAACATGTATCCGGAGGCAAAGGTGCTTCTGGGAACGGCTACGCCTTCGATGGAAAGCTATTACAATGCCCAGCAGGGCAAGTATGGATTGGTAGAACTGAAGACCCGATACAAGGATATCCAGTTGCCTGAGATACAGGTGGTGGATGTGAAAGACCTCCGCCATCGCAAGATGATGACGGGTGTTTATTCGCCTGTGCTCCTGGCGGCGGTAAAAGAAGCCCTGAAGAATGGAGAGCAGGCTATCCTCTTCCAGAACCGAAGGGGATTTGCACCGATGATAGAATGTAAGGTGTGTGGATGGGTGCCGAAATGCAAGAACTGTGATGTTTCGCTTACCCTGCATAAGAGTATCAATCTCCTTACCTGCCATTATTGCGGTTATACTTATCCGGTTCCTACAGAATGTCCTAACTGTGGCAGTACTGAGCTGATGGGCAGGGGTATCGGAACAGAGCGCATCGAAGACCAGATTTCCGAGATCTTTCCCGAAGCTCGCATCGCCCGAATGGACTTAGATACAACCCGTACCCGAAATGCCTACGAGCGACTGATCTCCGATTTCTCTTCGGGAAAGACGAATTTTCTGATTGGTACGCAGATGATATCAAAGGGCTTGGATTTCGATAAAGTGAGTGTAGTAGGTATCTTGAATGCTGATTCAATGCTCAACTATCCTGATTTCCGTGCTTACGAGCATGCTTTCATGATGATGGCGCAGGTGAGTGGAAGAGCCGGAAGAAAGGGCAAACGGGGACTCGTGATTCTGCAGACTAAGAATCCGACACTGCCTATCATCAATCAGGTAGTACACAATGACTATGATTCTCTTTTCAAGGGAATCCTGGAGGAGAGAAGAATGTTTCATTATCCGCCTTTCTTCCATCTTATCAATGTGTTCCTGAAGCACAAGCACGAAAAGATCTGCCAACAGGCTAGTCTGGAATTGGGCAAGACGCTGAGAGGATGGTTTGGTGAACGCGTACTCGGACCGGATAAGCCGGCTGTAGCACGTGTAAAGACAATGAATATCCGCAAGATTGTCATCAAGCTGGAGAATGGTATCGACCAGAAGAAGGTGCGCGAATATCTGAAGTATGCCCAGCAGATGATGGCAAAAGATCCAAGGTATGGAGCTTTGCAGATATATTATGATGTGGACCCGATGTAATGGAAAAGGCTATCCTGCATGATGCGGGATAGCCTTTATAATTGTAGTTATGTATTTTCTTTTGAAAAGAATGTGAATTCTTTTTAGAAATTGATGTCAAGACCAACGGCAAACACATTGTTGTTACGTGTGTAGTCTGAACTGTAGTTGATGCTCTTCTGTTCTGTGAGCTGAACTTTCTCTGAAGTCTTCTTGTGCTGATAGAAGGTGTGGAAGTAAGCCACGTTCAGATCCATCTTCTTGTTGATGTGATAAACACCGCCGATAGCAGCAGAGTTAGAACTAACAACGAATGATTTGTCATCCATATACTCATCGCTCAAGCCATAGTTGGTATTCTGCCAACCTGTACTCAAGGTAATCTTCTTGTTGACATCCACCTCAACACCTGCGTTGTACTCCAAGGTACCACGGTCCAATTTCTCCTGACGATTGTTGTATGATGTAGCGTGCTTGTCATCAAACCAGTGGAAACCAACGTTTACGCGTACGGCATTTACAGGGCTGTAACCTACACCGAGTGCCAGGTAAGCAGGAATATCGCCTGCAATCTTCTTACCATCCTCGTATTCACCGATAGCCTTTTCAAGCTTGGCATCGAACTGAGTCTTCAACTGTCCCATGGCTCCCTGAATAACTGGGTTGCCGATGATGGCATTTGCAGCAGCCTCTGGTACACCACCTGCAATGTAGGCGTTGCGGAGGTTGTCTGGAAGGTTACCGATACTAGGTACCTGGTTTACTGACTTGTTCTTCAGGCGGATACGAGTCTTGAACTCATATTTGGCAGCGAAGTTCCACTTGCCAGTCTTGAAATCCACACCGATGATAGGAGTGAAGCCCACACCGCTCTGGTCACAGCTCAACTCAATGTTGGCAGCTGTTTCCTTGGTTGGGTCGAGCACCTTATAGAGAGGCATTGCGCCAACCTTGATGTTCTCTACATATCCATAGTAGTTAGTAGAAGCATAGACACCACGTACGCCTGCGAATGCACTGAAGTTGTCGCTGAACTTATAGGCTGCACCTAAAGAGAGACCATAGTAGTACTGGCGGCCGTGCATATAGCTGTTGTAGCTATACTTGCCTTCCTTACCGAAATTCTTATCGCTAGTAAAAACAGCTGGTACGCCATACTGTGCTGCAACCTGATCCACAGCACCTGCCAACTGGCAAGCTGCCAAAGCTGTCTCGGCTACAATCTTCTCGAAAGAGCCCAGTCCATCGTCGAAAGTACACTTTCCACCGCCACCAGTGAGGGCGAAACCTGCCTGGAGTGACCATCTGCCTTTATTATAAGCATACTGGAAAGAAGGGATAACAGGTGCAAACGCCTTACCCTTGAACTCGCGTGGAGTAGTAGGATTGTTCACATTGTTAGTGAACAATGGATAATCATTTTCAATGCTGCGTGTCTGGTAAGCCAACTGCCAGTTGATGGCAAGATGCTTTCCTTCACCCATGAATACAACGCCGGCTGGATTGTAGTAAACGCCGTCGATACCAATTGAAGCCTCACGGCTCATCATTCTATTGAATGCAACATGCTGATTGGTGTTAGTGAGCAAACCACCTGCCAAAGAAGGTGTTGCACAGGCCATCGCAATGGCCAAACTAACTAATTTTAGTTTCTTCATCTTAATAATATTAAATAAAAACGTCCGCAAAGGTAACTATAATGTTCTATTTCTCCATAATGGTAATCTTATATTTAATGTATATTAACGTAAATAGCCCGAGAATCTGCACAAAACTAAAAGACTGTGCATATTCTCGGGCTATTTGATAGCTTTATTTGTATGTTTCGATACCTTGAAAAATCAGCTGTTTTCAAGACTTTTGAGTGTCGGTTTCAGCCTGAGGAGCTTCTTCCTCCTTTTTCATGCTTTGATTCTCCTTCACATTCATGTGAGGATAGGAGATGCGGGTATGATAAATCGCCTTCAGACGATCGATAAGCACCAGCTTGGCAAGTGCAATGTCACGGAAGGTAATCGGGCATTCCTTGAAGAATCCATCTGCCACCTGTCCATCGATGAGCTTGTTTACCAGATTACTGATGCTTTCTTCCGTATATTCATTCAGTGAGCGGGAAGCTGCTTCTACTGTATCCGCCATCATCAGGATTGCCTGCTCTCGGGTAAACGGATTTGGTCCCGGATATTGGAACAGTGACTTATCTACTATTTCCGTAGGATGGGCATTGCAATAGTTTACATAGAAGAATTTGGCAATACCTGTGCCGTGGTGAGTAGTGATGAAGTCCTTGATAATACCCGGCAAACCTACCTTTTCTGCCATCTTCAGTCCTTCTGTTACGTGACTGATGATGATCTGGGCACTTTCCAGATCACTCAGTTGGTCGTGTGGATTCACTCCTGCCTGGTTCTCCGTAAAGAATACCGGGTTTGTCATCTTGCCGATATCGTGATAGAGTGCTCCGGTACGTACCAGCAGACTGTTTGCCTCGATACGGTTGGCTATCTCCGCTGCCAGATTACCTACGGTGATGGAGTGCTGGAATGTACCAGGAGCAATCTCGCTCAGGTTGCGCAGCAGCCCCTTGTTGGTGTTGGACAACTCGAAGAGTGTGACATTAGAGGTGAAACCAAACGTCTTCTCGATGATGTACATCAGTGGATAGGCGAGCAGCAGGAAAATTCCATTGATGGTGGAATAGGTGTACATGCTGCGGTCGATATTGAATACCTGATTGTCTTGCATCAGTTGGAGGGCTACATATACCACGGTAGTACTGATGGCAACCAGGAGGGCAGTGAAGAATATCTGCGAGCGCTTGGATAATTCGCGCAGACTGTAAATCGCAACCAAGCCGGAAACCAGCTGCACGATGATGAATTCATATTGGTATTTCACAGCTGCCGCACAGATGAGAATCATCGTGGCATGCGTGATGAAAGCCGTTCGTGAATCCATAAAGACGCGCACAAAGATAGGTGCCATGGCAAATGGGATGATATATACGCTGAAGAAATTGTGCTTCATGATGAGTGACACAAAGATTGGGAACAGCGTAATCATCGCATAGAGCATGGTGATGCTGCGTGGCTTGTCGAAGTAGTCTTTGCGGAAGAGCGTGAGATAGAAGGTAAACATCATCACGAGAATCAGTACGAAGAGTGCCTGGCCGATGATGGTAGTGGTAAGCTCGTCCTCTGTAGAACTTCGGCGCTTCGTCTCCTTGTCGAAAGAGGTAAGTACTCGGTAAGTATAATCATTGATTACTTCGCCTCGGTCGATGATTTTCTGTCCGCTCATCACCATACCGCTGGCCAGCGGTATGCTGCTCAGCAAGTCTGTTCGTTCTGCCTCCGAGCGTTCCTTATCATATATAAGGTTGGGTTCCACATAGTCGTTGAGATTGCAGCGGGAGAGAATCTGCCGCTGTGCCGATATCTTCTCATCAAAGAAGATGTGCTCATAGGCGGCAATGGTAGAGTAGAAGTTACCGATAGGAAAGCTCTTGGCGTTCTTGCCGCTGATGATGCGTATCATACTGGTAGAATCCTTGTAGATACGGTTATATTCAGGCGTACTGACAATGCCCGTCTGATAAACCTGCTTCAGCTGGTTGGCTATGAGTTCCACGTATTCCTTCGGAAGTCCTGGAATTCCCTGGCTGAAGTCGTGGAGAAAACGCTTGATCTGTTCATTGCCGACATTGGAATTCACTGTGTAGTACGGCTGGAACTGCCGCAGCAGCGAATCCTGCTCGTGCTTGATGGCTTCATCGGTCTTGTAAATCGGGAAGTCGAAGGTGGCAATCACTGAACCGTACATCCAAGGTTTTCCCACATCGTAACGGAACTGTCTGCCCTCATTGCGTGGCAAAAACCAGACAATGATGGCAACTGTAAAGATAACGAGAATGGTCTTGGTGATCAGGTTGCGCCAATAATTCTCCTCGAGATTGTTGAATATACTCATGTTTGTTACGCTTTATGGTTTGTGACGTTTTTGGGCTAAAAAACTGCTCATTTTCCCAAATATTGAGCAAAAAATCAGTATTTCTCCCATTAATTCCTTTTTACAGTGCGAAAATACGAAAAAAAACTATTATAATCGCAAAAAAAACTGTAAATTTGCAGAAAAATTCAAAAATAGCTATAAAATAAGACATGGCAGATAGAAAAGTAAGAGTGCGTTTTGCCCCAAGTCCAACGGGAGCACTGCACATTGGTGGTGTCCGTACCGCCCTTTATAATTATTTGTTTGCTCGCCAGCATGGTGGTGAGCTTGTGTTCCGTATCGAGGATACAGACTCTCATCGTTTCGTACCAGGAGCCGAGGAATATATCCTGGAATCTTTCAAGTGGCTCGGTATCCAGTTTGATGAGGGTGTGAGCTTCGGTGGCGAGCATGGTCCTTATCGCCAGAGCGAGCGTCGTGATATCTATAAGAAATATGTACAGCAGCTTTTGGACAATGGTAAGGCATATATCGCTTTCGATACTCCAGAGGAGCTGGAAGCTAAGCGTGCTGAGATTCAGAATTTCCAGTACGATGCCCATACCCGTATGCAGATGCGCAACTCTCTCACTCTTTCCAAGGAGGAGGTAGATCAGCTCATCGCAGATGGTAAGCAATATACAGTACGTTTCAAGATTGAACCAGGACAGGAGATTCATGTCAACGATATGATTCGTGGCGACGTGAAGGTGATGAGCGATATCCTGGACGACAAGGTGCTCTATAAGAGTGCTGATGAATTGCCAACTTATCACTTGGCAAACATCGTGGACGACCACTTGATGGAAATCTCTCACGTGATTCGCGGTGAGGAATGGTTGCCTAGTGCCCCATTGCACGTTCTCCTTTATCAGGCTTTCGGTTGGGAGGATACTATGCCTCGCTTCGCACACCTTCCTTTGCTTCTCAAGCCAGAGGGCAAGGGTAAGTTGAGTAAGCGTGATGGTGACCGCCTCGGTTTCCCTGTATTCCCATTGGAGTGGCATGACCCTAAGACCGGTGAGGTTTCTTCTGGTTATCGTGAGAGTGGCTACTTCCCAGAGGCTGTAGTCAACTTCCTGGCGCTCCTCGGCTGGAACCCTGGTACGGAGCAGGAAATCTTCTCTCTTGATGAGTTGGTGAAGGCTTTCGATATCTCCCGCTGTTCCAAGGCTGGTGCCAAGTTCGACTTCAAGAAGGGCATCTGGTTCAACCATGAGTACATTCTCATGAAGAGTGATGATGAGATTGCCAACCTCTTTGCACCTATCGTGGCTAACAATGGTGTAGAGGAGACTTTGGATAGAGTAAAGCAGGTGGTACACATGATGAAGGACCGTGTGAACTTCGTCTATGAGTTGTGGCCATTGTGCTCATTCTTCTTTATTCCTCCTACAGAGTATGATGCCAAGACAGCCAAGAAGCGCTGGAAGGAGTACTCTGCTCAGCAGATGACTGAACTCGCTGAGGTTCTCGAGGGCATCGAGGACTTCTCTATCGAGGGTCAGGAGCCTATCGTATTGAAGTGGGTAGAGGACAAGGGCTATAAGCTCGGTGATGTGATGAATGCCTTCCGTCTGACTCTCGTAGGAGAGGGCAAGGGACCAGGTATGTTCGACATCTCTGCCTTCCTCGGTAAGGAGGAGACTTTGCGTCGCCTTCGCAAGGCTATCGAAGTTTTGGGTTAATTCACAATAAACATCTCTCTGAGGAACTTTTGTCGTCGGGCTGAATGTTCCTCAGAGAGTTCACGTATTTATAGATACTAACCAATAAAAGTAATATCATGATCTATAATATCGTAATATATTTCGTCCTATTGGGCATTGCCATTGCCAGTCTGTTTAATGAAAAGGTACGCAAGATGTGGCGTGGCGAGCGTGAGGCTTTCAAGATATTGAAGCAGAAGGTGGATCCTAATGCTAAGTACATCTGGTTTCATGCAGCATCGCTCGGCGAGTTTGAGCAGGGACGTCCATTGATGGAGCAAATCCGCAAGGATTATCCTCAGTATAAGATTTTGCTCACCTTTTATTCTCCTTCGGGTTATGAGGTGCGCAAGAACTATGAGGGTGCCGATATTATCTGCTATATGCCAGTGGATACCCGTCTGAATGCCATCCGTTTCCTTCGCTTGGTGCGTCCTGTGATGGCTTTCTTCATCAAGTATGAGTTCTGGTCTAATTTCCTTCATATCCTGAAGCATCGCAACATTCCTACCTATAGTGTGAGCAGTATCTTCCGCGAGGATCAGGTATTCTTCAAGTGGTATGGCAGGAGTTATGCCAATGTATTGAAGTGTTTTACCCGTTTCTTCGTGCAGAATGAGGAAAGCAAACGATTGCTCGAAAGCATCGGCATCAAGGATGTGGATGTGGTAGGAGATACCCGTTTCGACCGTGTACTCCAGATTAAGCAGGCGGCTAAACATCTGCCTATCTGCGAGGCTTTCAGAAGTGGGGTGGCTGGTTCTGATTCTGCTGCGTCTTCTGAGAAAGCATCTCATCCAGACTACAAGGTCTTCGTGGCAGGTAGTTCATGGCCTCCAGATGAGGAAATCTTCATCCGCTTCTTCAATGAGCATAAGGACTGGCGACTGCTGATTGCTCCTCATGTGATTGCTGAGGAACATCTGAAGCTGATTCTTTCTCTCTTAAAGGATAAGAAGGTGGTACGCTATACTCAGACTACTCCTGAAGAAGCTGCCAAGGCTGATGTGCTGATTATTGATTGCTTCGGCTTGCTGAGCAGCATGTATAATTATGGTGATGTGGCTTATATCGGCGGTGGTTTCGGTGTGGGTATTCATAATACCCTGGAGGCCGCTGTATGGAATATGCCGGTTATCTTTGGTCCGAACAACAAGAAATTCCAGGAAGCTCAGGGCTTGCTGAAGTCGGGTGGCGGTTTTGAAATCAATACCTATGAGGACTTCGAGGGCTTGATGAGTTCCATGATGAACGATGCGGCTTTCCTGAAGCAGGCTGGTGATAAGGCTGGTGCTTTCGTAGCGAGCCTTTCGGGAGCCACAGACAAGGTTTTGGCTAAGGTTACATTATAATATATAAAAGGTCTCATGGTTTTTGAAAATCATGAGACCTTTTTTGATGTTTGGCATAGAATTCTATTTGTTTCATTCCATGCTTGTATTATGCTTTTTCTATTTGATGATGCGGTAGTAATCCTCCTTGCGGGGCTTTACGGTATGAGGATGTGCAGATGCATAACCCAATGCCAGAGCTCCTACTCCCATCAAACCTTCAGGAAGATTCCAATCCTTCATTAACTTCTTGCCTTCTTCTGATGCGAACATACCGTCTTCACGGTTGATCCAGCAGGAAGAAAGACCGATGGAGTGGGCTGCAAGCATCATATTGCCCAAGATGAGGCTGCCGTCTTTTACTCCGTTCACATTACTTTCTGGAGCCAGGACGATGACGATGGTTGGCGCTCCGTAGTATGGGTCACTCTCTACACCCATGATGTCTGCGTTCATCTTGCGAAGCTGTGCGCAAACCTCAGGATTCTGAACTGCTATGATGAATGGCTCCTGTGTGCCATGACCGGTAGCAGCCCAAGTGCCAGCTTCCAAAACAGTCTTCAACTCCTCGTCGGTAATCTGGTCAGCCTTGAAGCGACGAATGCTTCTTCTCTCCTTAATGGCTTTCAAAACTTCATTTTCCATATTATCTTGTTTTAAACATTGTATTTAGAATTCTTTTCTCTTTATTCGCTCTTTTATGCAGGGCATCCGCTCAAATCCTCTTCATCCATATACTGGCTGAGAACTCGTGCAATGCGAATCAAACCCTGCATCAGGGTCTTGCGAGGACAGGCGATGTTGAGGCGCAGGTAGCCCTGACCAGCCTTCCTGCCATACATCGTACCGCTGTTGACGAACACCTTGCCGTCATTCATCAGCTTTTCGTAAGCCTCGTCGCTTGATAACTCGAATGGCAGGATATCGAGCCAAACCAGATAAGTGCCCTCAAGACGGGTAACGCGAACCTGTGGCAACTCAGAATTGAAGAATTCCTTTACTGCCTGATAGTTCTCGTAGAGATATTGGTTCAGTTCGTCGAGCCATTCCTCACCCTCGTTGTAGGCAGCCTGGAGAGCGATGACACCGAAAGGATTGACATCACATACCTCGTTGATGTTGATGGCGCGGTTGATGCGGCGGCGCAATGCTGCATCCGGACAGATGATGTTGGCAATCTGGAGTCCGGCAATATTGAATGACTTTGAAGGTGAATTCAGTACCACGCAGTTGTCGCGGCAAGTTTCGCTGATGCTGGCAAATGGAGTGTAGTGATAGCCAGGCATAATGAGTTCGCAGTGAATTTCATCGGCAATGATCTTCACGTTATGCTTGAGGCAGATGTCGTTCATTCGCTCCAGTTCCTCTTTCTTCCATACTCTACCGGCTGGGTTGTGAGGATTGCAGAGGATGAAGGCAGTGGTCTTCTCGTCAGCACACTTGCGCTCGAAATCCTCAAAATCGATTTCGTAGGTGCAGTTACCCACACGCTTCAATTCATTTTCTTCCACTTCGCAGCCACTGTTCTTGATACAGGAGAAGAAGCAGTTGTACACAGGAGTCTGCACCAAAACCTTCTCGCCTGGCATGCAGATTGCCTTCAGGCAGCAGGAGATGGCAGGTACTACGCCCGAAGTATAGAGAATCCAGTCTTTCTCTATCTTCCACTGGTGGCGGCGGGAGAACCAGTTGATGATTGCCTCGTAGTAAGAATCAGGTACGAGGGTGTAGCCGAAGATGCCGTGAGCTACACGCTTCTGCAGAGCTTCGATGATGCAGGGAGCGGTCTGGAAATCCATGTCTGCTACCCACATCGGAATAACGCCGTCTTCCTTTACCAGATCCCATTTATAGGAATTGGTACCGCGGCGTTCGATGATTTCATCAAAATTGTATTTCATATTTGTTTTCTATCTATGTTATTTCTTCATTGCTCGTAGGATAAATCTCCTTTTCCTTAATCAAAATCTCCGTTCATAAGTGTTGAACGTATGTTCAACACTGCTGAACTTACGTTCAACACTTTTGAATGTCCGTTCAACGTTTATGAACGGAGATTTCTCTTAATACTAAGAACAATTCTCCTTAATGGCAATGCTTATTTTGTTTAAGGGAATACAGAATCGCAATAAATGCTCCTGCTATTTCGAATGGTCGATGATTTCACATGCTCCCTTAGGCGCCTTGGCAAACTCTGTGTAGGTTACGCTTCCCACTTCGTCTGCCTCAATTCTTCCGGAAATAGGGTTCTTGATATTGGTGATGCTTCCCTTGATGTGTGCATTGATGTTCATGCAATCCTCAAAGGCGCGGTCACATTCCTTATCAAAGGTGCAGTCTTCGAGGGTGATATGGTCCATATAGCAGAGAGGCTGCTCGCCGCTGATGTGGCATCGTACGAACTTGATGTTCTTGCTGTGCCAGGCAAGATACTCGCCATTCAGTTCTGAATCATAAACCGTCACATTCTCGCACTCCCAGAAACTATCCTTGGTCGTTATCTTGGCATGGTGAATCTCCACGTTACTGCAGTATTGGAATACATACTTGGAGTCGCTCTCCAATCCATCTACATAGATGTTCTTGGAAAACATGAATGGATAGGTGCCGTCGTGGAGCTTTACGTTCTTCAGTTTCAGACCATCTACCTTCCAGAAAGTCTCGTCTGCATCCGTGATGTTGACATTCTCCAATTCCAGGTTCTTCATTTCGCGGAAGAACTTAGGACCATCGATGGTGCAGTCTTTCATCACCATATTATCACTATACCAGATGGCGGAACGGCTCTCTGGGGCGAAGTAGCAGTCTGTGATGAGGGAGCCATCCACATGCCACCAAGGGTATTTGCCATAAAACTTGGAATGGTGGCATTCTATGTTCTTGCAGCACTTGATGCCCGACTCGCCATCTGTAATCGTGATGTCCTCCAGGCGTACATCGTGAGCACCGAAGAGAGGGCGCTCGCCTCCGAATGATTTGTTCTTTATCTGTTCCATAATTTTCTATTATCCTTTCTTATTTGTTATTTCAGTTGCAAAATTACAAAAATAATGCCAAAGTCGTATAACCCGATTTACTGAAAAGTGTAACTTTATGGCGTATTTGCGGATAAAGTTGCTGAAGGCAGGAAAAATGGAAATCAAAAAAGGCTGAATCATGAAGCATTTTCACGATTCAGCCCTTATCGAGTTAACTTCTAAAAATCCGAAGTGGAGAATTACAAGTTAGGGTTCATCTCTTTCCACTCAGCTACTGGAGGTACGATGCCAAGCTCTACGATCTCATCGCGCATCTTGCAAAGGTGCTCGTAAGACTTCTGGAGGCTAGCGAGCTCTTCCTCAGTACCTGTAGGCTCTGTGAAGTGAACACCAGTCTTGTCGATAGTAGTAGGCATAGCCATCATTACGTTCTTGAAACCGAGCTTGTCGTGGTTTACATAGCAACCTGCTGGCAATGTGAACTTCTCGCCACCCATAGCAGCTTCGATCATCTTAACTGCGTTGTAAGCTGGGCTCTGGAATGAAGAACGGCCACGGAGCTTGATGATGTTAGAACCACCCTGTACTGTGTGGTGCTTGATTTCCTCCCAGCGCTCAGCTGAAAGACCCATCTCTGACAATGGCTTGCCGTCTACCTTTACCTGAGAAGCAAATACTGCCATCTGCTCACCGTGACCACCATAAGTGTGTGCACCTGTTACCTTATCCTGCTGTACACCGAACTCGAGAGCCAAAGCCTGCTGCAAACGAGTAGAGTCGAGAGCTGCGAGTGAAGTCAACTGATTTGGCTTCAAACCAGAGTGGATAAGAGCTGTCAAAGCTGTAACGTCAGCTGGGTTGAAGATAACAACTACGTGCTCAACCTCTGGGCAGTACTTCTTGATATTGTCACCGAACTCAGCAGCGATCTTGCAGTTACCCTTGAGAAGGTCCTCACGAGTCATACCCTCCTTACGAGGAGCACCACCAGAAGAGATGATGTACTTAGCACCAGTGAAAGCTTCCTCTGGATTTACTGTATAAGTAACGTTAACACCAGGGAATGCGCACTGCTGAATCTCATCGAATACACCGTGAACACCTGGCTCGAAGATGTCGTAGAGACAAATATTAGGAGTAAGACCGAGCATCAAAGCGCTCTGAACCATGTTAGAACCAATCATACCGCCTGCACCGACGATAACGAGCTTGTCATTTGTTAAA
>OHZS01000095.1_pt1 | contig 38269 bp, 31 predicted proteins | sample 1580521 | NCBI WGS metagenome assembly OHZS01 (sample SAMEA3882503, study PRJEB24775) | human gut metagenome | biome: human-associated habitat; feature: intestine environment; material: feces | place: Netherlands | collected 2009/2010
CTCCCCCAAGAGTCCACATCGACGGGGAGGTTTGGCACCTCGATGTCGGCTCATCGCATCCTGGGGCTGTATTCGGTCCCAAGGGTTTGGCTGTTCGCCAATTAAAGCGGCACGCGAGCTGGGTTCAGAACGTCGTGAGACAGTTCGGTCCCTATCTGTTGCGGGCGTAAGAGATTTGAAGGGAGCTGTCCTTAGTACGAGAGGACCGGGATGGACGTACCTCTGGTGCACCAGTTGTCCTGCCAAGGGCATAGCTGGGTAGCTATGTACGGACGAGATAAACGCTGAAAGCATCTAAGCGTGAAACTCCCCCTAAGATGAGATCTCTCATCCTTTAAGGAGTAAGGACCCAGAAAGACGATCTGGTTGATAGGCCGAAGGTGGAAGCGCAGTAATGTGTGCAGCTGATCGGTACTAATAGTCCGAGGGCTTGACCTACGAATGAAGCAGGCAAGGCCTTGAGAGGAGCTTTGAAGTTACATTGTTCGGTTTTGAAGGTTCGATTTGAAGACATGCACCTTTAGCTCAGCTGGTACTAACGCCCGCAGGCGTTGTATCGCGGGCAACCGCGGAGCGGCACTTAGCCTGCGATTGAGCACGTAGTGCGAGCAGGAGGAGCAGACAGAAAGATAAGCGCAATGAGCGAAAGAACATGCACCTTTAGCTCAGCTGGTAGAGCACCTGACTCTTAATCAGGGTGTCCAGGGTTCGAGTCCCTGATGGTGTACCACCCTTGTGGTGTGCCACGAGGGTAAATAGTTGGTGTTTTTAACGGTGAGGGTCCACCCGTTCCCATTCCGAACACGGAAGTTAAGCTCACCAGTGCCGACAATACTTGTCTGGAGACGGACCGGGAAGATAGGTCAATGCCAACACAAGGGATTCGCTCAGGCGAATCCCTTGCTTATGCCTCCTTAGCTCAACGGTAGAGCATCCGGCTGTTAACCGGAGGGTTGTAGGTTCGAATCCTACAGGAGGCGCCAGAGATATTGCCGTCACCTGTGTGGCGGCATTCTTTGAATATGGGCCTTTAGCTCAGTTGGTTAGAGCAACCGGCTCATAACCGGTCGGTCCCGGGTTCAAGTCCCTGAAGGCCCACCAAATATTATGCATATAGGGGAATAGCTCAGTTGGTAGAGCGACGGTCTCCAAAACCGTAGGCCGAGGGTTCGAAGCCTTCTTCCCCTGCCAAAACGCCGCAGACACATTGTCTGCGGCGTTTTTTTGTTATTGGTGAATTATACGATCAAGTGCAACAGAAAAAAGAAAAGAAGTTCATACGAATCCCTGGTAAAATGTAATCACCACAAAAACAAAAAACCAAAAGGAGACACGTATGAACTGCAAACATCTTAGCATAGAAGCGCGCAGCTGTATACGAAAATATTATGTAGAAGGGCTGAGTTACCGGAAAATAGCGCAATTGATTGGCCGCAGCCCAAACACAGTCTCACGGGAGATACGCCGCAACTGCACGCATATGTATGACATACCGACCAACTATCCGCACACAGTTCAGAAAAAATATCTGCTTCGGCGCTCATACTGTCATCGCGGGATATTCCGGTCGCAGGCAACAATCGAGCACATAAACGAGAAGCTCAAAGCTGCCTGGTCACCGGAGCAAATTGCCTGCACACCGTGCGGCTTGAAGATGCCGGGCTGGCGCACGATATACCGTTGGCTATACGAAAAATATCTCGTGAACGGAAACCTGAAAGTGCTGCGGCGCAAGGGGAAAAGCCATGGCGTGAAAGAAACGCGAGGCAAGTATAACAAGGACTTTTTTGGATCGGTAGGACGCGCGCGTTACTGCGCGGGCTGGAAATTCGTCTGATAGATCTTCTCGGCAATCTTTTTCGGCGCAAAGTCTACGATGACGACACCATAGGCCGTTCCAGCCTGCCAGTCGTAGTCATAGAGGTCGAGGTTGATGCGCTTGGCGTATTCCTTCGGGTGGCCGATTTTCCCACTGCCGCTCGTGGACGTGAAGTTCAGGAAAAACGTGTCCTCGGCCGCCTGGCTGTTATCCAGACAGGTTCGGATGGCGCAGATTTTATCGTCCGTGTCATAGTTGTAGCGGTCCTGCACGCACAGTGTTTCGCGTCCATTGATTGCGGAGCTCGCGGTGGGGTCGTCCAGAACGGTGCGGTCACCCTGATCGGCCCAGCCGAAGTACAGGCCGCACCGCTCGCTGCCGATCGTCAACTTGTCGTCAAACCGCGTGGCGAGGACGATTTTTCCGCGCACCTCGCCCAGCGTTGGGATCTCGTTTTTCAGGTACCAGCGGTCCGGGTCTGTGTCGATGCGCTCATACAGGGCGCTCTGAACGTCTGCAACGTCATCCTTGCTGTTTTCCGCCTTCATGCACAGGATGATTGTTTCGGTGGGGTGAGCGTCCAGAAAGGCATAGACATCGCGCAGCACGTCGTCAAGCGTGAGTGTCCCGGCGAACGGAGAGTTGGAGGTCTTGCAGCGCGCAATGTTGTGCTTGAGCACCAGCGTTTGTTGGTCGTGCTTCTGTTCGAGCACCAGCCGCATGTCCAGATAGCGGTAGCCGTAGATCAGCTGCGTGGCAACGCCCGCGTCCTGGCACTGGAAGATGTAGCGCATGTCCACATACTGCGTGCAGCTGTCGTGTGTTCCGGGAATTGACATATTGCTGAGCTTGGTCTCGTCGGGCACGGTTTCCATCCAGTCGGTGCTGGAGATGTTCGCTGCCATGGCTGGCGGCGCGGCGATCCCGGCAAGGACGGAGAGCACCATGCAGATGAGCAGCGCGCAGAGCCAGAGGCGGTGTTTGGTGACCTTCATAAAAAATTCTCCCTCGTTATTTTTCGCCGCATGCGCATGCCGCGCGGCGGTCGTGTGCCGCCAGTATAGCACAAAACCCGCGCGTTGGGAATGAAAAATCGAATCGTCGGTCGGTTCTGCCGGCGTGAGGCGGTTGAAAATGCGCAAACGCTGTAATATACTATCCTAAAAATTTGTCACAGAGAGGAGGGGAACGCATGCAGCAGGCGGGCGAGGACGAACGCCGCGAGAATGCGCGGCCGGAAATGAAAAAACGAAAAGTTTCTGCTTTTTACACCGGATTATTTGGGTTTACGTCGGTTCTCTTCTCGATTTTAACGACTATTTTTGTGTGGATTTTTATACAGTGCATAAAGGAAGCCGCTGATTCAGAATATGATGTGGTATTTGTGCTCGCGCTGCTCCCTGTGGTTGTTGGAGTGATTGGCTTATTTTTGTCCATTTATATGGTCTTAAAGGGCGCGTTTTCAGCTGCATACACGGTAGACGCAGAAGGCATGACAACCTATTGGAGGAAAAATACATACCGGCTTTTGTGGACCGACTGTGTCGAGTTTGAGATCGTGCAGGTCCCGGTCAACTGGAGCACCTCGGCTGCGGTCGTATATTGCTCCACACGTGTACTTTCCCAGAAAGAAAAAGAGAATTTCTTCTGGTATCATAAGAACGATTTTGCGCACGTGCAGTATTTCCAGTACAGTGATGAGGCCATTTTTCAGGAGTTTTTGTATTGCGTTCCAGAGCGGGCACGCAATTATCTGGAAGCGGAAGCGCTCGTGCTGGGCTTGCCGGGGGAGTGAGGCCCTTTCCGTGCGGCATATCCGGCGGATTCCACAAACAATGGTTGCGGCGCGGCCGGTTTTGCGGTATAATCAAACCAATTTGTGCCTGAGTGCGTGAAAGGAAACAACATTATGGGTAACGACGCCAACGTCAGCAAACGCGACGGCTTTCGCAGCCGCGGCGGCTTCATCATCGCCTGCATCGGCTCGGCCGTCGGCATGGGCAACATCTGGCGCTTTCCAACGCTGGTGTCCAAGTGGGGCGGCATGACCTTTCTACTGCCGTATTTCCTGTTTGTCATTCTCATCGGTTCCACTGGCGTCATCGGGGAGTTCGCGCTCGGCCGTGCAGCCGGTGCGGGACCGGTCGACGCTTTCGGCATGTGCACCGAGGCGCGCTGGGGCAAGCGCCGGCCCGGCGAACTGGTCGGTTATATCCCGGTGCTCGGCTCTCTGGCGCTGGCCATTGGCTACACCTGCGTCATGGGCTGGATCTTCAAGTATACATTCCTGGCGTTTGACGGCGGCCTGTCCGGCATGGGGCAGGACATGGACGCGATCGTCGGCAGCTTCAACGCCACCGCCAGCGCGTGGGGTGCGAATGTCTGGGTCGTCGTCGCGGTCGCGGTGAGCTTTGTCATCATGTCGTTCGGCATCGCGGGCGGCATTGAAAAGGCGAATAAGATCATGATGCCGATTCTGTTTTTGCTGTTTGTTGGTTTGGGCATCTACGTGGCCACGCTGCCCGGCGCATCGGGCGGCTATCGGTATATCTTCACCATCAAGCCCGCGGGCCTGCTTGACCCCTATGTCTGGATCTATGCGTTCGGTCAGGCGTTCTTCTCGCTGTCTGTTGCCGGCAACGGCAGCGTCATTTACGGCTCTTACCTCAGCAAGAGCGAGTGCATCCCGAGTTCTGCGCGCAACGTGGCGCTGTTTGATACGATCGCGGCGCTGCTGGCGGCATTTGTCATCATTCCCGCCATGGCGGCGGGCGGCGCGCAGCTCGACGCCGGTGGCCCGGGCCTGATGTTCATCTACCTTGTCCATGTCATGAACGGCATGGCGGGCGGCCGCATCGTGGCGATGGTGTTTTTTGTCTGCGTGGCCTTTGCGGGTGTCACGTCGATCATCAACCTCTATGAGGCGCCGGTCGCGTCCCTGCAGGAGCGGTTCGGCCTCAAGCGCGTGCCGGCCACGGCGGTGATCCACGTGATCGGCCTCGCCGTCGCGCTGTGCATTCAGGCCATCGTGTCGCAGTGGATGGACGTCGTGTCCATTTACATCTGCCCGTTGGGCGCGCTGCTCGCGGCGGTCATGTTCTTCTGGATCGGCGGCAAGAAGCTCGTGCTCGAGAGCGTCAACCTCGGCGCGCGCAAGCCCATCGGCGGTTGGTACTATCCGCTGTGCAAGTATGTTTACTGCGCGAGCGTGCTCGTGGCGCTCGTTGCCGGCGCGGCCCTCGGCGGCATCGGCTGAAACAATGGATGAAAAAAACGGCCCTCCGCACATGCGGAGGGCCGTTTTTTGCTGTTTATTTTACGTTTTCACAAAATGCCGTCAGGATGGCGGCGGCCTGCTCGCGCGCAGCGTTGCTCTGCGGACTCAGCCAGGCGGTGCCATTGCCGTCGGTCGTGCCGGAGATCAGCCCGAGCGCGACCGCGTCTGCCAGCGCATCCCGCGCCCAGTCGGACGCGCTGCCACTGTCCGGGAAGCGGCTCAGGTCCGCGGGTGTCCAAGTACGCGCCAGCTTCAGGACCCGGCTTGCATATTCCATGAGCAGAACAGCGAACTGCTCGCGTGTCACCGGGGCCTCGGGGGCGAAGGTCGTCGCGCTCGTCCCGGCCACGACGCCGGCCTGATAGGCCCAGAGGACGGCATCCTTGTACCAGTCCTGCGTCAGATCCGTAAACGGTGTGGTGCCGGCGGCCTTCGGTCCGCCTGCGAGATTATAGAGGATCTGTACGACCTGCGCGCGTGTGGTCGTGCCCTTCGGGTCGAAGCGGCCGCCGCCGACGCCGGACATCAGCCCGCTGCGTACGCAGTAGTCAATGCCCGCATGTGCCCAGTTGTCGGGCGCGGGGACATCCGTCAGGTCTTTGCTGGAGCAGGAGGGCGCGGGGATGGTCTCCGTTCTGGTCGTGCCGCAGCGCGTGCACGTATAGCGCCGCACACCGTCACTCGCGCAGCTCGCCTGTTGGACGACCGTTCCGCCGTCCCACACGTGCTCGCCGCCGAGCGGGCGCAGGGGCTGCGTCACGGAGGCACCGCAGCCCACGCACGTGTAGACGTTCTGGCCGAAGTCCGTGCACGTCAGCGCGACGTGCTCCGTGATCCGGTAATCATGCGTGTGGTCCGCGCGCAGCGACGCACCGTACCGCAGGTCGAGATCCACGTTCGCCTGGATGCCGGGGATGCGGCCGCTGTTGCTGTTTTGCCATGTGCTGTAGCTGCCGCTGTAGCCGGTCTCGGCGGCCCAGACGGCGAGCCAGCGGTCCCACTGGTCATAGGCCGGGTCGTCCAGTGTGGTCGTCCACCAGTAGCGGTTGGCGTACACGCCGACCGAATAGCCCGCGGCCTGCAGCGTCTCGCAGAAGATGGTCGCGTGGCGCAGGACCTCGGCCTTTGTGCAGTTGTCGCGGATGCCGCTGTCCTCCAGGTCGAGGTACACCGGCAGTTGCGGGTGCTTGCCGTCGAGCAGGCGCAGAGCGTGCGCAGCCTCACTGCGCGCCTCCTCGTCGGTCTGTGCGAGAGAGTACAGATATACACCGTACGGGATGCCGAGCCGCTCGCATGCGGCGGTGTTGACGGCCCACTTCGTGTCGTCCTGCGCGGTCAGGTCACTGCCGCGGCCACAGCGAATGATGGCAAAGTCAATATACTGCGCCGTGGTGTCCCAGTCGATCACACCCTGATACTGGCTGACATCGATGCCGGCGCCTGTGATCCGTTCGCCGGCGGAGAGCACATCAGGAGATGCAGCGTCCTCCGCCGGGAGCTGCGCGGCGGAGGCGCTGCCGGCCAGCAGCGCGCACAGAAGCAAAATGGAAAGCAGTCGTTTTCGCATGGTATTCCTCCGATCTGATGGTGATGGGCGTATGGCTTTGCTTCCCATTGTAAGGCCAAACGCCGGAAAAGGCAACCGCAGATGCAGGAAAGAAACACGGCGCCCTGCCGTAGCAGAGCGCCGTGTTCGATATGCGTTTTAGAACATCTTGATGTACGCGTCGCGGTCAGGGCCGACGGAGACGTACTTGATGCGGCAGCCGACGGCGGCTTCCAGATAGTGCACGTAGTCGAGCGCTTCCTTCGGCAGGTCGCTCACCGTGCGGCAGCCGGAGATGTCGCAGTGGAAGCCTGGCAGATACTCGTAAATGGGCTTGGCCTTGGCCAGCTTCACACCGATGGGGAAGCGATCCACGCGCTCACCGTCGATGTCGTAGGCGACGCACACGGGGATCTTGTTCAGGTAGGACAGCACGTCGAGCTTCGTCAGCGCGATGCTGGTGCAGCCCTGCATCTTCACGCCGTAGCGGGAGGCGACCACGTCAAACCCACCCACGCGGCGCGGGCGGCCGGTCGCGGCGCCGTATTCGCCGCCGGCGTCACGCAGCGCGGTGGCCTCGTCGCCGAACATCTCGCAGGTGAACGGGCCCTCACCTACGCAGGTGGAGTAGGCCTTCATGATGCCGATGATCGTGTCGAGCCGCGCCTCCGGGATGCCCGCGCCGATGGGAGCGTAGGCCGCAATGGTCGAAGAGCCGGAGGTGTACGGATAGATGCCGTAGTCAATGTCGCGCAGCGCACCGAGCTGGGCCTCAAAGAGCAGGGACTTGTTGTCCTCGATGGCCTCGGAGAGGTAGTCGGTCGTGTCACAGACGTAGTCCTTGAACGGCATGGCGTAGGTGTCGATCCAGTCCATCATCTCGTCGAGGTCGATGGGATCGTGGTGATAACCGTTGACGATGAAGAGATTCTTCCACTCGAGAATGTCGGCCAGGCGGGCCTTGAGTGCGTCGCGGTCGGCGAGCTCGCCCATGCGCAGCGCCTTTTTCATGTACTTGTCCGAGTAGGCGGGGGAGATGCCGCGGCGGGTCGAGCCGAACTTCTTGTCCGCCAGACGGTCCTCCTCCAGGCAGTCGAGCAGTTTGTGGTACGGCATGCAGATGACGGCCTTGTCGCTGATCTTCAGGTGCTCCGGCGTGATGGTGATGCCGCCGGCGCGCAGATGCTCGACCTCATGGAACATGTGCTCCGTATCAATGACCATGCCGGGGCCGAGCACGTTCACGGTCTCGTCGCGCAGGATGCCGCTCGGCATGAGATTGAGCACGAACTTGCCCTTGTCGTTGATGACGGTGTGGCCGGCGTTGTTGCCGCCCTGATAGCGCACGACGACGTCGTACTTCTGGCTGAGCAGGTCGACCATGCGGCCTTTGCCCTCGTCGCCCCAGTTGATGCCTACGATGGATGTCAGCATTGTTGAGAAACCTCCTGTTTCTTTTACACGTTTACGGATGCGTCGCATCCGAGCAGTGTTGTATATTTGTTCAGGACCGGCGTGACCTGCTCGCGCAGGAACGTCTCGGTCTGGTGTACGGCCATGCCGGTGAAGGCATGGGGGTCAACTAGTTTTTGAAGCTCGGCGCGCGTGAGCCCGAAGATCGGGTCGGCAAGAATGCGCTCGAGCAGGTCGTTGCTGCCGCCATTGAGTTTGACCTCTTTGCCGGCGGCGACGCTGTGCTGCCGGATGGCCTCGTGCAGGGTCTGCCGGTCGCCGCCCTTTTCCTTGACGCAGTACATGAGGATGTTCTCCGTCGCGAGAAACGGCAGCTCGTCCGCCAGATGCTTTTCGGCCATTTTCGGGTACACGGTCAGGCCGCGGATGACGTTGAGGTACAGCGTCAGGATACCGTCGGTGGCGAGAAACGCCTCCGGGATGCTGATGCGGCGGTTGGCCGAGTCGTCGAGCGTGCGCTCAAACCACTGGGCGCTGGCCGTCACGGCGGCGTTCTGCAGGTCGCAGATGACGTACCGCGACAGGGAAGCGATGCGCTCGCTGCGCATGGGGTTGCGCTTGTAGGCCATGGCCGAGGAGCCGATCTGGCCGCTCTCAAACGGCTCGTCCACCTCCTTGAGGTGGGACAGCAGCCGGATGTCGCTGGAAAACTTCGACGCGCTCTGCGCGATGCCGGACAGCACCTGCAGCACCTGAAAGTCCACCTTGCGCGAATAGGTCTGGCCGCTGACGGGGTACGCGCCGGAAAAGCCCATCTTCTCGCAGATCTTCTGTTCGAGCGCGACGACTTTCTGCTCGTCGCCGTCAAACAGGGCGAGGAAGCTCGCGCCCGTGCCGGTCGTGCCCTTGCAGCCGAGGAGCTTGAGATTGCTGAGCTGAAACTCCAGCTGCTCGAGATCCATCAGCAGGTCCTGCGTCCAGAGCGTGGCGCGCTTGCCGACAGTCGTCGGCTGTGCGGCCTGAAAGTGTGTGTAGGCAAGCGTCGGCTGCGCCTTGTGCGCCTCGGCGAAGTCCGCGAGCGCCTGGATGACGTTCACCAGCAGGCTGCGGATCTGCTCAAGCGCCTCGCGCATGAGGATGATGTCCGTGTTGTCGCCGACATAGCAGGACGTGGCGCCGAGGTGCAGAATGGGCTTTGCCTCCGGGCAGCACGCGCCGTAGGTCAGCACATGGGCCATGACGTCGTGCCGCACCTCGTGCTCGCGCGCTGCGGCGTAGTCATAGTCGATGTCAGTGATGTGCGCGCGCAGCTCCTGGATCTGCTCATCCGTGATCGGCAGACCGAGCTCCTGCTCACTCTCCGCCAGCGCGACCCAGAGTCTGCGCCAGGTGGAAAATTTGTTGTCGTCGGAGTAAATGTGCTGCATCGTGCACCCGGCGTAGCGGGTGCACAGTGGATTGACGTAGCGGTCGTGCATACTTATCCTCTCTCTGCGTGGCGCAGCGCCGCCGAGATCAGCCCTTTGAACAGGGGGTGCGCCTTATTCGGGCGGCTCTTGAACTCGGGGTGGTACTGAACGCCGATATAAAAGTCGTTTTCGGGGATCTCGACGGTCTCCACGATGTGGCCGTCCGGCGACAGGCCGGAGAGCACGAGCCCCTTTTCCTGCATGAGCGCGCGGTAGTCGTTGTTGAACTCGTACCGGTGGCGGTGGCGCTCGGAGATGTCCAGCGTGCCATAGCAGGCGGCCATTTTTGTGCCGGGCACGATGTGGCACGGATACGCGCCGAGGCGCAGCGTGCCGCCCTTGTTGATCTCGTCGCTCTGGTCGGGCATGAAGTCGATGACCTTGTGCGTGCTGCCTTCGTCGAACTCGCCGGAGTTGGCGTCGGCAAGGCCGCAGACGGAGCGCGCAAACTCGATGACCGCGATCTGCATGCCCAGGCAGATGCCGAGGTAGGGGATGTTGTGCGTGCGGGCATAGTGTGCGGCCGCGATCTTGCCCTCAATGCCGCGGTTGCCGAAGCCGCCGGGCACGAGAATGCCGTCGCAGCTGCCGAGCACTTCCTCTACATTATCGCGCGTGATCGTCTCGCTGTCAATCCATTGAATGTCCACACGTGTGCCATAGACATAGCCGGCGTGGCGCAGCGCCTCGGCAACGGAGAGATACGCGTCGTGCAGCTGCACATATTTGCCCACGAGGCCGATCGTCACGCGGCGCGAGCGGCTGCGGATGCTCTCAAGCATGGCGTCCCACTCGGTCATGTCCGGCGCGGGCGCGTCGATGTGCAGCTCGCGGCAGACGATCTCGGAAAAGCGGTTCTTTTCGAGCATGATCGGCGCCTCGTACAGCACGGGAATGGTCATGTTTTCGATCACGCAGTCGGGCTTGACGTTGCAGAACAGGGAGATCTTGCGGAAGATAGACTCCTCGAGCGGCTCATCGCAGCGCAGCACGATGATGTCCGGGGAAATGCCCATGCCCTGCAGCTCCTTGACTGAGTGCTGCGTGGGCTTGGTCTTGTGCTCTTCACTGCCGTGCAGATACGGCACGAGCGTCACGTGGATGTAGAGTGCGTTCTCGCGCCCAACCTCCAGCCCGACCTGACGGATGGCCTCGAGAAACGGCTGGCTCTCGATGTCGCCGGTCGTGCCGCCGACCTCCGTGATGACGACGTCGGCATTCGTCTTGCTGCCGACACTATAAATAAAGTCCTTGATCTCATTCGTGATGTGCGGGATGACCTGCACCGTCTCGCCGAGGTACTCGCCGCGGCGCTCCTTGTTGAGCACGTTCCAGTACACCTTGCCGGTCGTGAGGTTGGAGTATTTGTTCAGGTCCTCGTCGATGAAGCGCTCGTAGTGTCCGAGGTCGAGATCGGTCTCCGCGCCGTCCTCGGTGACGTACACCTCGCCATGCTGATATGGGCTCATGGTGCCGGGGTCTACATTGATATAGGGGTCGAGCTTCTGCGCGGCGACCTTCAGGCCGCGTGCCTTGAGCAGACGGCCGAGCGAAGCCGCCGTAATGCCCTTGCCGAGGCCGGAGACAACGCCGCCGGTCACAAAAATGTACTTGGTCATGATCCACACTCCTCAATCTTCATAGGTACGAATGATATTTTCTGCAATGGTCCGCCGGCGCATACTGGTGTCCATTGCCTGTTTCTCAATGTATTTGTGCGCCTCCGTTTCCGTCATCTGCAGATGCTGCACGAGCAGGAGCTTCGCGCGGTTGATGATGCGGATGTCGGCAACCTTTGCCTCGAGCTTTTCCGTCTTGTGCTGCATCTGCTCGAGCTGGATGCGGACGGCGGCCAGCAGCCGGATGGTCTGCACGATGAGCGACTCCGGCGCGTCACTCGGCAGCACCAGCACGCCGGACTGTTCGAGCAGGGTGGCGGCCGCGTCTGCGTGTTCCGGCGCTGCCAGCAGCAGCACGGCCATGCAGTGCCGTTTTTTGAGCTGCAGCGCCAGCTCCTGACCGGAGCTGCCGGCAACGGGCTCTGCGATGAGCACGCCGTCGATGCCGCCTGCATCAAACTGTTCGAGCGCCTGGCGTGCGCTGTCGGTGTGATCGAACGGGACGATACGCGCCCGCGTGAGCAGGGCGCTGATGCGCTTTGTCTGCGCCTCAGAGCCGGAGACCAGCAGGGCGCGCACGGTGTGCAGCGATGTGTTCATGGCAGTCACCTCGGATCGGGAATCTGAGCGGAAAAACAAAAAAGGACGCTTCCGATGCCGATAAGGGGCACTTTCCCCCAGGTCATCGTGAAACGTCAGCGTTCTCGAAAAGTTACCATATGAACTTATGTTTGCGGCCGCGAAAACAGCACACAGAATTTTGCCAATCAAAATCCATGTATATAATACACCACGGCATTTGCACGTGTCAAGGATAAAAAAACGGGCAAATTCTCCGAAAATTCTGTGAAATCCGCCGAAACAAATTGCGCCCGACCCGCTTGACATTTTTCCGCAACAGGCGTATATTTTGCTACATTGAAACGGCAATGGCGTCGTGGAGAGCTCAAGATCTCCGGGCACCAGTGCCGTTTTTTTGTTGTTGACACCGATTTTTGAAATACAGAAAGGGGACCATGCGAGATGGAAAAGATCTCTGACATTTTTGGATCCATGGTATTTAACGATGCAGTCATGCGCGAGCGTCTGCCGAAGGAAACGTACCGGCAGGTGCAGGCGACGATGGAAAAGGGCAAGCGTCTCGATGACGATGCCGCGCGTATCGTGGCCAATGCCATGAAAGACTGGGCGATCGAAAAAGGCGCCACGCACTTCACGCACTGGTTCCAGCCGATGACCGGCATCACCGCCGAGAAGCACGACAGTTTCATCTCTCCCTGCGGCGGCGGTCAGGTGATCATGGAGTTCTCCGGCAAGGAGCTCGTCCGCGGCGAGCCGGATGCGTCCAGCTTCCCGTCCGGCGGCCTGCGCGCAACGTTTGAGGCGCGCGGCTACACCGCCTGGGACCCGACGTCCTATGCATTCATTAAAGATAATGTGCTGTGCATCCCGACGGCGTTCTGCTCTTACGGCGGCGAGGCGCTCGATAAAAAGACGCCGCTGCTGCGCAGCGCCGAGGCGCTCAACCGGCAGGCCCTGCGTGTGATCCATTTGTTTGGCAACGAGGACGTGACCGCCGTGCGCACGACCGTCGGCCCCGAGCAGGAGTACTTCCTGATCGACAAGTCCGTGTATGACAAGCGCAAGGACCTGATCTATACCGGCCGCACGCTCTTCGGTGCCAAGCCGCCGAAAGGCCAGGAACTGGACGATCACTATTTCGGCAGCATCAAGCCGCGCGTTGCGGCGTTCATGAAGGATCTGGACGAGGAGCTCTGGAAGCTCGGCGTTTACGCCAAGACCGAGCACAACGAAGTGGCGCCCGCGCAGCACGAGCTCGCGCCGGTGTTCACGACCGGCAACATCGCCGCCGACCAGAACCAGCTGACGATGGAGATCATGCAGAAGGTGGCAACGCGCCACGGCATGGTCTGCCTGCTGCATGAAAAGCCGTTTGCCGGTGTCAACGGTTCCGGCAAGCACAACAACTGGTCCCTGACCACCAACACCGGCATGAACCTGCTCGAGCCCGGCGAGACGCCGGCCGAGAACGCACAGTTTCTGCTCTTCCTGTGCGCGGTGATCCAGGCGGTGGATGATTATCAGGATATGCTGCGCATCAGCGTGGCGTCGGCCGCGAACGACCACCGTCTCGGCGCGAACGAAGCGCCCCCGGCCGTCGTGTCGATGTACGTCGGCGATGAGATCGAGAACATTCTCGACGCCATTGTCAACGAGACGTCCTACGCCGGCCAGGAAAAGGAGCTGCTGAAGATCGGCGTGCATGCGCTGCCGCGCTTCCCCAAGGACACGACCGACCGCAACCGCACCTCTCCGTTTGCGTTCACCGGCAACAAGTTCGAGTTCCGCATGCCCGGTTCCTCGGCTTCCATTTCCGGCATCAACGTTGTGCTCAACACGGCGGTCGCCGAGAGCCTCGAGCAGTTTGCTGACGCGCTCGAGGGCAGCAAGGACTTCGAGGCCGACCTGCAGGCGCTCATCCGCAGCGTGCTCATCAAGCACAAGCGCATCCTCTTTAACGGCAACGGCTATGACGATGCCTGGCTGGCGGAGGCTGAGCGCCGTGGCCTGCTGAACCTGCGCACGACGCCGGAGGCACTGCCGTATTACCTCGCCGACAAGAACGTGGCGCTCTTTACCAAGCACCGCGTCTACACCCGCACCGAGATGGAGGCCCGCTATGAGATCCACCTCGAAAACTACAGCAAGGTGCTCAACATTGAGGCGCTGACGATGCTCGAGATGGCGCGGCGCGACATCATGCCCGCCGTCAGCAGCTATCTGCGCGAGCTGTCCGAGACCGCCACGGCGATCCACGCTGTGTCCGTCACAGCTGACTGCTCGTATGAGGAGAGCATCATCCCCGAAATGTCCGCGCTGCTGGGCGATGCCTACCGCAAGGTCCGCAGCCTGGATGAGGCGCTCATGGGCGCCAAGACCGTCGAAGGCAGCCAGGCACTGGCCAACTACTACCGCGACAAGGTCTTTTCCGCCATGGCGGAGCTGCGCATCACGATCGACCAGCTTGAGACCATGATGCCGTCCGACAAGTGGCCGGTCCCGTCCTACGGTGAGCTGCTGTTCAGCGTGCGGTAAAAAACGCTTTCTCTTTCTTTTTCTCTCTTCTTTCATTTTCATACTTCTGTCAAAAGCATTGACGGAGAAAAGTAGCACGGGCGATCATTCCCAGCGAGTGCGGGACGGTGCGAGCCGCATAACAGAGCCTGTGTGAAGAACACTCCCGAGCTGCAATCTGAACGGGCGAGAGCCTCAGTAGGTGCGCCGTCAAAGCCGGACGTTATCCCGGTGCGGTTTGTTAGAACCCGTGAGAAGTAAAATAGGTGGCACCACGATACGCAGCTACTCGTCCTATTGTCGGATGGTAGCTGCGTATTTTTTTGGTGTATTCAGGAGGAAAAAATCATGTGTTCCATCATCGGTTATCTCGGCTCGTCCATCTCTGCGCAGGATCTGCGCGCCGGCTTTGACAAGACCATTTCCCGCGGCCCGGACGATACGCGCATGCTGCACATCGGCGCGGCGACGCTCGGCTTCCACCGTCTGGCCATCATGGGCCTGCACCCGGAGGGCATGCAGCCATTCACGCGGGATGGAAGCGCGCTCGTGTGCAACGGCGAGATCTATGGCTTCCGGCCCATCCGCGAGCGGCTCATCGCTGAGGGCGAGACGTTCGAGAGCGAGTCCGATTGTGAGATCCTGCTCCCGCTCTACGAGCGCGAGGGGCTGGACATGTTCCGCGGGCTCGATGCGGAGTTCGCCATGGTCATCTATGACGCCAAGCGCGGCGGCCTCGTCGCGGCGCGCGACCCCATCGGCATCCGCCCGCTGTACTACGGCTATGACGCCGAGGGCGCGATCATCTTTGCCAGCGAGGCGAAAAACCTCGTCGGCCTTGTGCACGATGTCATGCCGTTTCCTCCCGGACACTATTATGCCGACGGCAAGTTCACCTGCTACCGCGACATGACGCAGGTCGACGCCATCTGCGAGGACGATCTGGAGACCGTCTGCACCCACATCCGCGAGAAGCTCATCGCAGGCGTGGAAAAGCGCCTCGATGCCGACGCGCCGCTCGGCTTCCTGCTCTCCGGTGGGCTGGACAGCAGCCTGGTGTGCGCCATCTCGGCAAAGCTGCTCAAAAAGCCCATCCGCACGTTTGCCATCGGCATGCGTGCCGATGCCATCGACCTCAAGTACGCCCGCGAGGTGGCGGAGTATCTGCACGCCGACCACACCGAGGTCATCATCACGCCCGAAGATGTGATTCAGGCGCTCCCGGAGGTCGTGGCGCTGCTCGGTACCTATGACATCACGACCATCCGCGCGAGCATCGGCATGTACCTTGTCTGCAAGGCCATCCACGAGCAGACCGACCTGCGCGTGCTGCTCACGGGCGAAATTTCCGATGAGCTCTTCGGCTACAAGTACACAGACTTCGCGCCCAGCCCGGCGGCGTTCCAGGAGGAGTCCGCCAAGCGCATCCGCGAGCTGCATATGTACGATGTCCTGCGCGCTGACCGCTGCATTTCCGTCAACAGTCTCGAGGCCCGCGTGCCGTTCGGCGATCTGGACTTCGTGCAGTATGTCATGTCCATCGACCCGGCCAAGAAGTGCAACGTCTACGGCAAGGGCAAGTACCTGCTGCGCCATGCCTTTGAGGGTGACTGGCTGCCGCACGACATTCTCATGCGCGAGAAGGCGGCCTTCAGCGACGCAGTGGGCCACTCCATGGTCGACGATCTCAAGGCCTACGCCGAGCAGAAGTACACGGACGAGGAATTCGAGACCCTGCGCCGGAAGTACGACTTTGCGCAGCCGTTCACCAAGGAATCGCTGCTCTACCGTGAGCTGTTTGAGCAGTATTACCCCGGTCAGGCGCACATGATCGTGGATTTCTGGATGCCGAACAAGTCGTGGGCCGGCTGCGACGTGGACGATCCGTCCGCGCGCGTGCTCGCAAACTACGGCGACAGCGGAAAGTGAGAAGAACATGGACGACACAGCACTGTGTATCCGCACCGCGCACCTGAGCGACGCGCCCATGCACCCCTTCCCGGGGCTCAGCCCGGCGGAGCTCGACGCGATTTTGAATCAAGCATAAAGAAACGGACCGTTTCCGAGTCGGAAACGGTCCGTGCTTTTTTTATCGCTTTTGCAGCAGCGTATACGCGCCCAGCAGCATCTGCGCTGCCTCAGCACGCGTGATGGGGGCCGTACAGTCGCTCCCGTCCGGGTACACGCCGCAGGATGTCAGGCTCGACACAGCAGTGTATGCCCACTCGGGGATATCGTCGCTCTCGAGCGCGGCGGCAGGGGAGGGGTCGAGGAAGCTGCTGAGCATGACGGCCGCTTCGCCCGCCGTGATACCGCGCTGCGCGTCGAACACGATCGCCGTGCCGTCGGAGTAACCGGCGATGTCGCCGTTCATGACTGCGGTCGCGACGTAGGCCTTTGCCCAGACCGGAATCTGTTCATCATCACCGAAGCCGGTCGAGAGCACGCCCTGTAGCGTCGAAGTGCCGGTCAGGCGCGTGCACATGGCGAGAAACTCATCGCGCGGCATGGGGCTGTCGGGATCAAAGAGATACTGTCCGCCGACCTGCCGGCCGACGCACAGCCCCTGCTTGGCGAGCATGACGGCGGCATATTCCTCCGGCCGGCCGGTCATGTCACTGTAGGTGATGTCCGGCTTCTGCTTCCTGATGGAGATGAGCACAGTCGCCTCCTGTGACTCGTTGCCGCTGCTGTCGGCGGCGCGGAAGCCGAAGTAGTCGCGCCCGCGCTTACCGTCGGCGGGGGTGTAGACGAACGTGCCGCTGTCGGTGAGCGTCACAGTTCCCTTGACGGGCTCGGTCGTGATGCGGAAGGTGAGCGGGCTGCCGTCGGGCGCATTTGCGCTCAGCGTGCCGCCGATGGACGTGTTGCGGAATGTGGTCAGCTCGAGATTTTCGGCCACGGGCGCGGTGCCGGCTGTGTCCTGTTCGGCAAAGCCCGCCGGGACGAGCGCCGTACACAGCGCCAGCGCGCCAAGGACCGCAAGAATTTTCTGCTTCATATTGCAAAACCTCCGTGCAAATGTAGGCTGCTCCTAGTTTGCACGGAGGCGGTGGAAATATGCGTTTTGGGTTTATTCGGTGCGCAGCGCGACGACCGGGTCTTTTTTGGCGGCCATGCCCGACGGGATGAGGCCCGCGATGAGCGTCAGCAGCGTGCTGATCAGGATCAGCAAAAGCGCGCCGAGCACCGGCAGAATGGCACTCAGATTCGGCAGACCGGTCAGATGGTGCACGATGAGGTTGATGGGGATCAACAGGATCAGCGTACACAGGATGCCCATCACGCCGGCTGTGAAGCCCTCGATGAGCGTCTCAGCGTTGAAGACGCGCGAGATATCCTGCTTGCTTGCACCGATCGAGCGCAGGATGCCGATCTCCTTCGTGCGCTCGAGCACGGAGATGTAGGTGATGATGCCGATCATGATCGACGACACGACGAGGGAGATGCCCACAAAGCCGATGAGCACATAGCTGATGGCGTTGATGATCGTCGTGATGCTGCTCATGAGCAGGCCGATGTAATCGGTGAAGCTGATCTGATTGTCCGGATTGTCGGCGTTGTAGTCGTCGATACAGTCGGAGATGCGGTCCTTATTTTCAAAGCTGGAAGCGTAGATGTTGATGGCACTCGGGGAATCCTTGTCGACGTAGCCGAGCTTTTTGAGGTTGCTCTGATAGGTCGAGCCGCTGGCGGAGGAGGCGACATAGTTGTCGTACACGTCCACGTACTGGCTGCGGCTGATGCCCTTGGCGTTGATGGCCGAGATGATCTCCTGCGAGGTCATGCCGCTGTAGGACTTGACAGTCTCCTGCTGCATCTGCATGGACAGCATCGCGCGCAGGTACGGGCGGAAAAAGCGCGAGAACGTTTCGTCGTCCATGGCGTCGATCATTTCTTTCATCTGCTGCGCGGTCTTGCCGCTGGCCTCGAAGATGCCGTTGTCGGCCATCTCTTTGGCCTCGTCACGGGTGAAGGTTGCCATGGCCTGCGTGAGCGCGGCGTCGAGCGTGGCGTCATCCGGCGTGGTCATGCACTTGCGGTAGACGGTCGCACGGTCGTCCACGCTCAGCTGGTTGAGATAAGTCTGTGCGGCGGCAACCTTCTGCTCGGTCGTGGCGGTCGCGGCGTTCGGGAACGCGGAGCCGGTGAACACGTCCACGTCCGGGTTCGCGAGCTGCTTCTGGATGATCTCGGTGCCGTCGGCCTGATCGATGGCGTAGTCCGTCAGGGCGGAGGTGTAGCCGATGGAGCCGTAGGTATTGCTGGTCACGCTGCCCTTGGCCGGACGCACGATGCCGACAATTTTGAGCTGTACGCCGACGGAATCGTTGTTGTAAAGCTGGCGCAGACCGTCGGTCGTCTGACTGATGTCCGTGTAGCCGGAGCCGCTGGCCACATAGCCCTCCGACGGGAGGATGAGCTTGAAGCTGCGGCCGCACAGATCTTCATAGCTCCAGCTGTTTTGCGTCGTGTCGATCTGCTTTTTGCTCATGGACTGCATCATGGCGTTGCTGATGTCGTCCATGCTCTCAAGCCCGAGGGCATAGAGCGTCAGGTCGGAGATCTCGTTGTTTTTGTCCACAACGAGCACGACCTCGTTGTAATCCTGCGGCCAGGAGCCGTAGATCACGTCGTACTGATTCTGCGTCGAGGCGCTCACGAGCGCGCCGTCCTCGCCGGAGAGCAGTTCCTGCCAGACGTTGAACCCGGAGTAAAAGCCGCCCATGGAGTCGAAGTAGGCCGTGTAGTCGCCGCCGTACATGGACTTCATGACATTTTGCAGCAGCTCGGTCGTGTCGGCCTTGATGACGGTGCCGTTGGGATCCTCAGTATAGACGGCGAAGCCCATGTCATACGTGTACTGGATGCCGCTGATGTAGTCATGGATCTTGTTGTCGGGGTTTTCGAGATATTTCTTGAACTCCGGCAGGTTGTTTGACTGGCCGGTAGCGCTGCTGACCATGGAGTTGAGCATGCTGTACATGACCGTGTTGGCATAGACCTTGTCGAGATCGTGCGCGTCTTTGCTGTCATCTTTTGCGCCTGACATGGCCGAGAGCATTCCGGACATGTCCACGGGGTTTGCCTCAATCGTCAGCGGGTAGGATGTGAGCGTCTGCTCCTGTACGGTGTCAATGTACGACTGGAAGCCGTGCGAAAGCGACAGAATGAGCGCGATGCCGATGATGCCGATGGACCCTGCGAACGCGGTGAGCAGCGTGCGGGCCTTTTTCGTCATGAGGTTGTGCAGCGACAGGCTCATGGCCGTCGCAAAGCTCATGGATGTATGTTCCTTGACCTTGACCGTCACGGGTGCAGACGTCTCGGACTCCGTGCACGGGTTATCATCGCCGACGATCCTGCCGTCGAGCAGGCGCACGGTGCGCGTGGCGTATTTCGACGCCAGCTCCGGGTTGTGCGTGACCATGATGATGAGCTTATCTTTTGCAATCTCCTGCAGCAGATTCATGATCTGTACGCTCGTTTCGCTGTCGAGCGCGCCGGTTGGCTCGTCGGCGAGCAGGATGTCAGGGTTGTTGACGATGGCACGCGCGATGGCCACGCGCTGCATCTGGCCGCCGGACATCTGGTTCGGCGCCTTGTCGAGCTGGTCGCCCAGACCGACCTTTTCCAGCGCCTCGACGGCGCGCGCACGCCGCTCCTCGCCCGAGACGCCCGAGAGCGTCAGCGCAAGCTCCACGTTTGCCAGTACGCTCTGGTGCGGGATGAGGTTGTAGCTCTGAAAGACGAAGCCGATGGAGTGGTTGCGGTACGTGTCCCAGTCGCGGTCGTCATACTCCTTCGTAGAGCGACCGTTGATGATGAGGTCACCGGAGGTGTAGCGGTCCAGACCGCCGATGATGTTCAGCAGTGTGGTCTTGCCGCAGCCGGACTGGCCCAGAATTGCGACGAACTCGCTCTCACGAAAGGCGATGTCGATGCCCTTGAGCGCCTCAACCTGCGTCGTGCCGGCCTCATAGACCTTGGTGATGTTTTTCAGTTCCAGCATGGATGGGATGCTCCTTTATATGGATGCCGCGCGATGGCGCAGCCTTAGATACTAATTAAAAAAGTATTAGGACATAATGATAAGCGCCGCGCCGGCATCCGTCAAGCGGCAGGACGCCGGTTTTGCAGAATTTTAACTGTTTATTCACAAACAAACATGATATAATTTCCCTGCGTCTGCTGTTGAAACATGGGAGAATGTCTGCTATAATATTTAGTCACCCGGACTAGGGGCCTGAACATGATAACTGGAGAGCTTAGAATATGAAAATTGTGATCGTGGGCGCTGGCCGCGTGGGTTATGCCATTGCGGAACAGCTTCTGACAGAAGGGCATGACATTACCGTCGTCGAGAGTGATCCTGAGCGCGCTGCCTATATTTCCTCCACGCTGGATGTGATCGTGGTCGAGGGCCGCGCGAATGTGGACCAGCTGCGCATCGCCAATGTCGCGGACGCCGACCTGCTTATCGCCGCGACGACTTCGGACGAGACGAACCTCATCAGCTGCATGGTCGGGCGCAAGCTCGGTGCCACGCATACGATCGCGCGCGTGCGCGACGAGGAGTATTATCAGGACGTGGTGCTGCTGCAGGATGAGCTGGGGCTGAGTCTGTCCATCAATCCCGAGCGTACCTCCGCCAAAGAAATCTCGCGCACACTGCGCTTCCCGGCCGCCACGAAGGTCGAGCCGTTTGCCAATGGCCTCGTGGAGCTCGTGGAGTTCAAGCTGCGCGAGGGCAGCAAGCTCGACGGCCTGCGTCTGAACGATTTCCGCGGCCGCTACAGCGACGGCATCCTCATCTGTGCCGTGGAGCGTGAGGGCAGCGTCACAATCCCGAACGGCGACTTTGTGCTCGCCGCCGGAGACTATGTCACCGTGGTCGGTGCACCGCACGAGCTGCACGAATTGTTTCGCAAGATCGGTGAGTTTCGCCACGAGGCCGAGAGCGTCATCATCGTCGGTGGCGGCCGTATTGCCGAGCGGCTGGCGCTGGAGCTGGCGCGCATGCACATCCACTCGACGATCATCGAGCGCGACCCGGCCCGCTGCCGCGTCATGAAAACGCTCCTGCCGGAGGCAACCATCATCTGCGCCGACGGTACGAAGCCGGACGTCCTGCGCGAGGAGGGTCTGCCGGAGGCGGACGCGCTCGTCACGCTCACGGAGTCGGACGAGACGAACCTCATCATCTCCTCGTTCGCGTATCATGAGAAAGTACCGAAGATCGTCACCAAGGTGGATGAGGACAATTTCATCCAGCTCGCGGAATCGTATGGTCTGACGACGATTATCCAGCCGGCGGACGTGACGGCCGGCCGCATTGTGGAGTATGTCCGCTGGATGCAGAACTCCGCGCACAGCAGCGGCGTGGAGACGCTGCGCATGGTGGCCGACGGACAGGCCGAGGCGCTGGAATTCATCGTGCGTGCCGAGAGCCAGTTTCTCGATGTGCCGCTCAAGGCGCTCAAGCTCAAGGACTCCGTGCTCGTTGCCTCAATCATCCGCCGCGGCAAGTGCCGCGTCCCGTCCGGCAACGATGCCATCGAGCTCGGTGATCGCGTGGTCGTCGTCACCACCAACCATGGTATGCACGAGCTGAAGGACATTCTGAAATAATTGCAGAGAAAACAGCCGCCGCTCCCCATCGGGGAGCGGCGGCTTTGCTGTATCGTGTTTTTTATTCCGGGCGGCGGAAGATGACGACCTGCGCCGGTGTGTCCGGTGTGAGCGTCATGCGGTTGGTGTCGTAGCGCTGGACATTTGCGCCGTTGCCCTCAAAAATGCCGGTGAAGTCCTCCGGTGCGCGCAGACGGTGGTTGCTGTGGCCGGGCGCCTGAAAGTGCATCGGGATGATGACGCGCGGCTGCAGTTGCTCGCAGAGATAGTAGGCGGTGTCCGGCTCGATTGTGTAGATGCCGCCGACGGGGATCATCATCGCGTCGAGCCCCTGCAGCTGCTGCATCTGTTCGGGCGTGGGCTTCGCGCCCAGGTCGCCCAGATGCGCCACGCGCATGCCCTCGGCGGCGAAGATGCGCACTGTGTTCATGCCGCGCAGACGGCCGCGCATGATGTCGTGGTACGTCTCGAGCTCCGTGACGGCAAACGGGTTTGTCTTGCCGTTGCTGCGCAGCGTGACGCCTTCCCGGAAGTTGTGGTCGCGGTCCTCGTGGCTGATATAGACGGCGTCCGCCGTCAGCCGCACGTGGGGATAGGCCGTGCCGACGCTGGTGTCCTGAAACGGGTCGATGACGGCGCTGTAGCCGCCGGAGACCAGTTCAAAGCAGGAATGGCCATGCCAGATGATGTCCATAAGATGCACCTCAATCATCAAATTTTCTTTATTTTACTTCCGCATCCTGCGATTGTCAATCTCCGCGCCGGATAATGCGGGCCTTGTTTCCCGGGGGAAAATGTGTTAAAATCAGACGCTATGAATACAACGATGACTTTTGAACAACGGTATGTGCAGGCGCGCAGACGCTTCATTGCGGCGGACTTCGCGAACCTGAACGATATGCAGAGGCAAGCGGTCCTGACCACGGAAGGCCCACTGCTGCTGCTGGCTGGTGCCGGCAGCGGTAAAACTACGGTGCTCATCCACCGGATCGCGAATCTCATCCAGTACGGCCGCGGGTCCGACACCAACGAGGTGCCGGACGCGGCGACGGAGGCGGACCTTGCGCTGCTCGAGCGCACGGACCTGACGCCGGACGAGCGCCGGCGCGCGCAGCGGGCAGCGGCGGTCGAGCCGGTCGAGCCGTGGCGCATCATCGCCATCACGTTCACGAACAAGGCGGCAGACGAGCTCAAGGACCGCATCGAGCGCATGCTCGGGCCCGAGGCTGCGGCGGATATCTGGGCCTCGACGTTCCACTCCGCGTGCGTGCGCATCCTGCGGCGCGATGCCGACAAGCTCGGCTACCCAAACAGCTTCACGATCTACGACACATCGGACAGTCAGGCGGTCGTCAAGCGCATTCTCAAAGAGATGAATCTCGACGAGAAGGCGTTCCCATATCGCGCCGTGCTCACGGAGATCAGCCGTGCCAAGGATGCCGGCATCACGCCGGAGCAGTATCTGGCGCGTGCACAGGCCACGCACAATCCGCGCAGCATCCGCATCGGCGAGGTGTACCAGACCTACTGGCAGCGCCTGTTTTCCGCCGGGGCGATGGATTTTGACGACCTCATCTACAACACCGTCCGCCTGCTCGACGAGCATGAGGACGTGCGCGAGCATTGGCAGCGCCGCTTCCGCTATGTGCTCATCGACGAGTATCAGGACACGAACAATCTCCAGTATCAGCTCGCAGCCCTGCTTGCCGATGGCTGGGGCAACATCTGTGTCGTCGGGGACGATGACCAGAGCATCTACAAGTTCCGCGGCGCGACGATCGAGAACATCCTCAATTTTGAAAAGCAGTACAAGCATGCGCGCACCATCCGCCTCGAGCAGAACTACCGCAGCACCGGCCGCATTCTGGACGCGGCCAACCACGTCATCGCCAACAACACCGGCCGCAAGGGCAAAACGCTCTGGACGAAGGCCGAAGCCGGTGACCCGCTCACGCTCTACTGCGCCACGAACGAGAACGACGAGGCGCGCTATGTGGCCACGAAGATCATGGACGATTTCGGCCACGGCATGAACTTCCGCGACCACGCCGTGCTCTACCGCATGAACGCGCAGAGCAACCAGCTCGAATACGCCTTCAAGCGCAACGGCATCCCGTACCGCATCATCGGCGGCACGCGCTTTTTCGACCGCGCGGAGGTCAAGGACATGCTGGCCTACCTGTGCGTCATCCAGACGCCGGGTGATGATCTGCGCCTGACGCGCATCATCAACACACCTGCCCGCGGCATCGGCGCGCGCACGGTCGAAACGGCCGCACAGCTCGCAAACGCGCAGCAGACAAGCCTCTTTGACGTTATCCGCCACGCGGATGCCTATCCCGAGCTGCAGCGCAGCCAGATGCGCCTGCGCCAGTTTGCCATCCTGATCGAGGAGCTGCAGGAACAGGCCAAAACCATGCCGCCGGACGAGCTCTATGATATGGTTGTGGAGCGCAGCGGTTACGTCCGCGCACTCGAGGAAAAGAACACGGCCGAGGATGCTGCACGCATCGAGAACGTGCAGGAGCTCAAGTCGAACATCATCGCCTTCGTCAAGGAGGCCGATGATCCTACGCTCGCGGGATTCCTCGACGAGGTCGCGCTCTATACCGACCTCGATAACTACGACCAGTCCATGGACTGTGTCACGCTCATGACCATGCACGCGGCCAAGGGCCTGGAATTTCCGACGGTGTTCATCGTCGGCTGCGAGGAGGGTATTTTCCCCGGCCTGCGCTGTATCGGCGAGCCGGACGAGATGGAGGAGGAGCGCCGTCTCTGCTACGTCGCGCTTACCCGCGCACGCGAGCACCTCATCCTCACGTGTGCCCGCCAGCGCATGCTCTTCGGCCGCACGACGGCAAACCGCGTCTCCCGCTTTGTCGAGGAGATCCCGGAGGAAGATATTCAGAAGCTCAACGTTCCGCGCGGCTACGGCTATTCCGAGCCCAGCCGCGACCAGCAGCAGTACCCGCCGCGCCAGAGCGCGCCGCGCGCCTATACGGTCTCCGCGCCGGAGCCGCGGCGCAGGCCGCCCGTGCGCCCCGCGCCGCCCGCGGCAAAACCGGCGGGCAAAGCTGCCCCGGCCTTCGCTGTCGGCGACCGCGTCACGCACCGTGCGTTCGGCTCCGGTGTTGTCACGAAGATCCAGCCCATGGGCGGCGACGCGCTGCTCGAGGTGGAATTCGAGACCGCCGGCACCAAGCGCCTCATGATGCGCGCGGCAGGACAATTCATGAAAAAGAAGGGCTGAGCGCGCAAAACGGCATGAAAAAGATCCGCCGGAACCATCCGGCGGATCTTTTTCAGCCCAGAAGTGCCTGCAGCTGCGCGATGTCGGCAGCAAACTGCTGCGCACCGGCGCGCTCGAGCACGTCTCGGTCACGAAAGCCCCACAGCACGCTGATACACGGCAGATTTGCCGCGCGCGCCGTGGCAATGTCGACCTCGGAATCGCCGACAAAGACCGTCTTGTCAGGGTCGGCACCGAGCTTTTCCATGGCGGCCAGCAGCATGTCCGGCGCCGGCTTGCGCCGGATGGCCGCCGTCTCACCGACGGCGATCGGGACTGCGTTGGCAAAGAAATCTGCCCGCAGCGCGCGCACGGCCTCGTCCGGCTTGTTGGATACGATGGCGAGTTTGCGCCCCTGCGCGTGCAGCTTAAGCAGCAGCGCGGCGACACCGGGGTAGGGGGCAGTCTCGATGCGGCAGTGGGCGGCGTAGTCGGCGTTGTATTCCGCCAGCAGCGTTTCGAACAGCGCACTGTCCGTTCCGGCTGGCACGGACAGCTCCATCAGCCGCCGGGCCCCGTTGCCGAGCGCGGTGCGCATCTGCTGCCGCGTGCGCTCCGGCAGGCCGTGGCGGGTGAGCGTGCGGTTCATGGCGGCGGTCAGGTCGGCGAGCGTGTCGAGCAGCGTGCCGTCGAGGTCGAAAAGTATGGATGTATAGCGCATATCATGTCTCTCCTTTGCTCTGGCACACTTATAACGCATTTTGCGTACGGTGTCAACCAAAAAACAAGTTGACATCCGCTGCCGAATATGCTACTATAATGCAGCGCGCTGGCCGCGCGTCCATATGGAAAGTGGAATTCGGCTTGGAGAAGTACCCAAGTGGCCGAAGGGGCTCCCCTGCTAAGGGAGTAGGCTGTGATAAGCGGCGCGAGGGTTCAAATCCCTCCTTCTCCGCCAAAGACAAGACGCCGATTTCGGCGTCTTGTTTCTCTATCTGCATATGTGGAGAGTTACCGAAGTGGTCATAACGGGGCGGTCTTGAAAACCGTTAGGCGGCAACGCCACAGGGGTTCGAATCCCTTACTCTCCGCCATAAGTCCACCGTAATTTTGATAGAATTACGGTGGACTTTTTCTATGCCCAAAAACCGCTTGAAATAGGGCTTTTCGGCTGTTCAGGCTCATAAACGAACCCCGCTGCAGGCAATTCTGCGGCGGGGTTTCGTGCGTTTTGCGCGGATTGTGGCGTTCTGTTCCGCTGTAATCGTTAAACAGCCGAGTAATCGTTGAACTACTGGGGGTATTCGTTAAACAACTGGATTTCGGCATCCTATGACTCAAGGATATTACATCAGTTCTGCCTCAACACTTGAAAAACTACGAATATTCGTATATAATATATTTGGATAATTTCATGCTGTCGGAGGGGTCACAATGAACGGCTATATTTCCATTCGGGAAGCCTCTTATAAATGGGGCGTTTCGGAACGACGGGTCAACCAATACTGTTCTCTCGGGCGTATTCCGGGGGCAGAACGATTCGGGCGTTCCTGGGCAATTCCTTCTGATGCAAAAAAGCCAAGTGATCCTCGCAAATCCCAAAGTAAAAAGCAGTAAAGGGGCATGATGTGATGTATAACCCACAGCAGGAAGCTTTTCTGCGCGTGGCGGATGCAGGCAGCTTCAACAAAGCCGCCGAAGAAAGCTACATCACGCCCACGGCTGTCATCAAGCAGATCAATCTTTTAGAAGAATCCCTCGGTGTGAAGCTATTCGACCGTAGCCACCGGGGGCTGCAACTCACAAAAGCTGGACGCTCCATGTATCAGGACGCCAAATATATCATCCAATATTGCCGCGACTCTGTGACGCGGGCGAAGAACGCCATGCAGGAGGACGAAAACATCATCCGCATCGGTTCCTCGCCCATGACTCCGGCACAACTCCTGATGGAGCTCTGGTCCAGAGTTCAAACTCTGCACCCGGACATCAAATTTCAGATCGTCCCCTTTGAGAACACCCCGGAAAATGCGAGAGAGATCCTTGCAAATCTCGGAAAGAACATTGATGTAGTAGGCGGCATTTTTGATGAGACCATGCTGAACCTGCGGGGTTGTGCTGGGCTGGAATTGGTCAGAGACCCGTTCCACTGTGCTGTTTCCATTCACCATCGACTGGCAGCAAAGGATAAATTACAGATCACAGATCTTTATGGCGAAAATCTCATGTTGATGCACCGGGGCTGGAGCCATTATGTGGATCAACTCCGGGATGACCTCTGGCAGCACCATCCGCAGATCCATATCGTAGATTTTGACTTTTACAACATGGATGTGTTCAACCGCTGCGAGAACACCAATGACGTTTTGCTGGCTATTCCCGGTTGGGCAACTGTCCATCCGCTTCTGAAGATAATCCCAGTGGAATGGAATTACAGCATTCCCTATGGCATTCTCCATTCCCCGGAGCCGACACCGACGGTACAGCGCTTTTTGGATGCAGCCAAAATCATCAGCAAAGAGCTGTACAGCTGATTATAACCCAAAGGTATATACTGATGAACGAAGCGAGACTTCCGCGGAAGTCTCGCTTTTCTTATAATAATGGCAGAAAACAAAAGGTGGTCGATACCATGAAACCAGTCTCATACATGGCAATAGTTCTATGCGTCATGCTATTCTTGACCGGATGCAGCTCTGGCGCGGTAGACGAGGAAGTGAACGAATCCGTGCAAAATAAAACCGCCGTGCAAAATAAAACCGAACCCTTTACCCGCAACACAAAAATCGAAGATGTCATCAATGCTCCGTCCTTTGACGGCTTCGGGCGGCTGCTGTTTCCAACGGACGAGTATTATTACAGCGGCGACACTCTGGAAGAACTTCAACTGACCTACTACAGCCATATTGATCCAGACGAAACGGTGGAGATCGTGAACACCCTGCGAGAGCGGGCAGCGGACGGCCAAACCATCTTCTATGACATCTACACCGACGAGGAAAAGGCGGCTGACCCTGCCAAAGAAGATACAGGATTGTTTTTCTTCAAGGGAATCCCCGGCGAGAAGTTCGCCATCTGCAATGCAGGCGGTGCCTTTGCCTATGTGGGCGCCATGCAGGACAGCTTCCCTCATGCGCTGGAGCTTTCCAAAAAGGGCTACAACGCCTTCGCTCTCATTTATCGCCCCGGCGCGCAGACCGCCTGCGAGGACTTGGCAAGAGCCATCCGCTTCATCTTTGACCATGCGGACGAACTGGAAGTGGACACCGATTGCTACTCCCTATGGGGCGGCTCGGCAGGAGCGCGAATGGCGGCGTGGCTTGGGTCTTACGGTGCAGAAGCCTTTGGCGGCGGTAATCTGCCCCGTCCCGGTGCGGTCATCATGCAGTACACAGGATTGAGCGAGTATTCCGAAAGTGATCCGCCCACCTATGCCTGTGTCGGTGACAGGGACGGCATCGCCAACTGGCGGGTCATGCAGGCGCGACTCGAAGCCATGCAGCAGGCCGGGATCGACACGGAGTTTCATGTGTATTCCGGTCTGGGTCACGGCTTTGGACTTGGGACTGGAACCAGCGCCGAAGGCTGGATCAATGATGCCGTTTCCTTTTGGGAAAAACAAATGAAGAAATAACATTCAGAAAGGATGCGTTTTTATGAACAACTTTATTTTTGAAAACAAGACCAAGGTGTATTTCGGCAAGGGCGGCGTGAAAGAGTATCTCGGCAGTCTGCTGGGGAACTACGGCGAAACCGTCATGCTGGCCTATGGCGGCGGCTCCATCAAGCGCAATGGCGTGTACGATGAGATCATGGGTATCCTGAATGCCGCAGGCAAGCGCATCGTGGAGTTCTCCGGTATCATGTCGAACCCCACTTATGCCAAGGTGCAGGAGGGCGCGAAGCTGGCGCGTGAAAATCACGTCGATCTGATTCTCGCCGTGGGCGGCGGCAGCGTTTCCGACTGCTGCAAGGTCATCTCCGCACAGGCGAAGCTGGACGAGGACATCTGGGAGATGCAGTACACGAAGCACACGCTGCCGACCAAGTTTATTCCCCTCGGCACGATTGTCACGGTGTTCGGTACCGGCAGCGAGATGAACAACGGGGCCGTCATCACCCACGAGGGAAAGAAGATCAAAGGCGCTCTTTGGGGCGCGCAGGCGGAGTTCGCGTTCCTTGACCCCAGCTACACCCTGTCCGTTCCCATGAAGCAGGTCATCTCCGGCGCGTTCGACACGCTGAGCCACGCGCTGGAAACCTACTTCGGCAAGCCGGATGAAAACAACCTGTCCGACGATATTAACGAAGCCGTCATGCGCAGCGTCATCCGGAACATCCGCGTTCTGCTGACCGACCCGGAGAATTACGATGCCCGCAGTGAGCTGGCGTGGGCGTCCGCGATGGCAGAGAACGGCGTTCTGAAGATCGGAAAAGTCACGGACTTCCAGTGCCATATGCTGGAGCACCAGTTGGGCGCGTACACCAACTGCAACCACGGTGCAGGTCTGGCGGTGATCCACCCCGTTCTGTACCGCCATATCTACAAGTCCGGCGCGGCGCGGTTTGCACGGTTTGCGCAGAATGTCTGGGGTGTCGCACCCAAGGGCAGCATTGAGGAGACGGCTGCTGCCGGTGTGGAAGCACTGGCTGCGTTCATCAAGGAAATTGGACTGCCTACCACCTTTGCAGAGCTGGGCATTCCCGCCGACACCGACTTCCGTGCCATTGCGGATTCTACCGTTTTCACCGAGGGCTGCTGCAAAAAGTTGACCCACGATGAAATATATGACATTCTCTGCGAATGTAAATAAAACTAAAATTGAATTGAAAGGATGATTTTATCATGAAAAAACTGGCTGCACTACTGCTGAGCGTCGTGCTCGTACTTAGCCTTGCCGCCTGCGGCTCTGCCAACAAGCCTGCATCTTCCGCCACGCAGCCCGAAACCGGCAAGACGCTGGTGGTCTACTACTCCGCTTCCGGTAACACCGAGCGGGTGGCCAAGGATATTGCAGAGGCCGCCGGTGCCGACCTCTTTGAGATTGTTCCCACTGAAGTCTACACCAGCGAGGATCTGGATTGGACGAACCCCGACAGCCGCGTCAGCCGTGAACATGATGACGAGTCCCTGCGGGATGTGCCCCTGACCACCACTGAAGTTCCCGATTGGGATTCCTATGACACCGTGTTCATCGGTTATCCCATCTGGTGGGGTATCGCAGCGTGGCCCGTGGACACCTTTGTAAAAAACAATGATTTCACCGGCAAGACCGTCATCCCCTTTGCCACTTCTTCCTCCTCCGGCATGGGTCAGAGCGGCAGTTTGCTGGCCGACATGGCCGGTACCGGCGAGTGGCAGGAAGGCCAGCGGTTCTCCTCCGGCGTTTCCAGTGATGATGTGCAGTCCTGGGTCAATGGACTGGGTCTGTAATGCGTAGGAACAGAGTTTTCGCCGCAATGCTTGCAATTATCATGGTCGTGTCGCTGACCGCCTGTGGCCGGGAGTCCGTCGGGACTCCCGGCGGTGAGCTGGAAAACGGCGTTGCGGCTATTGAGGATGCTATGACAACGCAACCAAACGAAAGCAGTTCTGCTTCCACCACCCCCATCGATGATCTGCGTAACGGATCTTCGACGGACACCGTAGCCACGCCGGGCGATTTTCCTGATGCATACAACTTCGGCAGCGGCAAGATTTCCGATTATTCACGCACAGCCATGCTGCAAAAGATGCCGGAACCGGCAGGTAATAACACCGTGCTGAACACGGCAGCAGACCCTGCAAACATTCAAGTGCTCTATCTCTGGGAGGAAGGCAATGCCCCCGCCAGGACGAAATTTACGCAGGACATGACCGGATATTTCGATGACTGGAACTTCCGCCCCTATGTCACTGCTATCCCCGTCCGGGAGGGCGTGAAGCCAAAAGGTGCGGTGGTGCTGATGGCGGGCGGCGCTTATCAGTTCCGGGGCGACTACACCGATTCGCTGCCCACCGCCGCAGCACTGCGAGAGCTGGGCTTTCAGACCTTCATCGTAGATTACCGCCTGTCTCCCTATACGCAGGAGGAAGGTGCGCTGGATGTGGCGAGAGCCGTCCGCTTTGTCCGCAAAAATGCGGAGGTCTATGGTATTGACCCAGATGATATTGCCGTCATGGGCTTTTCGGCGGGCGGCATTCAGGCCGGTGAATTTCTGATGCACTATGACGAAGATGTGACCGGCACGGCGCTGGACAGCACCTATGTGCCGGACGAGCTGGACGCCGTTCTCGCCTATGCCTCCGCCGCAGGCATGATCTATTCCTTCTATGGCCGCCTCAGCGTGGGGAATATGGATGCAAGCTGGTTGACCGAGGGCGATTTGCCGCCGACCTTCTATGTCTACGGCACCGAGGACCCCTTCTATCGTCAGTTCCAGCAGCAATATGATGTGATCTCCGGAATGGGCATTTCCACCGGGCGCATCGTGCTGAACGGCTGGCCTCACGGCTTCGGCTCCGACGGTGGTTGGGTTAAGGACTACGCCGCATGGCTGGAAATAATTTTCGCATAAGGAGTGATTAAGGTGGGGGCGGCGGTAGTCACCTGCCGCCGGGGCGGCAACACCGCCACCTTTGATGTGTTGAACAAGTATTTCACCATGACCGGGATGCCGGTAGCATCCAGCCAGTATTGGAACATGGTCTACGGCGGATCTGCCGAGGAAGTAGCGCAGGATGCTGAGGGCTTGCAGACTATGCGAACGCTGGGGTATAACATGGCGTTTATGATGAAGTCCTTTCAGTTGGGTAAGGAGCAGATCGGCTTGCCTCAGAAGGAACCACTGATTTTCACAAACTTTCACAGATAAGGGGTGTTGCTTTATGAGAAAAATCACAGCAGGCAGAGATATGCTTGGTGAATTTGCGCCGAAGTTCGCACAGCTCAATGATGATGTTCTTTTCGGTGAGGTTTGGAGCCGGGAAAGCGAGCTTTCCGCACGCGACCGTTCCCTCATCACCGTGACAGCGCTGATGGCGCAGGGGCTGACGGATACCTCCTTCGGTCATCATCTGGCAATGGCAAAGGAAAATGGGATCACCCGCAGTGAAATTGCGGAGATCCTGACGCACGCTGCATTTTATGCGGGTTGGCCGAAGGCATGGGCAGCATTCCGCATGGCAAAGGACATCTGGGCAGACGAGGAAAGCGCCGACGAAAAGCAGCGTCATCAAAACAGTATGATATTTCCCATCGGCGCGCCCAATGACGGTTTCGCACAGTATTTCAGCGGGCAGAGCTATCTTGCGCCGGTTTCCACGGCGCAGGTCAAAATATTCAATGTAACCTTTGAACCCGGCTGCCGTAACAACTGGCACATCCACGAGGCGGACAAAGGCGGCGGACAGATCCTTATCTGCGTGGCCGGGCGCGGTTACTATCAGGAATGGGGCAAAGAGCCGCAGGAGCTGCACCCCGGCGATGTGGTCAACATTACCCCCGGTGTCAAGCACTGGCACGGCGCTGCGCCGGACAGCTGGTTTTCCCATCTGGCTGTGGAAGTACCTGGAGAAAACTGCCGCAGTCAGTGGTGTGAACCAGTGAGTGAAGAAGAATATCAAAAACTGAAATAAGGAGCATTGCTATGAGCATTTTATTTATCAACGGCAGTCCCAACAAAAACGGGAACACCGCCGCACTGGCGGCAGAGCTGCTGAAAGATCACGAATATGAGACTTTGAACCTTACGGACTACACCATCGGTGCTTTCGGTCAGAATCTCCCCGGTGACGAGCTGAATGCCGTTATTGCCGCCATGAAGAAGGCGGACACCATCGTCATCGGCTCTCCCGTCTACTGGCACAATATCTGCGGCAGCGTGCGCAACGTGCTGGATCGTTTCTACGGCAAGGTGGAGGACGGCGAACTGTCCGGACGCAAACTGTATTTTGTGTTTCAGGGCGCAGCTCCGGAGAAATGGATGCTGGATGCGGGCGAGTACACCATGAAGCGCTTCGCCGCCCTCTACGGTATGACCTACGGCGGTATGGCGACCAATAAAAACGAAGCCACGAAACTTGGAAAGAACATTTAAGGAGGAATCTTTTATGGAATACGCAACTCTCAATAACGGCGTGAAAATGCCCATGGCCGGTATCGGCACATTTCTTCTGACCCCGGACGAGGCGGAGGCCTCCTGCGTCAGCGCCTTGCAGAACGGCTATCACCTGATCGACACCGCCAACGCCTATGTGAATGAAAAGGCCGTTGGCCGTGCCATGAAGAAGTCTGGCTTGCAGCGGGAGGAGATTTTCCTCGAAGCCAAGCTGTGGCCCAGCTTCTATGAGCAGCCCGACGCAGTGGACAAGACCCTTGCCCGTCTGGACACCCCCTACATCGACCTGCTGCTGATCCACCAGCCCGCGGGCAATTATGTGGCGGGCTACCGTCAGATGGAGAAGGCGTACAAGGAGGGCAAGGTGCACGCCATCGGTCTGTCCAACTTCAAAAAAGAGCAGATTGAGGAGATTCTTTCCCTCTGTGAAGTAAAACCCACGATTTTGCAGACCGAGCTGCACCCCTATAACCAGGAACCGGAGCTGAAAGCCTTCCTGAAGGAGAACGGTATCGTGCCGCAGGCATGGTATCCGCTGGGCCACGGTGACAAGGCACTGCTGGAGGAGCCGCTGTTCGCTCAGCTTGGCAAGAAGTACGGCAAGTCCGCGCCCCAGATCATTCTCCGCTGGCACATTCAGAGCGGCAACATTGTCATCCCCGGCTCCAAGAATCCCGACCATATCAAGTCCAACTTTGACCTCTTTGATTTTGCCTTGACCGATGATGAAATGGCGCAGGTCACCGCCCTCAACAAGAACGTGCGCTACTACACCAGCACCCCGGAAATGCTCAAAAAGTACGCGGAAATGGTTCCGCCGGTGGACGAGCAGAAGTGAATCGATTTTTTTCGCTTTCGGTGACTCTTGTGTTGATACTGACTCTCGCGGGGTGCGGAGCCGGTACGGCAGCATCGCCACAGCCGGAAACGACACCTGAACCGAGTGGCACACCGACTGTTGAACCGTCGGAAAGCACATCATCGGCAGCCACATCCGAGCCGGTTCAAACAGGCCTGTTTGCGGAGCAAATTTTCTCCGGCGCCGACGGCGACATCCATTACAGCTACTATCTGCCGGAGAGCTACGACGGCAGCCGCAAGTTTCCGATGATGGTCGTTATGCCAGGCTATAACATGATGTGGTTCGGTGAAGATTCTTCCGGCAGCAATCTGAACTGGAGCGGCTTCACCGCATGGACAAAGCTGGACACGGAGATGATCGTGGTTTCTGCGCAGCTCACGGACTGGGGCGAAAAATCTGCCCGGCAGACCATTGAGTTGACGGAATACTTTATCAATAGTTTTGCCGTGGATACCAGCCGGGTCTATGCCGCCGGGTATTCCGCAGGCGGCGAGACCATGTCCCGTGCGGTGGCCATGCGGCCCGACCTGTACGCCGCCTATCTCCACGGTGCTTCTCAGTGGGATGGCAGCTATGCACCCATTGCGGAGAATAGTGTGGCGATCTATATCTACATGGCCGACGGCGACGAGTATTACGGCAGCGCCAAGGCCCGCTCGGCTTACGAAAATCTCCACGATGCCTATGAAAATGCCGGTTGGAGCGATGCCGACATCGACCGTGTTCTGCGCATCGAAACGCCGGACAACACCTTCTTCAACGAAAAGGGCATTTACAATTACCACGGCGGCGCCAATGTGGTCTTTGACGACCCGGACAACCTGAACTGGGTGATCTCCCACAGCAAAGGATGAGGACATGAAACCAATTCTCAAAATCAAAATCGCCGTAGATGCGGCCATGTCGGTGTCCATGCTGCTTCTGATGGCCTATGGCCTTGTGGGTGAGGCAGCCCACGAGTGGATCGGCATGGGAATGTTCGCCTTGTCCGTGGCGCACCATGTTTTGAACCGCCGATGGATTCAAGCTGTGCCGCGGGGGCGCTACACACCCCTGCGCATCGTGCAGACGGCACTGGCAGGGCTGATTTTCCTGTGCATGGTCGGCTCCATGATCAGCGGCATTGTGCTGTCCCGTTATGTATTTGCGTTTTTTCCAAAGCACGGCGGCTATAATCTTGCACAGCAGGTGCATATCCTCTGCGCCTACTGGGGCTTCGTCTGTATGAGCCTGCATCTGGGATTTCACTGGAGCATGATGCTGGCGATGGCACGCAAGCACTTGCAGCCGAGCAAAATACGCACATGGGCGCTCCGAATTGCCGGATATTCTTTCGCTACCTACGGAGTCGTGACCTTCGTTCGCCGGGATGTGGGACTTTACCTGCTGCTGAAAAGCCATTTCGTGTTCTTTGATTATTCCGAGCCGCTCATCGCTTTCCTGCTGGACTATCTGGCGGTGATGGGACTGTTTGTGGCAGTCGGATTTTTGCTTTTACATGTAATTAAGGCAATAGAATTACAGTAGAATTTTTCTATGCCCGAAACCCGTTTAAAATAATACTTTTCGGCAACCCCACTGCAGAGAAATTCTACAGTGGGGTTCACACTCTTTATCGGAACTACAGGCATTTGCTTTACAGTAATCGTTAAAGCGCCGGGTTCTGATAATTTATTTTTGTTGGAATAAAGCATAGAATCATCTCATTCTTACTGCTTTTTACAACAATGCTTCATTTAAGTATTCTCTTACCCGTCGATCCAGTTCTTCAGCCGTGAATACCGACGAGGGCATTTCCGGCACGAACACCAAACATCGCATCGGCTTTAATGAAATGATCGCCGATGCCATGTCCGGTAAAATCGATCTCATCGTCACAAAGTCGGTCAGCCGCTTCGCCCGAAACACGGTCGACAGCCTGGTTACCATCCGCAAACTGAAAGAAAAAGGCGTAGAAGTCTACTTCGAAAAAGAGAACATCTACACCTTTGACGGCAAGGGCGAACTGCTGCTCACCATCATGTCGAGCTTGGCACAGGAAGAAAGCCGCTCCATTTCGGAGAACGTGACCTGGGGACAACGGAAGCGGTTTGCGGATGGAAAGGTCAACCTCCCATACAAGCAATTCCTCGGTTACCGCAAAGGCACAGACGGTTTTCCAGAAGTCGTTCCGGAGGAGGCAATCGTTGTCCGCCGGATTTATACTCGATTCATGGAGGGGTTGACGCCGGGAGCCATTGCAAAGGAACTGACAGCAGATGGGACTCCGACTCCATCGAGAAAACAACGCTGGCAGACCAGTACAGTGGAAAGCATCCTTCAAAACGAGAAATACAAGGGCGCTGCACTCCTTCAGAAATGCTTCACGGTCGATTTCCTCACAAAAAAGAGGAAGGTCAATGAGGGCGAGGTGCCGCAGTATTATGTGGAACACAGCCATGAGCCGATAATTACGCCGGAAGAGTTCGACAAAGTTCAGACGGAGCTTGCGCGGCGTAAGAGGATAAGCCGTCAGTACAGCGGAAAGAGCATTTTTTCTTCCCGCATCGTCTGCGGGGACTGCGGTTCCTACTTCGGCTCGAAAGTCTGGAACTCGACCTCAAAATACCGCAGGGTCATCTGGCAATGCAACGGCAAATTCAAGGGTGAGCACAAATGCGAAACGCCGCATCTGGACGAGAAAGCCATTAAAGCGCGGTTCGTGACCGCCCTTAACGCTATCATCGAAAGCAAAGACAACATCCTTGAGGATTGCCGATTGATGCAAGCCACCCTGACAGACTGTACAGGCATTGATACAGAAATCAAGAGTCTGCTTGAGGAGATCGAGGTTGTAACCGAATTGACAAAACGCTGCATCGCCGAAAACTCACAGATGGCTCAGAACCAGGAAGAATACGCTGCCCGGTACAATGGGTTTGTAGAGCGGTATGAAAAAGCCAAGGCACGGCTCGAACAGCTCCGCACTACAAAAGCTGCACGGGAAGCCCAGGCAGAAGCCATCGGAACTTTCATGTTCGAGATGCAGGAGCTGGACACCATCACCGAGTTTGACGAAAAGCTCTGGTTGACCTCTATTGACACAGTGACCGTTCACGCCGACGGACGAATGACCTTCAAACTCCAGGGTGGTAAAACGCTCACTTCTCCGGTGTGAAACAGATTTCTTGCCAGATTGCAGCCCAAAACACCTGCACCGTATACCAGAATTTTCATTGCCTGCCTCCAAATCCGATCTTCACTATCTGCATTTTCATCATGCCGTCGCCGACCTTTGCAAGGAAACGGAAAAAACCGCTGACGGATGGGTCGCGGAGATCGTTGTAGCCCAGCATATAGCCCCGACTCGTGATCTGCAAGCGGCTGTCCCACAGGGAAAGCTCGCTTTTTGCGTCCGAAACCGCAAAATATGCGCCCACATCCTTGATTTTCGCACTCTTGAGCCAGGTCTTGGCGATCATCTTCACCGCCGTCCGGTTGGCCGCATCAAATACCAGCACACCGCCGGGGAAAGCGTCCGTCATCTTCTGCACCAGCGTCCTGACCTGCTCCGTCAGGAAGTAGTAAAACACGCCGGAGGCAAAGAACACCGCACCGCCGGAGGCATCGATCTTTGCGAACCATTCGGTATCATTTAAGTTGCAAGGGATGTTTTCCTCCCGCTTTCCGGCGGGAAGCAATTCGTTGCGCACGGCGATCACATCGGGAAAGTCCAGATTGTAGATCTTGCAGGTGCCGTTGTCGCAGCTTCTCCCGGTGCTGTCCAGCCCGCAGCCGAGGTTGACCACCGCCGCGTTGGGGTGAGTCTTCAAATAGTCCCTGACTTCCCACGCCAGATCGTTCTGCCGCATGGCGACCTCCAGCGAGCCGAAGCGCTGCATCAGACTGCGGGCGTTCTTATCAGCATCCGAAAAGTCATAGTCGATTTCGTTAATCAGGCGCACCGCCGTTTCATCTTGGTAGAGATTCGGATACAGCTCTGAACAGACCTTCCGCGCATACAGCGGAATGATCAGCGTCTCCTGCACGGTGTTTTTCTCGATTTTATATTTCATATGTAACGCTCACTTTCTGATAAATGGTAGCTCCGGCATACAGTCACGCTCGGCGATGTGGGTCAGCATTCCGGCGAAGCCTCTCGGATCGCGTATCTGATATTGCATGTGATCGTATCCCTCAAACACGGGATAATGGCCGCAGGGGT
>OHZS01000097.1_pt1 | contig 38070 bp, 36 predicted proteins | sample 1580521 | NCBI WGS metagenome assembly OHZS01 (sample SAMEA3882503, study PRJEB24775) | human gut metagenome | biome: human-associated habitat; feature: intestine environment; material: feces | place: Netherlands | collected 2009/2010
CGTTTGCATTCAGACAACATCAAGTCGGTGGAAGTCATCACTAACCCTGGTGCCCATTACGCTGCCAGCACCAAGGCGATCATCCGTATCACAACGAAGAAGATACAGGGCGAGGGCTTCGGATTTGATGCCTCAACCACAGGAGAATACGATGAAAAGGAAAACTTCGGTGGATATAGCCGATTGAATATGAGCTACCGCAAGAATGGCTTGGAGCTTGGCGCATATGCCTTTGGGGCAAGACAATACCAACCCGACAACAAAGACTTACAGCAGAAGACTTATCTTGACAAGACCTGGAACCAGAAAAGTGAGATAAGACAAGTAGGTATTATCGAAGCCATAAACTTTCGATTGGATGCCAGCTACCAGTTGGATGCCAACAACTCGATAGGTGCCAACTTTGGTTTTCTAAGAAATCCAAAACAAACATGGAACGGCGATATGAGTTCTTTGATATTGCAAGACGAAGAATTGTCTGAAAGTTCTGATAGTCATGCTGATTTCTTTTGGCAGAAGAATAATCTTTCAAGCAACATTTACTATGTGGGAAAGATTGGCAAACTCGGCATCGACTTCAATACCGACTGGCTATGGTCGAAGGAATACCAGAACGATGTTACCAAAGAGCAATACCAGGAAGTGGGGATGAATGCACAAAGCCAGACGGTTCATAGCTTGACTAACAAGAACTATCATTTGCTCGCTTCCAAGCTGGTTCTTTCTTATCCATTATTAGGTGGTGAATTGTCTTTGGGTGGCGAATATTCCAACACCCATCGTACCTCAAAGTATCAGGTTGTGCCAACCAACTTTGTGTCGGATGATGACAGCCGTATTACAGAAAGCATGACTTCTTCATTCTTGACCTATTCAAGAGATTTCGGAAACGTGAGCATGGAGGCAGGATTGAGATACGAGTACATCGACTTCAATTACTATGAGTATGGCAAGTATGTGCCAGAGCAAAGCAAGTCGTACGGCAATTGGTTCCCATCGCTCAGCGTGTCGCTGCCTGTGGGCAAGGTACAGATGCAGCTGAGCTATGCAGCCGACATCAATCGCCCTTCCTATCAAAATTTGCGCAGCGGCATACAGTATGACAACCGCTACACGTATGAAACGGGAAATCCATTCTTAGTGTCTGAGATAAGCAAAAATCTCAACTACGAATTGGCTTACAAGTGGTTGACTTTCGACATGACCTACAGTCATACTTCACATCCAATTATGTCAACAGTGGAGACTTATAAGGATAATCCAGCAATAGGCTTGATGAAGCCTGTGAATGGGAATTCGTATAATGACGTAGAGGCATCCATCAACTTGCGCCCTTCGTTTGGCATTTGGTATCCTTCGTTTACCGCATCCGTTGACAAGCAATGGTTTGATATGGAGACGCACGATGGGAAATCGCTCAATAAGCCAATGGCTTCATTCCGTTTTGACAACACCCTCAACACCAAATTAGGAATGTTTACGTGGATGATGTCGTATATCACGAAAGGCCATGAGAAGAACCTGTATCTGTACAAGCCAATGTTTTGCATGAATGTTTCCGCGTATAAGGCTTTCTTGAAGGATCGTTTGTCGTTTCAGCTCTTCATCTATGATTTGTTCGGGACAAACGATAGCCATATGATTGCTCATTTTGGCAAAATAAAGGAAATGGTGTATGATGGACTGTCAACAAGCAAAGTGTCGCTTACTGTACGGTATAAGTTCAACACTACAAGAAGCAAATATAAGGGTACGGGTGCAGGAGAAAGCCAGAAGAACAGAATGTAATCTGTCTGGCTGCAGTATCCAGTAATGGTGTAATGACAATAAATCTCTCTATAAATGAACAACCCAATAAAATTGTTGATTAGTGGCGCAGACATGGGAGGCTTGATAGCCTCCTGTGCCTTGCGCCATGACTTCCATGAAAGCCCTCTGCAGGAAGATAGATTTCAAATCTATCGCATAGAAAAGGATACGCTAACGATGGAAGATGTGGATGCATGCGACTTGTCGGGCATCCGGTATGCGGTGAATGCAACCTTGCATGACAACGAAGCCTCGTTTGCTTTCGATGAGAAATGCAAGGAGCAGGGCATCCCCGTTATCCATGCCGTCAATCTTGGCAAGGCTGCCTTTCTCGCTGTAGAGAAACCGAAAGGCTATCCATTCAGCGAAGTAGTGAAAAAAGGTTCGGATGATTTCCGTTGCTCATTAGGCAAGTATATCTCGCAGTACGGTATGTTCTGGCAGATGCCCGTGCCTTGGGTGGATGAAGCCATCAGACATTATTCTGAGGAGTCTTTCCCGCAACTGGGCATCGGGGCATACATTGCTGCCGGCTATTGTGCCAACATTCTCGCGAACCTTGCGGAAGACAAGGAGGTGAAATACTTCCCCAAGTTCTATCTCTCGCCATTGTTGGAAGAGATATGATTGCGATTATATCATCTGATAGTTTATGGCATGAAACAGTGCTTCGGCAATGTTCTTCACGCCAAGCTTAGCGAAAAGGTTGCGCTTGCAAGCCTTTATAGTGTCAACCGACTTGCACAGTCGGTCGGCAATATCATTCATCGTGTAACCTTGGGCAGACAATCTCAAAACATCTCTCTCTGTCTCGCTCAAGGTTATGCCTTCTTTCTTTTCCCACTTGTGGCGCAATGTGGAATATTCAAAATAGCCGCGCTCACCATTCTTTTGCATGATGATATGTCCCGGTTCATCGGTTGCTGCCAATGATACGGTGCAGAGGGCAAGCCAGATTCTTCCATCATCAGAAAGAAGTATCGGAGTGAGTTGATGATGAATCAATCGGCTATGATTGCCATTGGTAAGATGAAAGTCGTACGAGATGGTATAGTCCAGGCGGTCGCCCACAGGCAATTCATTGAAAAGATCAAAACCTTTCTTGTTCACTTCGAGCAGCATCTGCAGGTCGGCATCCGGAACATGGTCTATATACATCTGATAGCCAGCCTCCATCAACTGCTCCGGTTCCAATCCGCAGAGATAAGCAAGGTTGTCTGATGCATAGATGAAGTCCTGATGAAAATAGTCGATGATATAGACACACTGGTAGGTGCTGCGGGCAAAAGCCTTTGCCGCATTCACCAATAATTCTATCTTGTCGTAATCTTCTCTGTTGATATGATTCACCTCATTGGAATGGAGGAAGAAATCGTCTTTTTCTTTATTCATAAACTATTCTGAATATTCGTCCGCAAAAGTACAAGATTTTATTTGATTACAACTCTATGGTATTGTTTTATTACAGATAATTAACTCAACTTTCGTACACGCGAAAGTTGAGTAACCATACTTTCAGAAATTGAATCTTCCAGGAATAAAATTTTCCTAATACTTTTTGTCATTTCAAATTAAATCCGTAACTTTGCGTTGTGCATGTAAGAAAAGGCATAGTATTGCCATTCTTCATATATGGTACAAACAACAAGTCTAACCCTTTAAATTTAGAAAACCATGCTAAATAAGAAAGTAGAAGAGGCGCTCAACGCCCAGATTAATGCAGAGATGTGGTCAGCTTACCTATATTTGTCTATGGCGGCATATTGCCATGCCAACGGCAACCCTGGTATGGGTAACTGGTTCCAGGTTCAGTTTCAGGAGGAGCAAGACCATGCCAAGATTATGTTCAATTACATCATCCAGCGTGGCGGTCACGTGGAATTGAAGGCTATAGATGCCGTTCCTACCACATGGGAGAATCCATTGGATGTCTTCGAGTCAACCTTGGCACACGAGCAGAAGGTTACCTCCCTCATCAACAACCTCTTCGCTCTCACTACCCAGGAGAATGACTATGCCACACAGAGCATGCTCAAGTGGTTTGTAGATGAGCAGGTGGAGGAAGAAGAGAACGCCCAGAACATCATCGACAACCTTCGCATGATCAAGGACAACGGCTATGGTATCTATATGCTCGACAAGGAGCTTGGCGCAAGAGTCTATACCCAGGCTGCGCCATTGGCCAACAAGGCGTAAAATGAGAATATAAATTTGCGGTGAAATAGAGAATGATTGCGTATGAAGAGAAACTATCAATCCTGTACTATTCTCACAAAAAGAATGGGAAGAAAACCGTCATACCTTATTTAATCATAATGTAACAAGGGAAGGGATTGTAATATGACAAGGGGACAACTTTACCTTATAAGCTCAAAATAAAATAAAAACATCCTTCATCATTTCTTTAATACCTCTAAATATCAAAGACTTATGGTGAAATGTCCTTATAATAACCAAAAGTAAGGACGAATTAATTAATAAAAATGAGAACACTGCTGTCCCGTTTAGAAATCTTCCGGTCCGAATAGGCTCGGCATATAGTAATCGGTTGACTCTTTCTCGGGAACAGTCTTGTTAAATAATTCATTAATTGGGGTTTTATCCGTAAGGAACAACCCGACGTTCTTTGAAATTGTGTGTAAAGATTGATTCATGTGCATCTTCTTTTTGGTTAGAGCCAATAGAAGGTATGTACAAACGGCAATCCAAATCTGGAGATAGATAGCATTCTCAGATGTTCCATAGAAGGATTTGATGTGCAAGTGTTGCTTGATCCATTTGAAGAAAAGCTCCACATTCCATCTTTCCCTATAAAGTTCTGAGATTGTAAGCGCTTCGTACTCCATGTTGTTTGTGAGAAATCGATAGACATTGTTGGTAGCATAATCTTCATAGGTAACCATCCTTATTTCTTCTGGATACCATTGTGATGTACGTAGACCGATGAGTTTTATTTTCTCATCTGCAATGACACCTGTAGACTTGTCAACTTCACAGCAAGCGGTAATATCAAAACGCATATTGTCCTTTGCTCGGGTTACGAAGAATGCATTCTTTTCATGAATGAGGTGGAACAAGCGATAGAAATCAACATATCCCTTGTCCATCAAGTATATAGCAGATGGTTCAATATAAAGATAGTCCAATGCTTTTACATCATGAACTGATGCTTCGGTTAGATAAACTGATACTGGTAGGTTACCTCTCAAATCTAATAATGTATGCATCTTGATACCTCCTTTATGCTTGCGAAACTTAGCCCAAGGGCAAAGCTTAAGACAAAGGCTGATGGTACTGCTGTCAAAAGCATAAACCATGTTATCAAGATCAAGGCGAAAGTCATCCTTTGCATAGAGAGGGCGAACCTTCTTAACAAGAACTTGAGCGAAATCGGCATAGATTCTCCAGTCTCTTTTCTCATTAGCCTTGGCAAGTGTGTTACGAGGAACAGCATAGCTGATACCGCAATGATACAGTCTGCTTGACAATGCCGTTAGACAATTTTCAATATCTCTCAGGCTACCACGATTAGTTAGCTGAGCATAGCTCATCACAAGAAACTGATCTTTGCATGTAAAGTTCCTTGATCTATAATTGCCCTTGTATCGGTCAACACAAGCCTTGAATTCTCGTTCTGGGATATTTGACATGATTTGAGAGAATATTGTTTTTCCGTTGTTCATCGCACGCTTCTTTTTAGTTGCGTGCAAAGATACAAAATCAAATCGAATACACGATTTTAAATGAATAACTAATTGATTATAAATAAATTAAATAGATGTCGTCTCGTTTAAACGGGACACTAGTGTTTTTTAATTATCTTTATATGGAAATTCAACACAAGATTCCATTAAGGCACCTTTCTTATAGACAATGGAATTTGGGGTTGGATAATCTTTGAAGAAAACTCTGTATTCCTCTTCTGATAAGCCAGAAATAGAAATACTCCATTTATCTTTATTGTTAGAATCTTTAGTGTTGTTCATTTTGCTTGTTCTTAATTGTAAAAAATAAAAGTGTTAGCTGGATAAAACGAGATTTTTCTTTATCACTTCCTTATGCTGATAGCTATTTTTTTATAGGTCATATCTTTGTCTTTTGTCCGATTCCTTGCTAACCACTTCTGAAAATCTTCGTTAGAAAGTTCTCTTGGCAATGTCTCTTCTCGTTTTCCATCTGTAGCTTTTACAAATGTATTCGGTGAAAAAACAACGTATATCTGATTGAGTTCTTGGCTATGTGAACACATCATGGTATATTCATCCACATACGCTTTCAGATCTTGTGGAGATAGTTTTTCGGAAAAGAAGACGTATCTTTCGTTTGCATTGATTTTTACATTGCCTTGCTCTTGGTTCTGGTAGGGTAGAAGGCAAAATGCCGTTCCATCGTTGTCAACTAAATACACAGCGACATAACCACTAATGGGAGATGTAAATGACAAGAACAGGTCGTCTCCGCTTTTGAAAGTGTCATCTTCATATTTATCTTCTGTACCATTGCGAAGGACTAATGCCTTGAAGTTGATATCTGCCGAGACAATCTCGCGTATTTTTCCTTTGATATGTACTTTTATAATCATTTGCCCGTTATCAAAGGAAGGCATAAAGTCTGGTTCTCCAATAGTTTCTATCCATTCTCCTCTTACTTCACTACCGCCAACAGAGACGAAGTCTATGTCTGACTTTCCGTTGCTATTCTTAACGGTAGTAGCATTGTTTTGGGAAACAACTGTGCCAAACTCATCTGCAATCAATTGAACTTTGACTCGTTCCAAAGCGATTTGTTTGGCTTTTTCTAAATCAATGTTTTCGGGAACGTAATAGGTGTATTCTCCACTTACTGTTTTTATTTTTTGTGAAAAACAACAAATGGTGAAAATACAACCAGCCAATATGCAGAGATTTTTTTTTACCATCCTAAGATTTTGTCAAGTTTTTTTTGAATGTCTTCACTCTTGCTTTTTAACTCATCTTGTATGGCTCGCTTTGCTGCTGCTTTTGCCATTGCTCCATTATACGCTATACGAACAAGAACTTCCTTGTTCTTATTTGTTTTTACACGGTAGCACTCCATCACTGTTATTGTACGACCTATGCTTTGCGAAATAAGATTCTTGGCTCCCATGATACTTTGCGTCAATGAAGAAGCATCTTCATTTGCAAGTTGTTGGTTGGCAACTGAATTCTCAATCAATGCAGTTACTTCTGTTTGTATCTGACCTGCAAGATTCTGCTTGGCTAATTCCAAAGCCTGCATTTTGGCGGCATCATAGTTCTCGCCAATACTCATTGCTTCTCCCATAAGATACTTGGGGTACATGTCATCATCATACTCCATCTGCATCATGTAAGACTTGTCCAACTGTTTCTCTAAAGGCAAAGCACCAGGCGCCGTTATCCAACCTTCTTTTGTTAGTTTCTTGGCATCTTTTCTTGCTGCTTTAGATGCCTTTTGGTTTAACTCACTCTTGGACGCTTTACGCATCTCTTTTCGTTCTTTACGAACATCTTTTGTAGTCTGAGCTGTCATGTTTGCACTAAGGCAAAGAATGACAAACGTACATACGAACAATTTTTTCATTGTAGGAATTTTTTAATTTATAATTGGTTTTGTACTGTTTCTAAAAATAGATTTATTTCAGTTTCCAACTTTTCCAGCTATTGCCAATGTTGGGAGAAACTAGGATGGAAGGTGATTGTATCTTGCCATTGGTAACCACGGATTGGCGTCTTACTTGTGTTTGAATATAATCGCCAAGTTCGCCTAATGTAACATTTCCTTTCGTTTCTTGAAGTTTCTTTAAGAGGTAGTAGGTGAAGAGACCGTGACCTTCCTCTTTGTATGGGTAGGCCGTCTCATCTCCTTGGGCGGCTGTGATGGTAAGCATGTTGCCTTTGGGGGAGCTAGCTTTTGTTTTAATTGCAACACCACGTGCTGCGGTGAGCATGTTCCCGTCACGATTGGTTCCACTAAAGCAGGCGTCCAAAAATATTATGACAGATTTTGACGTTACATTTCCTAAATTGTTGTAAAGGTTGGTAAGAGAATAGCCAGTGCTGACATCAGAACCATAACCGTCAATTGGGAGCAGGTATGCAGTCTTACTTTGTTCGTCAGGGATGCCGTGACCTGCGTAGTAGAAGATAATTTTTACATCTCCTTTATATACGGATATGATATCTTGAAGCCATTTTATCTCGTGTCGCATCTCGTTGAGTGTCGCATCCGATACTGTATGGATATTCGTCTTTGGTACTCCTAAAGTTTTGTGGCAATATTGTTCAAACGAGTTTCCGTCATTACCAGCAAATGGGACGCTAGCTTCTTTTCTGTAGTTCTCGTTGGCTATGATTAGTACAAACGTGTTTTCATTCTTTTGAGGTGTTGTTGGGATTGTAGTATCAATATCTGATATTCTATGATTATTGCCTTCCGATGTTTCTGTACTTGAAAATGGCGTATTTACGACAGTTGGGGCGACTTGCTGTACTATGGTAATGTTGTTGGTGACATTGGGGTTGTAGCCAGGGACTTTTTGTTTAGTCTCATCTTTTTCGTTAATGCCCAATAAGTACTTCTCTGGGTGTTTCAGTCCCTCGTTGTATAAATCAACGATATTTGGCAGTTTACAGACCCCACCTTTCTTGTTGTAGCGAGAGAGCCACTCCTCACTTTTGATGTAATCCTTTTCACCAGATAAGCCTTTCTGATAAAAAGATGCAAGATGATACATTGCGTCAGGAAGTCCTCTTTCTGCGGTTTTTCGGTATAGTTTAAAGGCTTCTTGGTAGTTCTGCTTTACCCCGATACCATTTTCATAGCATCTTCCCATAAAAAACTGAGCGTTGACATCATTTTCTAGAACAGATTTTTTGAGCTCTTCAATTCCATGAAGAATGTAGCCTTCTCTAATCGATTCAATGGCAGATTGGGTTCGGGAACTCATGGATTGCCCAAATAAGCCGATACTGTTTAAGAATAATAAAAATATAGTAAGCGTTTTGTCCATATCCTTCATTATTTATGGACTTAACCCCCTGTTGCCAAAAAAGTTTGGTAATAGGGGATTAAGTGCTTTTTATTTTGCTTGCATTGTCTTGTTGATATCATCAACAAAATTCATTTCTCCCCAGTCGGAATTTTCGCCGTCAAATTGATATACGGATTCATAATATTTTCGGTCAAGCGGAGCGTTAGTCCCAGTAAGGGCATTTCTGAGTGTACCTTTCAGGTATGAAGAAAAGCTCTTGTCAGCTTTGGAAGGGTTAGGACATTCTAATGTGAATGTACCTTTCTTGTAATTGCCTTCCCAGTCAGAGCATAAACCTGTTGGCTTTTTGTTGTCTTTCTCAAAAGGCCATTCTGCTTTTACATGAATGATAGCAGGCCTTTGTTCTTTAACTCCAAAGCCTTTCTTGTTTTTGACGTCTTCTGGCATTTCTACATAGTAAGGAGCCAATATAACATCGCTGACCCATGTGGAAAGTTGGCAGTTAGTCCAATCTTCTGTTCTCTTGTTAAAAGCATATGCTATGGAAACGGAGATTGTCTGGATGCTTTCGTCTTCTGTAAGATGGCATGATGCAGTTCCTATGTATTGTTTCTTTTTGGGGTCGGCAGCTTTGGCTTTTTCCGTCAAATCGTTAAGTACGTTGAATAAGTTTTTGTCAGCCTTTGTTAATTCGCCACCTTTGACATTCCCAAAGAAATCTGTACTGAGAGGGGTTTCTGTAGTTGTGTAATTTCCCCAGACTAAAGGTGTCAAGCTACGTATGAAAGTTGCGTCTTGTTTGTCGCCAAGCGAAGGCGCAATGGTGAGGAATACATCTGTAGAAGTTGTTATTCCCTTTTTGGATTTCTTGCTTTTGCCTTGGTTCTCATCATACATAGGACTGGAATTGCCGTTGATGCCGATGAAACACTGTGATAAATCCAAGAAGATAGTTTTCTTGGTCTTGTTGGTTGCATACAAGGAACCATTGATAATTTCTAACTTGATGTTGTCATCTTCGATGGAAGATTCTGCATACGCATAAATCAATAAATTGCGGTAGGCAGTTTTTAACTTACTTTTTGCAGATACTCCCAATGAAAAGAGACCGCATAGAGTTAACAAAAAGAGAATTCTTTTCATATAATTATTAAAAATATATGCCAACGACTCCCCAATTGGCGGTTACTATATTTATATTATGTATATACATTAAAAAACGTGGAGCCTATAATCCGCAAAACGAAATGTTAGCGTTTTGTAAAACGAAATGTTCAATTCGCAAAACGAAGCGTATATTTTCAATAATCCCCTCCTAACATCATTATAATTTGATTATAACTATGTTAGGAGGGGATTATTATATTAACGAGGAGAAATAAGCTACAGGTTCTTATACTCCGCAGCAGCATCGAAGCAGGGACACATCTTTTTCCACTTGTTTTTATCCGGTCCCCAGATGTCGCGGTGGCCAAGAATCTGAGCGGAAGGAAATATTTTGTGTAATTTACGCAGGAGATCAACAAGTACCTCCTTCTGCTCTACTGTACGATTATCGACAGGATTCCCGTGAGAATCGACGCCCCCGATATAGGCAACATTAACAGCGGTGCTGTTATAACCCTGCACACCGTTGCTCACCTGCTCGATAGGTAGAAGTTGATGAAAACCTCCGTCAGGGGAGATTACATAATGATAACCGGGAGATTTCCAGCCTTTTCTGCGGAACTCTGCCTTCAGATCATCTATAGACTGACTCTGCGAGCCTGCCGTACAGTGCACAAAAATTCTTTCAATTTTTCTCATAATTATGTATTAAATAATTTGTCTTAACATTCAATGTCTTGTTTTATCAGTGTGAAGTCATTACCTTTAACGATTTTCTTCATATAGCTATAAAATTAAATTGTTAGTCGTACTTTTCCGGGATAACCTGCCGTAATATCATAAGCTATCAATGCGTCTATCGTCTGTAACTCCGCAACCTTGTCAAGATGGATCTGCGTAACATTGTAGCAGTCTTTGGCGTATACTTCTATCTTACTAATGAGGTCTTGAGCTGTGTCAATAGGCAGGGTATAACACTTGCCGTCGAGCCACAGGGTCGTTTCCGTTCTCCCCATTCGTCTCAGTCGCTCGTTGCCCTGATACACTCTGTCTCTTGTCTCGAAGTCGAGCCAGTGAGCCTCGTCGTTGAGATAAAACGTATTCACATCTGCGCTCTTATCGTACTCCGTTATCTGCTCGATGCACTTGTTTCTCAGAGCCTCTGTCAGCTGTTCTTCAGTAGGCTCCGCATCGGTATTCATGCCAAGTAGCACGCAGTCATACAGATACTCACCGTCTTCTGTCTTGCGTTCGTTCACAGCAAGACGCACCTCATTATTTTTCCATGTCGCAACCTTCGTTTCCAAAGGCGTAGCATACAATTCCTTATATGTTATCATATTCGTTTAGTAATTATTTTTGCTCATTATTCCTACGTCAAGATTACCGAAAGTGATTTCTGTCTGTATTGAATAGATTCTTCCGAACCATCCGAGTGTCGTGAACTTTGCGTTAAAGGAAGCTGTCTGTATATAGAAGGATGGCCTTGTCACGCTCTGTCCCTTCTTGATGGAAGGCACCAGTTTTGTGTTGTCGTAGACAGTGACATCCCCAGTGAGGAACACGCCATCCGCAAGATTTGTCAGCGCACCATTCTTCACCATTGTGCGGCTCGTAAACGTCCTTCCGTCGGCTGCACTCGCAAGGTCGTAGGTACTCAATCCGTTGGCCGAGTCGGCTACTATCTTTCCGTTCACTCTTGGGGCTGAGTAATGATACAGGGTTGTCGTTTTACCCGTCGCACCCTTAACGAAAAGAATGTAGTTGTTGTCCTTCGTTGCCGTGTACCACGACTTCGTTGTGTCAACCCACGGAAGATCTACATTCTCTCCGAGCGGAGTCGTCAGTCCTGCATCCTCTGCTTTGATATATTGCTCAGAAGTTATCTTTGCGTCGGTCTTGCTGAGTGAGGCAATACCAGCAGGACCGAGGTCGTAGAGAAAGTTTCCGTTGTCGTCGTAGTACGACAGCACGGCCTGTCCCGAACTGTTCAGACCGAAGCGGATGTTTGCAGTTCCTGCCTTGCCGTAGATATTTATAAGGCCATCGGCTATCCTTACCATCTGTCCGTTGAGTCCTTGCGATGTAAGCATCTGCGCCAGTATCAGAGCCGCATTGATGGCTCCGTCTGTAAAGAGTGCGGCTGTCGTAGTCTGACCAGTAGAGAGCGTGTTCTCCACCTTGATTTTCTCGCCATACAGAGTTACTCCTCTCGACGTAATCTCAAGTCCTGCCGCCTTTGCTGTGGCTCTGTCGATGAGGTCGGTCTTCCGTTCTGTATAATCAGTAAGTTGTGCGCCTTCCTCCAGTTTCGGCTTTGTCACCCAAGCCTCAGTATCGCCTGGAACACGTATCAGCACCTTGTCTGGAATTACCTCTGCTCCCTCGCCAGTATAGTCCTCTATTCGCCAATGCACCCAGTACCGCTTATAGGTCGAGGTGAGTGCGAGCTGTGCGTATCCGTCAGCCCTGCCGTCCGTATATTCGTTTCCTTCGCAGGTTTCTGTATATACATTTGCATGAACGCTGTCTCCATAGAGATAGACATTGATGTTTCCGCTGCCCTTGGCAACGAAGGAGAACACATAGTCCTGATTCTTTACTATTCTCGCCTGCCCAGAAAGGGTAGCCGTTGTTGGAAATTTATATAGTAAGGCCTCTGTGCACAGAGACTCTGCCGAGTTGTTTTTGTTGTACAATATACCGTAGCAGCCTTCGTATTTACTAATCATAATCAGTCCGCTGGCAAGCTGGAGATTGCTGTTGTCAGACGATCTGGTCAGTGCCATCGTGTCCTCCAAAAGGTTTCCTCCCACATAGTCGTAGTCCGTTTCCGCAGGAGTCCAGCCTGAGTACTCGCTTCCTTCCTCCAACATCGGCATACATATCCATCCATTACCAGAGGCAGTATAACAAAATGTTCCGTCCACGGTTATGCCATTGTAGACAAAGATATTCACCTCGATAAACTCTGCGTCGCCCGTATTGAAGGTGTAGTTTACCTGCCTCCACTGGTTCACCTCGTTCTCCTTTATCTGCCACTGCATGTTACCTGAGGTGGCAGTAATTCTGTCCCCTCTATCGCCATTCAGCGCAGCCATCTTGAACACCTCCGAACGAACCAGTAAGTCCTTCGTGTCGCACTTTATCCATGCCGAGAAAGTGTAGTCGGTATTCTTCTTCACAGCGATGCCGTTGACGGCCCGTCCCCAGAAAAGTCCTTTGTACTGAGGCGTTCCGTTACCCGTCACCGAGAAGCGGATGGCATTATGGCCGTTCACACCTCCAGTAATCGTAGGCTGGAAGAGGCCGTCCGAATAATATATATCACCCTTCCTTGTCAATGACGTATCTCGCAGTAGGTTGTGTCGTCCCTGCTGGCTCTGAGTCACACTGAGAGTAATATCCTTAGCCGTCTGCTTGATAGTAGATGTGTAGGCGTTGAGAACGGTAGGATTACTTCCTTTCAGGTCGTTCTCCAATGCCTCAAACTTCGACTGATACTGCTTTGCCGTAGCCTTTACACTACCCATATACTTCGATACGTTCACCGAGAATGGAACTTGCGCAAAATAGACAACACCAGCGTAAGCAAATTGTGCGACCGCATAGCCTGATGTTGCAGAAACCCGTCCTTGATTTACACCACCAATAACCACGTCGTTCTTTGCAATATTACTGCCTGATACAGATACTTCGATATATCCATCCTTCTGTATTGCATCACATTTGCAATTTACGCACAAATTATCCTTTGAGTAAATACCGCTGCATTTATTCGAGATATTCAGGTTACCCTTCATTACCTTTACCTTCGCAGCCTTTGATATGCTAACAGGTACAATTCCATTGTCATCTGTGTCAAAAACGAGCGGAGCATCTTCTACAAGGATAGAGATAGCATCCTCTCCGTCTGTTCCTTTTGCTCCATCTTCTCCTTTATCGCCTTTAATGCCCTGTTCTCCCTTGTCGCCTTGGTCACCCTTCTGTCCATCCTTACCATTCCGAATGATAGGTATGTCACAGGTAGCGAGAATTTTGTTTGGATTATATTCGCTTCCCTCGCACATATCAACTCTTACCGAATTTAGCCCCGAATTACTTATCTCTTGCAACATACTGTAATAGCTATCGTACTTAGGCTCGAAGTCGATGGAAACAGAATCGTGATCAGATGGAGTATATTCGCTATACGCACTTCCGTCGTTAATGGTGAGTCGTAAGGTAACTGGACTTTCTTCCGTTGAAAAGCGATTGTCTCTCACGCCTTTCAACATCTTATAGCCTCTAACTACAAGATATTTGTCGCTCCCATATTCATCGCCCTTGTCGATATATCCATTCGTGTAGTCGATACTTCCATCAGAACTAAGCCTGATATAGCTCGGGGACGCCTCAAGGGTGTAGACAACAGCATCATCACCCTTCTCGCCCTGAGGTCCCTGGGCACCTGTTTCTCCTTTAGGTCCCTGCGCCCCCTGTTCTCCTTTTTCTCCCGACAGCACCTTCTGCCAGTCCGAAGTTCCGTCTTTCGGCTCCGAGTTGCAGCCGTCGGGGTTGACGCAAGTCCACAGTGCGTTATCGTGGTTCACCTGATCGTAATAGCTGTAACTCACGTCATTCTGCCACTCGCCTCTGTAATTAACAAGGTGTATCGTGTCGCCAGCACTCGATACCCATTCGATGGTTGAACTTACGATCTTTGAGCCGTTAGGCGAGAACGCGAATACCTCCTTGCCCTCATGCGAATATGAGCTAACGCCACGCAGACCCACTATGCGAGGTGTACCATTGCCAGTACTCTCAAGCATCAATACTCCTTGACGTGTTGCATCCTCACTGGCACCATCGAGCACGATAGTGTCGCCAGCTGCAGGCGTATCGCTGCCCGCCATGCAGTCAGTAGCCGACAATGTCACCCAGTCAAACAGTCTACCACCATACAGCGCCGTACCATCTGCAGCCGTGATGGTCACAGGCTGAGTGCTCACCTCTGTCACCAGTCGCCAGTAGCTCTTATTGCTCACACCCTCGTGTTTCCCTTCGAGGATATTGAAGCTTTGACAGCGTGCCTGGTCTTTCACGCGCCACAGGTTTTGCGTCGCCGTACTGCCATCATCTGCCAAGAGATAACACTTCCAGCCTGTCACAACACCCGATGCGGAGTATTGCTCTTCCACGTGCACAATTTTCGAGCCTGCGCCCGAAAGATATATATTTCCTCCTGCATAGGATAACTTACGAATCTCGAGCTCGTGAAAGATCGCCTTACACCACACCTCCAGCTCGCTCAGCGACAGGCGATAGCCGCCGTTCTTCGTGCGCGACAGCCCGAAGCCCTGCTGCGTATCCTCCTCGTAGTTAGCTGAACGCACAAAGCCGGTCTCGATGCCGCCCTGTGCCTTCAGCTTCTTCAGCATTTCCACCACATCGGCAAAGGAAGCTGCGCCCTCGATATTCACGTTTTTCTTAAACCCCACATTCCCCTCGAAGGTCTCGTCCTGATCCTTGCGTGCGAAGTGATCGAGCGCCTCTGCCGAGAGGTCCACCTCTCCAGCCTTCGTGGCATAACCTGCAGTGCCGGCATGTCCAGCCTGCTCTGCATACTGTGCGCTGCCTGCCTCCTTAGCCTTGTCTGCCTCAGACGCGCGCCCCGCCTTGCTGGCATATTCGGCTTCTGTCGCAATACCTTGCAGGCGGGTCACCCTGGTTGTACTGCCGCCCGACGCGCCCGTGTTCTTGGGCTTGGTGTATATCTTCGTTTTAATCATATTCTAACACGATTTGAATGTTGTTCTAAACTTTTTCTAAAGCAATAAGCCTCTTTTTACTTTTTTACCTTTAAAAGCAAGAAGGCCCTTTTTACCTTTTTACTTTTTTACCTTTTTACCTTTAATCGGTCTCTTTCATTGTCACCTGTGCGGTGCCTTCTGTCAGATTACGACTGATACCCTGTACGGCGAAGGTCTTGCCGATGGCAGGATGCCGGTAGAGGTTGAAAAGCGACACCGTGCCGCCTTCGTCCATAAAGTTCTGTTCCATCAGCACCTTCGGCTCGTGCCATTCCTCCCAGTAGTCGTTCACGTAGTGCTGTTCTGGCTTCGCCTGTTCCTGCGTCCGCCTGTTGTATATTGAGAGCAGCGGTGTCGAAGTAGCCGTACATAGCGGAGAAGAGAGGAACACACTGTTGCCCACGCCCAGCTTCTTGCAGTCCGCGGCTGTCAGCGCGGTCGTGATCTTGAACTCCAGGTCATCCTTCTTATTGACGAAGGCCTCCTGCGTGTCGCTCATATACACGATGTCGCTGTCGCCAGCTGGCACCTCAGCCTTACCATTGTCGCTAACCACCTTCACCTCGAATTTCTCCACCATGATTGACGAGGTGTGCGCCAGGAGCGGCACGCTGCGGGTCGACCATTTCGTGTGCCGCCAGAACGAGGGATGTCGCCTCACGATCTCTTCCCACGTAATGTTCACAGGACCGAGGATGATGAATTTCACCTGTCCGCTCACCTTGTCCTCATACCTCACAGGGATGGCAGTGCCTTCTGCGTCTATGCCGTCGTAATACCACACGTTGTTCTGCACATCGAACACCGTACCCACCATCTTGTCGCCTATTTTCGGATCTACACCGATGGTGAAACTCTGTGCGTAGTATTCATCATCACTGCCGCACTCGGCCTTGGTCTTGTACTTCTGCCACACGTAGTCCTGCTTCTCGCCGTTGCCAGTACCCGCTGTGTCCGTGCCGAGCTTCTCGCCCGGAGCCTTCTCCACCACGCATTTGTCGCCCACGATGAGCATACACGCCAGGATGGGCACCTTCGACAACTTGTCTGTGCGGTCGCCATACGCACTGTACTGATACTCATACTCCTGCGGACCTTCTGCCGTGTAGGGTATGAAGCCTGGGTTTCCCTCTATGTCGGGTCCCTTGTTCCAGGCACTGCCCGTTATCGCTGCCGCCTCCTCGTGCCAGTGCTTACGGGTGTAGTATCTGCCGTCGCTGTTGTTGCGGCTCGGCACCGTCTTATGCCAATAACCGGGGAACAGCTGTGGATGTTCCTGCTCGTACAGGAATCTGTCGTAGAGTGTCGTACAGTAGTCCGTCATCCTCATCAGTGGGTTTAGCACCATCTTGCCCGATATCACTATATAGTTGGTCACCATCGGGTCGGCTGGCGACAGCACACCGCCCGCCACGTTGCCAGTATATTCCGCGCAGGGTATGGCGTTCTTGATGTCGTTTGCCGATGGCCGGTACTCACCCTCCGTGTCCTTGCCGTTGCCGTTGGTCGTTATCACCATGTAGTCGGTCATGCTGATGCTTGCCGTGGGTGAGTTGTCCGAGCCGTCGCCTCTTTTCTGCACCTTACCCGTGCTCACTATCAGCGCCGCACACATCATCTTGCCCAGCATGTCTATCAGCTGCGTCTGGTCTGTTCCGCTTGTCAGTTCCAGCATGTTCCTGCCGTCGGGCGCATAGAAGGTCCATCGGGGATGATTCTTTACCAGCGCGAACCAGTCGGTCACCTTCGCACCGTCGTAGGTCGTCTTACCCTCGTTCATCACCATCTCCTCGATGCCGTCATACGCAGCCCAGCCCTCACCGTCGGCACTGTACTCCGTCAGCAGCAGCTGGCGCTTGCCGTACACACTCTCCAAGGAGTCGCTGTCTAACGGGTCGTCCACCAGTTCCTCTGTCTTCGTCACGCTCGCCGTCAGCAGCAGCTGGTTGTAGGTCTCGCCGATGCTTATCTGTGTGTCGCAGTCTGCCACGATGGCCGTCTCCACCGTCACCTTCTTCGGCATGGTCCGTATATTTTTCAGGCTACCATCTATGTTGTGCCATATCGTAGCCTCACCAGCCCTTATCGTCTCCCAGCTGAAGATATACATCCTCCAGCCGTCCTGCACGATATGCAGGTTGAGATAGCGCAGCACCTCGCTCAGCACATCCTCCTGTGTCCACACGTCGTCCTCCTCGTCGCCAAGAAAGAGCAGCTCGCTGATGCTTAGGTCGTTCAGGATGGAGTAGTGGCGGGCGTTGGTAGCGTCGATAGCCTTCGACCCGTCGTACAGCACGGCCGTCTTTCTGCCGCCCGATATATCCAGGTTCTCCGTCACCCCCGTCAGTATCTCGCTCACGATGTCATGGAAGCTGCGCTGGCTGGCCTGCAGCTTCACGCTCTCATACGACGAGCCTGCGGTGCCCACGTTCCGATAGGTGCTGTATTGTAGTGCACCCAGTGCGTCCACACACGTCAGCTCCACCTCGTCCCACACCTCATTGTAGCCTTGCGAGAATGCCTGAGGCTCCAGGTAGCCGGCAAACACACAGCGACCGCCCTCGTAGATGTTCACCACCGCGTCACGGCACGACGAGCAGAAGAAGTCTGCCACATAGTTGCGGCACAGCAGCCTCACGCTCGCCTGACTCATCAGCAGCACGTCGAAGCTGTCGTTCACCTGTGTGCTCGTCTCCACAGGGTCCTCGCTCCAGCTGATGTCGCTTCCCTCGCCACCTATCTCCACCTCCTTCGTGCGGTCCCCGTGGGTCAGTATCTCCACCTTCACCTCCACGTCTCTCTCGTTACAGTAACTTCCGTGTATATACATATCTGCTTTTTTACTTTTTTTACCTTTCAATCAGCAAGAAGGCTCTTTTTACCTTTTTACTTTTTTACCTTTTTACCTTTCAATCAGATCTTAATGTTCGAGCGTCTGCGATTAGAGCGGGTCTCGTTAGCTGTCACCAGTACGATGTCCCTGCCTCTTATCTTGCCCACCACGCTGCCAGCCTTCACGCCGCCTGCGCCTCCTGCCATCAGTCCCGTCAGCACGTCCGTGTTCACCGTCGGCTGCATCCTGCCGTTGGCGATGGCGAAGAGTTGGGCCTGCTGGGCGGCGTTTAGTATCATCTCGCCCGAGTTCACACGAGCCAGTACTCGGTCGCCGCTCTTGCTGTTGCCGCCCACGATACCACCTGTGGCAAACTGGCTGATCGTCGCCACCATGCTCACGAGCTGCGCTGTACCCGATATTCCGAAGGCTAACCATGTTATCCAGCTCTGCTTAGCAGCATCGGTCATCGCTGTGGCCAACGACAGCGCTAATTGTCCGATGGCTGCCATCACCAATCCTGCCTTGGCTGCTGCCGAGTCGCCACCCAACTGCTGCATGGCACCACCCAGAGCCTGGCAGGCCGTACCGGCTGCAGCGAAGCCCTTAGCGGTAGGGTCGACTATGCCCTGGATATCTGTCATCGCCTTCCTTACGCCCTCAAAGTTGCCCAGGTCTACATTGCCTAAGCCCTTGATCTTTTCGAAGTCTTCCATCTTCTGCGTCAGCTTCTCCAGGCGCTTGGGGTCGGCCTGCACCTGCAGAGGGTGCTCCTTCAGATACTTCTGCATGTCGTCGAACGACTCCTGCAGTTGCTCTGCCATGGGTTTGATGGCTTTCTTCACCTCTATGGGTGGCGGAACCTCCACGCCTATGCGTACCTTCAGGAAGTAGAGGTCGCGCTGCAGCGCCTCCATCTCGTTGTTGAGCGACTTGGCGGTTGCCTCGTTGGCAGTGGCGTAAAGCTGTCTCTTTTTCTCGTCAATGGCCTTTGTATACCAGTCGATGCTACCCTTCTGTGGGTCGTCTTCATTGTCGGTCACGGACGGGGTATGGTTGGTAGTTCCGCCACTTCCGACTCTGCCGCCTGTGCCACCTGTGCCGGAAGTTATTTTGCCCGCATCTATCAACCCGTTACTATTGGCAGCTGAAGCCATTTGCTTCTTTGTGTCTTCTATCTGCTTAGATAGATTATTAATGGAATTATCAATCTTGGCCACTTGTTTGTCGCCCGAAACGTTGGTGCCATTATACCGCTCTGCACCCACCTTGGTGAACCGCCACTGCCCGTCATTACCAACTCTTCCGTATCTTTCGCTTCGCCAGCTTTCAGGTACAACATCCCCTTCCTTAGCATGTCTTCCGCCTTTTTTAGCATCATTAGCTATATTCTGTACAACCTTATTTTTCTGCTCTACAAGGCCAATCTGCTTCTGATACAGTTCGGTCAACTTGGCAGCATAGGCGGCAGCCTGCGCTCTTCGGGTAAAGGCTTCCACCACGGCACCCGTATTCTTCCGAAATATGTTTTCAGCATCAGCCACTCCGTTTACCTTGATCTTTAGCTCGGCAAAGGCCGACTGATTGTTTTTTATCCATGCGGTTTTTTCATGCTCACTGCGCAGGTTCTTCCAGCCATCTTTCAGCTGTTCGTATTTTGCTATCAGGTTAGCGTAGGTACTCTTCAGCGTGCTGTCATAGGCAATCTGTATATTGTCAGCTGCTTTGGCTTCTTCGCTCGCCATATTTTTTGCACTCTCCGCAGCCTGAGTATTTTTATTTATGAGATGATCGACAATTTCAGTAAGAGCCACAATAGCGATACCTGCAACTGTAGATATCAACAAACTACGAATTGCGAGTTTTAAGGTCTCAGCACTCACGGCTGCTCCTCTCATAGTGGCAGAACATACTTTTACGATAGGGGAAAACGCAGCCACAATGAGCGAAGTTACCTTAGTTGATACTCCCAATGTCTTCATTGCTACAGCAAGTTGTGCCACTGAAGAAATAGTAATAGTTAACTGCGAGCCAAAATTAAGATAAGGCAGCACGTTGCCGATGTACGACTGAATAGAGTCCGTAAATTCGCCAAACTGATTGTTTAACATCTGCAACTTCGCCTTTCCCGTGCTCGCTATGATATCAAAGGCATCGTCGACGGTGCCAGCGCTGTCCTTCATGTCGGCTACGTTCTCCCTGAACTTCTCCGCCAACTTGCCTGTCAGTGGCGTGAGGGCCCGAAGGCTCTCTGCGCTGCCGAACAGCTTTCCATACACCTCCTGCTCCAGAACTCCGCTCGATGCAGAATACTGCTTCACGCTCTTGTCGAGAGATACAAGGAACTGCTCCATGCCGCCTGCAGCCTTGATGGCAGCCGCGTCAAACTGAATACCCATCTGCTGAGCCATCTCTGCAGCCTCGCTCGATGGCTTGATAAGAGCCGCAAAAATAGCCGCCAACTGAGTGCTCACCTCGGCAGTATTACCGCTCACACCCGTCAGCGTGCTGAAGGTCGCCATCAGCTCGTCCACGCTCACGCCAAGGGTGGCAGCCTGAGAGGTGACACGTGGCAGCGCCTGCGCTAACTGCTCAAAACTCGTAACACCATTCTTGGCCGTGAGCTGTATTTTATCCTGGATAGAACCTGCAGCATCCCAGTCTAATCCGTAGTTCTTAATAATGGTAGAAGTAACTTTCACCGTTTCCCCAAGGTCAGCAATACCACCCACCGAAGCACGAGCCGATTTGTTAAGGAATTCTAACCAGTTATCCTCGGGTACACCATTGGAAACAACCTGATAAAGACCATTTGCCAACTCATCGCGGGCAATAGGTATTACATGAGAAAGCTCCGCGACTTGGTCCTTTAGGTTGGCAAAATCCTCTCCACTCTTTCCTGCCATTGTGTTAGCAGAAGCCATGGCAGCACCAAAACTCCGACTTTCTTCTGTCAGGTCATTCAGCGAGGTGGCGATATTGTTCACGGCGTCCTGTAGCCCCTGAAACGCAAAAGCTGACCGGGCGATAGTTTCTTGGATACTTGCCCACGAAGTCTTTGTTTTATCAACGGCATTGCGCAGTTCATCTACAGTCGTCCGAAGTTGCACAACTCTTTCTTTGCCATCTACGTTGAGCTTTATTTTAAATTGTACGTTATTTGCCATTTTTTCTTCCTATATAATTTGGTTATATCCGACTTTTTTGTTATATTTGCAGCGTGTAATACTTAAACAAGAGCATCATGAATAAGGATGATATTAGAAACAACAGTCACTTTCCGTTTGGAACGATATGTATGATAGCCTATATTTTCGCCATCATAAGTTTATGTATGTTTTGGACTTGCATATTTTTTGTTTCATTGATCATAGGTGTCATCTGCATGATACTCGCCATTTTCCAGGCAGATGACTCTGGCGGAACAATCGGTGGGGGCGGCTTGCCTTGGCGTCTATAGTCCCGCTCGTTTCTTAGCCTCCCTGTACCGCTCCATGATTTCCTCACGGCTCTGACCATTTTGTCGACTTCGGCAAGATGTTGCCTTCTGTTCTTCATTTTCCCATGGGAACTTCATGAAGTCCTGCGCCCTCAGCTGCTTCTTCGAGTAGGGCTGCAGAGAGCACAGGCACTGCATCCTCATACGCTCCCACCTGCCACGCTCCAGGTCCGTCTCCCGCTGCCACCATGCGTCATACGCCGCATAAAACTCAGAAGGGGTGCATCGGCAGAAGTCATCCTTGCTCATACCCATACACCCCATCGCTACGCCCTGCAGATGCTCCACATCCGTTGGCTCATATTCGCAGCCATCAGCCGACGAAGCTTCGCCGGCTATTTTTTTTTATCTTCACCCGTCTGTGCCATCGCCTCGTTCCAGGCGTTCAGGTCGTCGGGAGTAATCTGGCAGCAGAACGTCTCAAAGTCCGTCTCGAAGTCCACTCCGTCGGCCTTGCAAGCACACTTCACGCAGCACCACATAAACATCAGCAGCTCCTCGATGTCGCCACCGCTCATCTGGCTCACATCCTTCTGCATGTTGCGCTTATACAGCAGCATGGCGCCCATCGTCAGGCGGCAGGGCAGCTCCCTGCAGCCTACGGTGATATATGATATACCTTTGTTCATAACTTTTAGTCTACTACGTTTTGATTACCCTCGTCGGCAGAGCGGCCCGTTGTGGCTGCCGCCTGCAGACCTGTTGTCTGTTTCTCCACCTTGCCGCAGTTCTCCAGCTGGATGGAGTACTTCGAGTCGTCGCCTGCCTGGGCGTCGAGGTCCAGCGAGGTGATAATAAACTTACCCTTGTAGCCACCGGCTGTCTTGCCCGAACGGCTGCCTGCCTCGCGCACGTTGTATGCCACGTCCACAGGAGTGCCGCTTATCTGCATATCCTTCAGCTGGTCGTAGGTAGGAGCATCCGTGGTTCCGTCTGTGCACACCACGCCGTCCGCACTGATACTCTCCGAGTAGCTCTTCACGTACTTCTCCTTCCACTTGCCGCTCGCAGCCTCCTTGGTCACTCGCTCGCCGGTCTCCGTCTGCGTCGTTATCTTACAGCCGGTGCTGAAGGCAAGCGCACCGCCACCCACCGACAGGATGAGGTCGGTTCCGTCTAATATATGTTCCATATTCTATTCTCTTTTTTTAATGATTACTGATAAATAAACTATAAAGGTCAATCCGATAACCGCATACGTCCACATCGCCCAGTCGCGTTCGGGAGGCTTCTTCTCTTCCACGCTTTCCACACCGTTATAACGGCTTTCTGATGCCGTTCTATTCGTTTTAGAAGAAGAACTCACCGAAGTGCTACCAGCTGACTCCTCGCCCTCTGTATGATTCTGCCCCTTCGACCGTCCACGTCCCTCGATGCGATAACCGCCGCCATCTATCGGCATGACGAGCCACGTCTGTTCCCACTGATTATCAGCCGTCGTGCTTGACCTCGTCTGGCTCATCGTCAGCGTCGTGTCGCGGCTTACGCTGCTGTCTTGGCTTGCGCTGCTTGCCTGTTGTGTCTGTTGCGTCTGCGTCAGCGCCGTCTTCTTGGTTCTGCAGCTCGCCGCTGACAGGACAAGAAGCACGATGAGGACACAGCTGTATAGCCTCGATAGCCCTTGTGAGGCGGTTGAGCGCATAGCGCGTGCGGGCGTTCTCGCGGTTGAGTTCCCCGATAGCCTTTGCATTATCTTCTGCTGCATCGTTCAGTTCTTTTTGTTTTGCTAAGAGTTCCTTGCTCACGTCGCCATACATCTCCTTGAAGGTGTCGTGTATGCGCTTCGCCTGCTCGGCCTCCTTCACTTTTCGATTGGCTATCCAGGCGATGGCAGCACCTATGCCGCCGCTCGGGATAGCCCACTGCAGGATGTTCATAATCATGTCTGTCATCGCCTTTCTAACCGTTTGAATTTAATGTTAAGTATATGATGAAGATTTGAAGCCTCATTAAGAAGCCTTATAGCCGCTGTAGATCACACCGCCGGCATCCTCCTTCTTTGGCATACAGATGAAGTAGTGGCGATAAGACACTAAGTTGCGCTGATACTGAGGATCACTCTCCGCAGGGCTGTAGTACATCTTCGTCTCGCCTGTGGCCTTGAACACACGGGGCACGTAGAATGCGAACGAGCACTGGAACTCGCCTGCCTTAGGTGTGGCGCCAAGGGCGTTCTTCACGCCTGCAGTACTGTAGGTAGGACAGGCACCGTACTCGTAGATGTCGAAGCCATAGAGGCGGCCTACAGTACCGTCGTTGCGGTTGATGTTATACTGCTCCTTGAATGCCTGGTCGGTCTCCAGGAGGTCGTTCACGTGGTCCGTACAGAGCACCAGACGGCGGTCAGTCACAGGCACGCCTAATGCGTCGAGCTTACGCTTCAGAGCCACAACGTCGTCAATGCAGAGCTTGATGCGCTTGGTGGCGGCGTCCACTGCGCCGGTAGTAACGAGCACAGGGGTCTTGTCTGTGTTCTTCGTAGGACAGAGCGCATGGGCTGCCTTGGCATACTTGGCATCGTTCAGGGCGTTGGCACAACTTTCCTTCACGCGGGCCATCTTGTCGTAACTGAGAGCATACAGCTCGTCGTCGGTCACTGGCACCACCTTGGTCTGGAACTTGTCAAGCGAGAAGGTCTTATCGCCGTCTTTCAGATCCTGGACATCCAGTGGGTAGGTGGTGTTGTTGACGAGCACCTGTGGGTCGGCACCCACATCTACGAGGTGAATCACGTCGTTGTTAACGATCGAACTCTGGTCGGGCACACCGTTGAGCCATGCTGCATCCAGTTTTCCGCGGAGAGCCTTGATCAGCTCACCTGTCCACACCTCTGTCAGCACACTATCATAGGCTGCATCCTCAGGCATGAAGCCAGGCACCGCGATGGCGATGAGACTGGCCACGATAGCACCGCCAATGGCGCTGCAGCCCAACAGCGTTGCGATAATTCCACCCACAATGGCATTGAAGAGCAATGCCGTCATAATCTTGATAATTGTTTTCTTTTTCATTGTCGTTTTTATTTTTTACCTTTTTACTCTTTTACTTTTTTACCTTTAAAAAGCAAGAAGGCTCTTTTTACCTTTTTACTTTTCTACCTTTTTACCTTTAAACATTACGCAGGTTCAAAGCCGTACTCCGCCTTGTAGAGGCGCACGAATTCATCGTGATGGTTATCATGCAGGTCCATCATCACGTTGGCTGGCACGGCACTCAGCTTCTCGTACTTCGAGTAGTCTTGTGGGTCTGCCACGATATTACCCTTGTCGGTTCGGTGTAGGGTTGCCGTAATCTTGCCCTGAGGCTGCATGGCCGACAGGGTGAGATTCAACTGCTCCAGACCCAACTTCTTGCCCAGTTCCACGAAGTGATCCTTCATGCCTGCAGCAAGTCGCTTCTCGGCGATGGCGGTTTCCACCGCACGTGTGACAGCGGCCAACTCCACGGCCTGCTGCTGCGCCTGGAGTGTCTGTACCTGGTTCTCCAAGGCGGATACCTTACCTGCCGCAAGACTGAGGCTTGCGAGCTTCTCATTCACTTCTGCTTCCGTTGCGGTCTCCTTCAGACCCAACTTGATCGCTAAATCTTTTAATTCCATTTCTTTGTTTTTTAATGGGGTTTTACTTACATTATCTAATAGGGGAAGAACGCCGTCGATGGCATTCTGTCCTGCTGAAAGTGAGATTGTCTTACCTTCATGAGTGAGCACGATGGCGTCATCATTGCCGCCAATATCCACCACACTCACCTCGATGAGTTTCGATTTCGTCACCGTCGGACGCTGTTGACCCTCAACGAGCAACTGCTTGTCGTCGCTCATCTCCAAGATCTGGAAGTTCGCGCTCACCATTTTCACGCTACCAAACTCACATTGCTTCTTCAGCTGCTTAGACAAGTCCGTAGCCTCGTCAAACACCAGCTCACCCGTCACGTCCTGGCCTTCCACCTTTATATCCTTCACCAAGCCCACCACCTTGCCGCGCTCGTGCATATAGAGCAGCACCGGGTTGCGCTGATACTGCGCCAGGTCGATACCTGATGTAAGGATTCGAGTGCCGTAGCAGTTCACGCTCTCATTACTGATTCTTACTCGTTTACCTTTGCTCATATCTTTTTTACTTTTTTACCTTTTTACCTTTAAAAGCAAGAAGGCTCTTTTTACCTTTTTACTTTTTTACCTTTTTACCTTTAAAAGTTTTTTTCGGATGCAATATTACTAACTTTTCGCATATCCTCCAAAAAAGTATGAAATGCTTGCACACTTCCGTGAAGCCGCTGCACACTATTTTTGCAGATTGCCCAAAAAGTCGCAATTTTGCAATACCAAACCCGCAGGGCATCAAGCTCCTCCGTGGTTTTCTATTCACATTATAACAATATTAGAATATGACAAAAGCAGAATTAGAACGTAAGAAGAACCTCGCCCGAACCCTCTATATGGCGGGTAAGGAACAGGCCGAGATAGCCGAGCAGATTGAGGTATCAAGGGTGACAATATCCAAGTGGGCCAACACGGAGGGATGGAAAGAGCAGCGGGCCGCCAAGAACGTCACACGTCCGGAGCTGGTCAACAAACTCCTCCTTACCATCGACACCCTCATCAGTCAGGTCAACGAATCCGGCGACCCGGACAAGATATCCGGACTGGGCGACCGATTGGCCAAACTCTCGTCCGTCATCCAGAAACTCGACAAGAAAGCCAACGTGGTGGATGCCATCGAGGTGTTCATGGCATTCTCGAAGTGGATGCAGTTCCGTGCTCAGACCGACCCGAACATCACACCCGAACTTCTCAAGACATTCAACTATTACCAGGATCTCTTCATCTCCGACAAGATGAACAATGGTTTCAGTTGCGAACTCTAAGGTATAACAATAATAATTAGAAGCAAAGAAGGATGGCTACACTATCAGAGAAGAAACAGGCCATCGAGGCGTGGCGCGAACACTGCAAGCAGATAGCAGCGCTCACCGACACCTCGCTCATGGCGCCCGAAAGCAAGACAGAGCGGAAGAAACGCATTGCTTCCCTGCAGAGGGACTATGCTGCCTTCTGCGAATATTATTTCCCGCACTTCCTGCAGCTCAAGGATAAGACCACCGGCAAGGTGCTGCGCACCATCCACAATGCGCCGTTCCACAACCAGGCTGCCCGCAAGGTGAAGCAGACGCCCAACCTGAAGGCGGTGTTCATGTGGCCTCGTGGTCACGCCAAGAGCACCCATCTGGACGTTTTCCTGCCCCTGTGGCTCATGTTTCAGCCCCTCAGACTCATCAACTTCATGGTCATCGTGGGCAAGAGCGAGGATGCTGCCTGCCGACTCTTGGGCGATATACAGGCTGAGTTAGAATACAACGACCGACTCAAAGCGGATTTCGGAGAACAGAAGCCTAACGGCGGCGACTGGACCGATGGTGAGTTCAAAGCGCAGTGCGGCGTCAAGTTCCTCGCCTGTGGCCGTGGTCAGAGTCCTCGTGGTCTGCGCGACCGTGAGGCACGTCCCGACTATATCGTCATCGACGACCTTGATGACGATGAGCTCTGCAAGAACGAGAAGCGCGTCCGTGAACTCACCTCGTGGGTCAAGTCGGCTCTCTTCGGTTCCTTGGACGTGGGCCGTGGCCGCTTCATCATGGTGGGCAACCTCATTTCCAAGAACTCCGTGCTCTTCAACATCGCCCACACCAAGGGCGTGTTCCTCTCCAAGGTGTATGCCGTGGACAAGAACGGAGACCCTACATGGCAGGAGAAATGGACGCGCGAGGAGGTGGATGCCTACCGTGAATTCGTGGGCTATCGAGACTGGAACAAGGAGATGATGCACAACCCCATCAAGGACGGTACCATCTTCCGGCACGAATGGATCAAGTATAAGCGTATGCCGAAGCTCTCGAAGTACAATGCCTTAGTCTGCTATACCGACCCGTCGTGGAAGTCCACCACCGAGAACGACTACAAGGCGTGCCGACTCTGGGGAAGCATCGGCAAGGAACTGCACCTCATCGACTGCTTCGTGCGCCAGGAAACCACAGGCGCCATGGTGAGATGGCTCTACAATCTCTACGAGCGAAGCTTGGAAGAGGGAGCAAGCATCCAGTTCCTCATGGAGGCAAACCTGATGCAGGATACCGCCCTCGATGAGTTTGCCGCCGAGGGCGACCTGCGCGGCTACCAGCTGCCCATCACGGCCGACAACCGCAAAAAGCCCGACAAGCTGCAGCGCATCGAGTCCATAGCTCCACTCTGGGAGCGTGGCGTGGTGTTCTACAACGAGGCGCTCCGAGACTCCGAGGATATGCAGGTGGGCATCGACCAGACACTCTCGCTCGAACATGGCAGCCGTGCGCACGACGATGCGCCCGATGCCGACGAGGGCGCCATCTATATCCTCCAGAAGCAGGGCAGAGTGGCTGCCTTCGTTCCGAGAATAGTCAAGAGAATGCGCCCAAAGAATTCATGGTAACAAAAACATTTCTAATTTCTCATTAAATTATGAGTTTCATCACACAGGAAGACTTCAAGGTCGTGAGCAGCGAAGCTTCGCTCAAGGCCATCACGGGTGCCGACCCGGATAACATCAGCAACGCCATTGCGGAGGCACAGGAGGAAGTGGCAGGCTATCTGCGACCTAAGTACGATACCGACCGCATCTTTGCCACCCAAGGCGACGAGCGCAACCGCCAGCTCGTCATGTACACCGCCGACATCGCGCTCTACAACATGTCTGCATCGCTCCCCAACCGTATGGGCTACGAGACCCGCAAGGAGCGTTACGAGCGGGCCGTCAAGTGGCTCGAGGGCGTACAGGCGGGCAAGATAGTACCCGACCTGCCCGTCGCCACTGACGAGTCGGGCAACGACATCTCGCAGGGAGGTGTCCTGGCATACGGCAACGGGCCCGACCGCCACAGCTGGTAAAGTATTAGTCGGAATAATAATCGGTAAGAAGGCTCTTTTTACCTTTTTACTTTTAAATTAAACATTAAACGAAAATGGCAAGATTGAACATAAATAGAGCCAAAGACCGCATAGAGGATGCCTGGAGAGCATTCCTCGGCCGACCGCAGCTCTGGAGAACTAAATATGGTAACATCGAACTGGTAGGCAAGAACAACCGCCGACAGGTGGAAAGCATCATTGCCAAACTGCAGCGTACCACCGAAGCACTCACCAAGGGCGACATACAGAAGTGGCGCCGTGCATGGCAACTCGCCATCAGCGTGGAAAGCCCCAACCGCCAGGCGCTCTACGACATCTATCGCGACACCGAGATAGATGCCCACCTCTCTGGCTGTATCGACCAGCGAAAGGGCTTCGTCATGTCTCGCTCTTTCAAGTTGGAGGACAAGAACGGCACACCCAACGACGACCTCAACCACTTCCTCGAGCAGGAATGGTTCGTGGAGTTCTGCCGCCTCGTGCTTACTACTCCCTACTGGGGGCACTCGCTCATCGAACTCGGAGACCTCGGTACCGATGGAGACGGATGCCTCGCTTATAACAGTGTGTCGTTGGTGGACCGCAAGTACGTCATACCCGAGCACCACCGCGTCATCACCGACCTCGGACAGGACTGGACTACGGGTATCGACTACCACGAGCCGGAATGGTTCGGCAACCTCATCGAGGTGGGCAGACCCGACGACCTCGGCCTCTACCTCAAAGCTTCGCTCCACTGCATACCTAAGAAAAACGTACTGGCGGCATGGGACGTCTTCAGCGAGATCTTCGGCATGCCGCTGCGCGTTGCCACCACCAGTTCCAGGGATCAGAAGGAGGTAGACCGTATCGACGACATGATGGCGCGCATGGGTCAGGCCGGCTATGCCGTACTGCCTACGGGCACAGAAATCCAAATCGTAGAAAGCGCCAAGAGCGACGCATTCAATGTTTACGACAAGCGTGTGGATCGTGCCAACTCTGAAATCTCCAAACTTATCATCGGTCAGACTATGACCATCGAGGACGGTAGCAGCCTCTCGCAGAGCCAGACCCACCTGAAGGTGTTTGAAAACTTAGTGGAGAGCGATGCCAAGTTGCTCGCCAATACCATCAACAACCAGCTGATTCCTCGCATGATCAGCCACGGTTTCCCTCTGCAGGGTTATCACTTCGCATGGGATGACAGCCCAAGCTACACCCCGGAGCAGCAGATGGAGTACGAGAAGATGATCTCCGACCGATACGAGGTGGACGGCAAGTACTTCGCCGACAAATACAATATGCCCGTGGGTGAACGCATCCAGCAGCCTTCACTCTTCGGCAGTGAACCTGCAGATCCAAAGGAAGACCCAAAGGACAACAAAAAGGACCTGAAGAATTTTTTCGACTGAGCCCCGAAGCTTACGAGGGGCTACACTCGAGATACAAGGAGATACTGAAGGGCATGGACGTGCCGCCATTCATATCTTTGACCAAAGAGGAGGATATTGAAGAAATAGCAAAGAAATGGGCAAGCGTTATCAGTAATAAGTATGCAAGAGAAGATGCCGAAGAGGCTGCACGAATTGTGTTAAGAAGTGGGATTACAGAACTACCCGATTTGCGTGAGGCAGATTTAGGAGGAAAAAAACGTTATTTTGGTCTAACTCGTGCAGATTTCCACGCTGCTATATGCGAAGGAGCCACCAGTTTTATCAGGATAAATAAACGTGCTTATAAAACATGGAAAAAGGATTCTGACGATGCAGTACGGGGAGGATGGCATGCACAAGGAAACACCATCTTACACGAATTAGGACATTATATCGACTTTTGTAATGATCCCGATTTCTTTCGATCGGTCGAACACGAATGGAAATTGGACAACGTGGACAGGAAATTTGTCAAGAAGCAACTGTCAGAGTATTCACTTACCAATCGTGCCGAGTTTGAGGCGGAACTGAACTCAGCAATACTTAGTGGAAAGGTTTTCCCTGAGGAAATCCTTGAACTCTCCCGCATGAAACAGACAAAAACTCCTATTGCCAAGCAACTACTTAACTACGGCTCTGGAAAGAAAGTTTGTTTGCCTAACGAAGACCTCACAAAAAAGTACAAGAACGCACTCAAGGCGATGTTCCGCCAAGAAGGCAGCACCTTTACCGTTGACATCCTTGGCAATAAGGATGTACAAGAGTTTATCAGCACCCACGCCACGATGCTTAATAATAGCTTCGTTCAAGTCAAGATGAGCGACAAGATGCGCGAACGGCTTACCCGCTCCAACTACATCTTCTCGGGCATCAAGACGTTCCACGAGCTCAACGAGGCTTTCCCTTCCATGCTCGATGAGAACGGCAATAAAAAGCCGTTCGAACGCTTCCTGAACGATGTCCGGAAGATCAACGACACCTACAATGCCAACTATCTGCACGCTGAATACAACTTCGTACAGGCTTCTGCCACCATGGCGGCGAAGTGGGAACAGTTCAGCGAGGACGGCGACCGATACTACCTGCAGTACCGCACGGCCAAGGATGACAAGGTGCGCCCGGAACACGCTGCCCTCGATGGGGTGACACTCCCGATGAGCGACTCTTTCTGGGAAACCTATTACCCGCCGAATGGATGGAACTGCCGCTGTACCGTGGTACAGGTGCGCAAGCAGAAATATCCAGCCACAGAGCACGCTGAAGCCATGAGCAGGGGCGAGGAAGCCATGAACGGCGAACGATACAACATTTTCCGCTTCAACAGTGGCAAGCAGGGCAAAACCATGCCCGACTACAACCCCTACACCATCAGGCGGTGTAATGACTGCGATGTGGCGAAAGGAAAGCTGACTCTAAGTCTCCCCGACAGCGAGATATGTGCAGCATGTAAATTCGTACAAAATTGCGCCCTGAATAGAGATAAAACAGAAGCGTGTGTAAGCAAGAAGGAACTACTCCAGTCTTCAGAAAACTTCACAAAGAAATCTGAAAGCTTGCAAACAGGTAACTACTTCCAGACCAAAAAGACACTACGTCTCGGACTGGATCATGCCAGGACCGCCGAAGAGGTCGCTGCGCAGAAATGGATAGCACAGCATTTGGAGAACCTCCGATTCGTTCGGTTCAGCCCTCTTGGCGAAGTAAAGGATATGACATCCGAGATAGATATAAGAAATATCAAAAAGAAAAAGGATAGAGGTGCCACCGGGTATAATGAATACGAAATTGAAATCAGCGGAGAAACTTGGCAGCTTAAGACTGAGATAAGGAAAGACAAAAAAGAAACTCTTTACAATGCCTTTAAAAAGAAATAGCTCCAAACATCCACGCGGCTCGTCGAAGGAACCATTGGGACGTTGAAGCTATTTCCACCGCAAAGATACAATAAACTTTTTAAACTCGCAAGAATATGGAAGAAAAAAAAGACTATACCTCGTTTTTTAATGAAGTCACTAAACAACAAAACGAGAAAGCCATGAAACCATGGAATGAAATAGACACTATAAAAATAGTGATACCAGCAAAGATAGAAGCCCCACGCATAAGCCTACGGGACAAAATATTGCTGCATGAACAAAATGGCGTCCGTAAGATATCTCATGAGAACCATAGTTTGGGCGATCTTTCTTGCTTTCTCCTTCAAGTACGCAGTAAATTTTTAACATTGTTATATAGTATCGACACATACAATATATACCCGCCACAAGAGATAGAAATAGTAACGACGCACCGACAGCTAACAGAGTCACTTTCTGCAGGGGTTGTTGATGTGTATCACAAAGGGCAGTTAGTAGTCCAATCACAGTGGAGTCTATCACGGTCAGGTGAGAAACTAATTTTTGAAGTAACATGTCCACGTTTTGTTTCTCGGCAGTTAGCTGCTCTACATTGGAAGTATTATCCCCAACTTTTAAAATAGTATCAGTCATAATCTATCAATGTTTTAAGTTATACGATACGCAAACTTATAATAAACATTTCAATTCTACAAGGATATGAGCAAGAAAAATCAAAATTATGATGAATTTATAGAAAAATTCAAACCGAAGAAGACAACAGACGACTGCTATACCCCCCCACCTGTGTATGAGGCGGTACTTGGCTGGGCACGCGAGCACCTCGATATTGGCGACCGCCCTGTGGTACGCCCGTTCTATCCTGGAGGAGATTTCGAGCACTTCGACTACCCCGACAACTGCGTGGTAATAGACAACCCTCCGTTCTCCATCTTCTCGAAGATTTGCAACTGGTACGTAGAGCGTGGCATTCCGTTCCTTCTCTTCGCTCCAGCCATGAGCAGCATCAGACAGAACGTCACCTATATCGGTGTATCATGTAGTATCACCTACGAGAACGGGGCGAATGTGAATACCGCATTTGTCACCAACATGATGGGCGATATCATCTGCACCACTGCTCCCGACCTCCACGAATCCGTAAAGAAGGCCAATGATGACAACCTGAAGCAAAGCAAGAAGACCCTCGCAAAGCTTTCCTTCCCCGACTGCGTGCTTCGGGCCACCACGCTGCAAACCATGAGCCGTGCGGGCGTCGAGTTCTGCGTAAGAAGAGAGCAGGGCTGTGTGGTCGGTCAGGCGTGTGAAAACAAAAAAGGAGAGTTCGGCAATAGTATCCTACTGTCTGATATAGCTACAGCGGAGAAACTGGCAGCAGAGAAGTTGGCAGCAGAGAAGTTGGCAGCAGAGAAGTTGGCAGCAGAGAGACTGACCCTCACGGAGAAATCCAAGGCGATTATAGCACAGCTGAACAGCCCCTACTAAGGCTGGGCCTCTATCCCTACTACCGATGAACCTCGGTCCCTATTAGGGATGGAACCTCGTCCCTATAGGGATGCAAAGACAATATTCTAACGGTGTTCTATCACCATTATATTCACATTTTAATCTTAAAAAGTAAATGATCAATTACAGTATTGCAATGTTGGGCAACCCTGCCAAGAAGCAGGACCCAAAGAAAGCCTACGGTGTGGCTCAGTACACCGAGAAGATGACGCTCAGCGAATTTAGTGAGCATATCTCAAGCCACGGCAGCACATACGATGCAGAAGACGTGGAAGCTATCCTCGGAAAAGCCGTGAAGTGTCTGCGCGAAATGCTCCTTGCCGGCAAGAAAGTGGAGTTAGGTAAGCTCGGAGAATTCTACGTCACCCTGCACGGCAAGGGCACAGAACTCGCTAAGGACTACAACCCTGCCACTTGTGTGGAGAAGGTGAACGTGGTGTGGACTCCTGGCAGCCTCTTCGAGAACCTGAAGAAGGAAGCAGCCTTCAACTTCGTGGCAAGCCGCAACGAACAGGAAGAAGCTAAGCGGAAATCCAAGGCGCAGAAGGACGACAATGGCAACACACCGCCTGCCTCGGGAGGTGATAGCCCAGCGCAAGGGGGCGGTGGTTCCTCGTCATCAGACGCGTCACAGGGCACACAGCCCGGAGGTGGAGATACACCACAGGGTGGAGGCGACGGCGAATAGCTCTTACTTGAGCCAAAAAAAGGGGGCTGCATCATCACGATGCAGCCCCCTCTGTCGTTTCAGGGTTCGCCAACCCCGACCACCTGCGGCTATGTGTACAAAACTTAAACCTAAGAAACCAAAAAATGATCTATTCATCTTCGCGGGACTTCACAGCCTGCTGGGGTTCGCCAACCCCGAAATGAGAGTATAGTTAAAAAAGCCGCAGGGCATACTGCTAACTTAAAACATTCTGACACCCTCACGGGCTTTACAAGAATGGATTGTTTAATAACATCTAAAAATAAATTACTAACAAACAGTGTAAATATATGATATAAGATATTCCTTAACTCTTGAGACTTATCTTCTCGTAGCCGTACCAGCGTATGTTTACCTTTATCAGATCTTACGAAGATACCTCACTTTCATGATCTCGATATTCTCCATCAACTCGCCATGACTGCGACAGGTCATCGTCGTCTCCGGGCAGTACACTGTCACGGACGGGGTATCTATGCCTACAAGCGCCTTCAGCACTTTCTCTATCAGGATACAGGCCGCCTCAAAGCCGCCCTCCATCCAGTCGGTCACAATGTGTAGCCGCATCTCGCCCTCGCCGCGCTGCATCAGCTCTTTGCCCGCCATCATCCTCCAGCCTATGTCGCCTATCTCGATAAACACTGCAGGGCGCTGCCAGGGGCTCTCCTCGTCCACATACTCCATATTCTCGTTGTACAGGTCCACGTGCTGCACCTCGGGCACCTGAGCCTCGATGGCACGTTTCACGTCGCTAAATAAATTCAATCTTCCGTCCATAACTAAAACATTAAAACTTTAAATGATTAAAATACTCCTCAAGCTCATCCTCGATGATCTTTGTCACTTCTCTCTCCACTTCCGGGGCCATGCCCAAGAACTGGCGTTTCGGAATCTTAATGGTCTTACCCACCTTCATCAGCGCCATGGCCCGCCAGAACTCGGCGTTAGAATTAAGATTCATCTTGGAAGTCCAAGCATAGAAGCCGCCATCAGTCAAAGTGCGTCGCTTGCCGCCCTGCTTCTTGGTCATTCCCATCGACTCATAGAACTTGGCTCTAAAATACCGCTTCATCTTCTCCGTCACCTTGATTTCTCCACCTTCGTTATGTATAGCTGCATAAGGAGAGGAAGAATAGAACGTGATAGAGGTGGCATCGCTCCGGCTCTGAACGCTCTTCCTCAGGTCGCCCGAGGCTACGAGGATATGCCCGTCGCCTCTTATCGGACTTTTCCGTCTTGCCCATGCCTTGGTGAAGAATCCCTGGCGCTCGAAGTTCTTGTCGAACTCGTCGCCGATCTCCACACGGATATCACTCAGAATATGTCTGATCACTACCGATAAATCATTATTTCCTGCCATATCTTTATCAGTTTTCAGCAAGAAGGCTCTTTTTACCTTTTTACCTTTTTACTTTTTTACCTTTAAAAAGCTTTTTACCTTTAAATCAGCAATACAGCCCGTCAGCCAAGTAGTCATCATGCAGGGCTTGCAGATTCAGGTCCGACATGCGGCCCTCCAACTCCTGATACACCAAGGCTTGGTCCTGCAGAGACAGCTCCTTGGCCTGTTGCTTGGCATAGGCTACGATACGATTAATAATATCTTCCATACGCTCTTATTTACTTTCGTCGGGTTCGTCAAACTGCAAGAAAAGCTCATCATCGACTGGAATCTCGTTGCGGGGGTCGGCACTGGCGTTGAGGATATTGTACAGCTGGCGCTCCGAGATGGCATAGTGCGGGTAGATATAGCGGCGCCATATCTCGCGGTTCGATATGCCGAGCTTCGCATATCTGTCGTATATGCTGTTGATGTCGGCTACGCGCTTCTTGTAACTCAAGCCTCGACGGCCGCGCTTCAGATTCCTCATCGATGATCGTATGCTTTTCTAATTAAACTTCAGCAAGAAGGCTCTTTTACCTTTTTACTTTTTTACCTTTAAAAGCAAGAAGGCTCTTTTACCTTTTTACCTTTTTACTTTTTTACCTTTAAAAGTCCTTTCTACAGCCTGCAGAAGCTGGGCTCTATACGCATCCACACGCCCGTCTCCTTGTGACGACGGAAGAAGTAATAGTTCACGGCGGTCTTCTGCACCACGTTCGACTCCTTAAAGAGGGTCATGATATCCTTGTACTCCTGGTCGCCGAAGCGGTCTTCAAGCTCGTACAACTTGGAGATGCTCTTGTAGTCCAGGTCGCCACGCTGGTTGCGCTCCAAGAGGGTCATCGCCAACTGGTACATCGGGTCTTCCTGGCCCTTCTCGCTCTTCTGCATGTAGTTCTTCAGATAGGCCACCAAGCGCTCGGCCGCCATGTCGGCACGTTCATCGAAGCCCTTCACGCTGTTGCTCGCCACCTGCAGGCGGAAGTCGCCGTCGGTGATCGTGTAGTTGCGCTGGTCGGCATTCTTCAGCTGACCGTAGTCGCGCATCACCGAGATGAAGCCTTCCGACTCTTTCTCAAGCCATTGCTTGAAACCTTTCACGTCGGCGGTCACGTTCACTAAGAACTCTTCCACACGGTGCATGAACTCAGCACGAAGGCCCTCGTAGGCATCGCGCTTGGCCTGGCGGCTCTCGTTGGCGTCAGCGTTGAGCTGGGCGAGTAGAGCCTTCTTCTCTTCTGCCGTCATCTGCGACAGGTCAATTGGGTTTTTCTTTGTTTCCATTGCTTCCTTTGCTTATTAATATGAATTGATTATTGATGTTTCGCTCTTCATGATTCACGCTTCGTTCTTCGCTTACTAAGCCTCCCTTGCGCTTGATGGCTCTCAGTTTGCGCTCGAGAGCTTCAAGGTCGGAGATATCTAATTGTGCGAACACTTTGCCGCATATTCTCGGATGAGAGCAGAAATCGTTGATGTGCTGCCAGTCTCCGGTATCAACTCCTAACTCCTGCATCAGATGCAGACAGATAGAGCGGTGGCGCTTGCGCTGATCTCCATAACCGCACATGTTCTCAAGAGCCTTGCACATGTCGGTGTATTCTCTCGTTGTCATCTCACGAAGGTGTGAGGTACGACCTTTCGTGTACGTTGAGATAAGGGCTTCTTTCTGTTCTTCCTCATCTCCATAGTGCGGTACTTTCTTGAAGGCGGCATAAAAACGCCTGTAGTTCTTAACTGATCCTGCCATCCATACTTACCTTTTAGTTGTAATACGTATATCATCAGAAAGCCGTTTTAACGCTGTTCTTGCTTGTTGATGTCGTCAGCGATTATTCCGTCGTTCTGAAGACGATACGCCAAGTAATTCTTGCGAGCTACCTTGATACTATCACTCATGTCGCTAAATAGTTCCAATTCCGTTAGTAACGGCACATTGTCGAAACAGAGGTATATCTTGCCGTTAAATTCTCTTACCTGCAAGCGAACAAGCGCCTCGCATTTGATATTTCGCTCACGTTTGAGCTGCTTCTGGCGGCGAGATTCTTCTGAGATTCTCTTCCACCATGCCTGTACGGCTTTCATAATCTTCTTCATATCTTTTCTATTTTTGGGGGGTTAATAATTATTCACTATAGTTTCCAGTTTGCAGAAGGCCATCCTCCCATACTCTGAAGGTGGCTCCGGCTTCTCCGATGAATCGACCCTGGCAGACTGCCTCGTAGC
>OHZS01000111.1_pt1 | contig 35878 bp, 29 predicted proteins | sample 1580521 | NCBI WGS metagenome assembly OHZS01 (sample SAMEA3882503, study PRJEB24775) | human gut metagenome | biome: human-associated habitat; feature: intestine environment; material: feces | place: Netherlands | collected 2009/2010
TATAGACGCACGCCGTCATTCTGCGATGTGGAAAAGAATTAGTCAGATATCCTTCTCGCTTTAACGCTTCTTTAAACAATGCACGAAACTTTGCTTTGCCATCCGCTGTAGATTTTAAAGAATCCGACTGATACGTATAATAGCTGTAACATTTAGAGACATTCTTCCCTATAGAAAGAAAGAGTAAATCTTCTCCTTTCTCATCATTCTTTATCGTATCTTTCGAATAACAATAATAATATGAGCACAAAAATTGCCCATGATCTATAACCTCATTCTTAGCTTGCAACAAAAGTGCATAAAAGAATAATACCGATATACTTATTAAAATCCTCATAATAACCATTTTTTACAATGCACAACCTCAATACCTCCTAAAAGATATGTCTTTAAAAATTATTTAAATTCGACATTATGTTGTTTATGCACAACGTTTTTGTCTTCTGATACCCTGTCCGGGTTTTGAAATGCGTACCTTTGCACCCGATTAAAAATCGGAGATTAAGAGACACTAGTGCCATATTATTTCTCCAAAGGATTGTAATATTGCTCCCAATCTTCATTCAGATGATGAAAACCTTTTTCACTATTGTCCATCACGATAATACGTGCTCCCGTGTTGCGAACAAATGCACCTGCATTCTTATACATATTTGCCGCATACTTCTGCCATTCTTCTTTACTCATCGTCTTTCTGCTCCAAGTATAACGAATAACAGGCTGCGACTTCTGGGTTACCCCGACAGCCTCAAACACAAAATCATGGTCAGAATCCACTGCTTTCAAAATGAGTCCCTTTGCTCCATTCAACATCCATGGACCATAAGGCAAAGCGATTTTATCGGCATAATATACTTTCCATGTTCTACCACCATATTTGCATTCGGCCGCATGACAAAGATAACCCATCACCGTAGCGGTATCCTCAGGCAGATATCGCCATTTAATATCTGGCTTTTTTTCGCTATACTCTATCACCTGACTGGTATAAGGAATTCGATTGGTTACCTGACAAGTTTTATCTGAATGGCTAAACAATATGTCGAAACCCACATATTCCGCAGGAATAGGAGTAAATCGCATCGTTGTTTTCAAAGACTTTGTATTCTCCTGATCCAGATCGCGCAGATTTTTACTGAAGAAAGTATTATACTTTCTGCCAAGCTGTAGATCCATAAGATCTTCCATCCGCAAGGAATCATCCTTTGCCGTCTGGCGATATTTGAAACGATAGGTGACACTAAGATAAGCAGAATCCAAGGTTTCAAACTTATCCGTACTCTCATGCGCCAAAGTAAAAGTTGGTGAATCCAAAGCATAAGTCACACTTACTTGCGCACTCACATTCATTCCCACGAGCATCATGCCCATGACCAGCAGTTTCCTATAATTTTTCATCTTGAAGTATTTTATATGATTTTTATTCGTATTCCGAACAGGATTGTCCTGCCCCGTAATTGATACTCACCGGAATAACGTGTTATTCCATTGTCTATTATACGATGGAATGTACGACGATCTAAAAGATTGGTACATTTCAGCGATAATGTTGCATTACCCCAATAATACTCCATCACCGTATTCAAGAACACATTGTTGCGACCTGATGAGAAGTAATTGTTATGATAATATTGCACAGAGGGCACCACATTCAATTGCTTACCCAACCAAAACGTAAAAGAAGAAGCATTCATGAAAGTTCTGTAAACCTCCCCACTTGCCTTTCCATCCGTATATGGTTTTGACACAGAGTAATCATTAGAGATTGACAGATTCAGCCATTTCCTTACAGAAGCAACATACGAGATTTTAGCTTGCAGATAGTCACTTCGACCATCATGACAATCTCCGCCAACATAGTATTCACTCCTGGACGTTCCTATGCAGAGAGACTCGCTTATCTTGGAATTCCATCGAAAGAATCCCTTCGCCACCGTTTGTTCTATCTGCCAAACTCTATTTTTGGTAGATTGCGGCTGGACGATATAATTGACAACATCGTCAACCACCTGATACCCCATACTATTACCATTTCGAGCATCCACATAAGACAGAGTAACACCACCAAACAACATTTTAATAATATCCTTATAACTTGACGTAAACGCCAGTTTAACAGAGCGATTGGGAGCTATCTCTACCTGATAAGGATTGGACATTGTCGTGCGATAATTCACAAAATGTTTCAGAACCATCTGAGACAAGACAGAAGGCATTGACTCCTCACATATCGTCGTCAAGTCGAAAGATAAACGACCAGTAGGTTTATATGTCAGATTAGAATATGGGCATGTAGAAAAGAAACGCTTGTCATAATCCAAAGAGCCATCAGCAGAATGATAATATTTCACCCCAACAGGCACATAAACCAGCCATTGCAGTCTGTTTCCAAAATGCAACAGGATTTTAGGGCTAACAAAAGCTCCCAACAACCAGGTTTTCTGTTCGCTGCCAGAAGCATCCGACAGAGAATTCAATCCTGCACTTACCCTTTGCCAATCAAACATGACCTTGCCATTCAAATTAAACATAAGATGAGGAATCGTGAAAGCCAACAAAGATCCAGTAGCTTCACTCTGGAAGTTGCGTTGTCTCAGTAGCTGGCTCATATTCGTTTCCGACATATTCAACACCCCTCTCTTATCCGCAAAAGAAGCTTTCCATTCCAAATCTGCGACTCCACCATTCTTTTTCTTATAGTTTGCCTTCATCACATTACTCAACAAAAAACTATGACCAGAGAGAGTCTGGGCGACAAAATCATTCACCAAGCCTTCATTCTTAGGAAAAGAAGCATTTACCGACAAATTGTTTTTAAGATAACTTTTGGAGCTATTCAAGTTATAAGCGACATGTCCTCCAACAAAATGCTGCCCTACCAAAGCCTGGTTAGACTCCTGTATAACATATCGAGTGCCATCATCCAAGAGATAACGGCTTTCATCGGTAGCATTTTGCTTTTCCTGATCATAAAGGTAATTTACATTAAAGCTCAAAGTCCTGTCCTTATCCAACTTATAAAGCTGATTGATAGAGGCACTATATGAATCATTTCTATAGGCATATAAATCAGAAACAGCAGGTTTATCGGGTAGCAATATTCCTGCACCCAAAACAGAATTCAGCGAAGACGAGGCATTGATTTCCTTGCGTAAATCATCACCTACATTATTCGTTTTAAGCAATGTCAGGTTTTGACTATTGCGGCGGAAGTTCATTAAGTTAACAGTCATATTCCTCGCCAGCTTAGGCTGACCGCCAACCGCAACAGAAAGCATGGCAGTCCATGCACCTTTTGCCGTTTGCTTGAGTTTTATATTCATAGCAGGCGCATTGCCACTTTTTGTTCCCTGAAAAAGTTTAATGTTCTGGTGATTCTCCATTATCTGCACAGAGCCAATAGCCTTGGCATCCAAATTCTTCGTTGCTTCGCCATAGTTGTCACCAAGCATATCGGCCCCTTCAATATAAAACTCATTCACCCATTGACCATTATACTTAATCTGCCCATTACCAATCACCTCTACACCTGGCATTTTACGAAGCAAATCTTCCAAGACTTTATCATCCTTAGATATATACGAAGAAGCTGCGTAGGAAATCGTATCACCTGATTGGCGTATCTTCTTCGCCTTCACAACAACCTCTTTTAGTTTTAATGATTTTATGATAGAGTCAAGAGGTTCAGACACATCTTGGGCCTGTGTTTTCATTGCGAACAACAAAAGCACTAGAATACTTAGTATATACCTAAAAACACCTTGATGCATTTTAAACATTTTCTTCTTATTCTTACCTTTTAGATGTTATTGAATCTCGGCTGCAAAATTACGGCAAATTGCTCAAACTACCAAACTTTTTACATCATTTCTCACATAATATTTGCCCCCTAAATTATTATATAAGAAACCTTTCGACAGCCGTGAGTTCCTGGGATGGGTAAACCGCTATGCCAAGCGCAAAGACTTCAGCAATTCCCGTATGATAAACATGGGTGCCTACACCGTAGATACAGAGACTCATGTGCTCAGCTTCCGTGGCTGCAGCGAGAAGACGCTGGGCAATACCGAGTTTGCTACACTCAAGCCGAAAGATGTTAAACAATAATAATTTAAAGGAGTTTATCTTCTAAGCATCTTTATTTTTTCGTATCTTTGCGAAAAGTTTCGTTACGAAAAAATTCGATTATGGAAAATCCGTTTAAATTTGGCTCATTGGTTGATGCCCCATACTTTACAGACAGAGTGAAAGAACTGGACTACATCGTACAGTTTCTCAAGAGCGAGAACCACCTTGTTCTTATGTCACCACGACGTTTTGGCAAATCAAGTCTCGTAAAAAAGGCTGTTGTCCAAACCCAACGACCATACCTATGGCTCAATATGCAAGCCGTGCTCAGCAAAGAAGATTTTGCGGCAAAGCTTCTGAAGGAACTGCTCAATCAATTCAAACTGGAAAAGATGAAGCACTATCTTCGTAACTTCCGCATCATTCCTTCAATCAACATGAACCCGATGACAGACGAGCTATCGGTTTCTTTCCAACCATCAACCGACAGTGGAACAACAGCAATAGAAGATGTTTTAAATACAATTCAGAAGGTATCTACACCTCAAAACAAACTGATTGTTGTCCTGGACGAGTTTCAAAGCATCCTGGAAATCGATAAAAACATGGATAAGCAGCTCCGTTCCATCATGCAGGAACAGACAGGCATCAATTACATCTTTCTAGGCAGCCAGGTATCGATGATGACAGATATCTTTGAACGTGTGAAGTCTCCGTTCTATCATTTTGGAATGCTGATGAGACTCAACAAGATTCCATACGAAGATTTCAAATCATATATTGCAGACAGATTGAAAGATGTATCAGAGCAGCCTACTCAAATTGCAGACGAGATACTGGCCTTTACAAGTTGCCATCCATACTACACGCAACAGCTTTCATTCGCAGTTTGGAACAACCTGGAAGCTGGCAAAAACGAGGATGTACTCCAACTCGCCATAGAAGACATCATAACAACTCATGATTTAGACTACGAACGTTTATGGCTGAATTTCAATAAGACAGACAAATATGTAATGGTCAGTATCTGCGAGGGCAACAATCCTGCACAAGACAGGAACCAACCTACCAGCACGATGACCAGTGCCCTATTGCGTTTAAGCAAGAAAGGCTACATCATCCGAAGTGACAGATATAAAATAGAAGACCCATTCTTCAGGAAATGGATACTCAAGAATATGATTGAGTAAGATTATATATTGAGAAATCGCCAACAAAGTCAATAACAACAATTCTTTCATACTATTCATTTTTTATATTGATTAAAATTATCTCTGTACAAAGTTATTGCAAACTGCAGATTTAACCAAACTTTTTATATCATTTCTTATATCATTTTTTACACAACAAATTATGATGTAGAAATGATGTAGAAATGATGTAGAAAAGTGCGTGAGTTTAAAAATAAATTAGTACTTTTGCAATTTTATTGTATCAGACAACAAAACGCATAGGTATGAAAAGGTATTATAGTATAACGATTTTGGCCATCATAGTCATCACATTGTTGCAAGGATATAACATTTCCCTGCAATACAAAGACTATCTGCACTATAAAATCGAAAAAATAAACTCGGTTTTTAAAGTTGCCATCGATGAAGAATATGCAATACGAGCACATAAGAACAAGCACTCACATAATGATGGGAAACAGCGAGTTTACTATAAGTCTATGACAGAAGAAGACTTTCTTAAAGCAAAGCCAAAGAAAGAAGATATTATTGATTTTGCCGAAATCAATATTCAAAATCTTAGAGACAATGATATTGCCGAAACAGAAGCTGAAGCTATGGGGTTATTGAGCAAAGATATTCTTACCACTAAAGGTAATCCTATCAACCTTGCCAAACTCTCCCAAATATTCAAGAAGAATCTAAATGAGGGCTTTACCTATACCTTATTAATATTAGATGAAAACAAAAAGACCATTAAGAGTTATGGGCAAACAAAGGATATTGAGAGTTGGCAGACTAGCAAGCCTATTGCCATCGGACTCAAACCTATCCGTTTCGTACAAGCAAAGGTAGATGTGACTCCATCTTCCTTCATCATAAATACTATAGAGGCTCTAATCTCTACTATATTGTTGGCTCTCATCATCGTCTTCTGTGTTGGATACCAGATGACAGCCATCAGATACAAGGAAGACCTGTTAAGAAATCGTGAGGTAAGCCTTCATGGAACTGTACACGACTTGAAAGCACCATTGGCAAGCATCTTGCTAAAGTTGGGATTCATCAAAGACTATATCAAGGATGCTGACTTGCAGGAGATGATTACTTCTTCTGAAAGACAAATCAAAAATCTTGCCAATACCATCAAGACGATACTGATTACCTCTAAGGCTAGTGAAAGCAAGTTGGTTATCAACAAAGAACAAGTTGACATCATCGAGCTGACGCAACAAGCTCAAGAACAAATAGATATCAACTATGCCAGCAAGCCACATACCATCGGCATCCACGACCATCGTGAAGAGAATGCTCTGGTGTATGCAGATAAGTACCTGATAGAAAATGTAATGCACAATTTGATGGAGAATGCCGTTAAATACTCTGACAAGGAGGCAAATGTTGAAGTCAACATCAAACAGAATGAACATTTCACCATCATCAGCGTGTCTGACCATGGCGTAGGCATCGACAAGAAATATCAGAAGAAGATATTCGAGCAGTTCTATCGCATACCAGCCACACACCATAAGAGCGGATATGGCATAGGCCTTGCCATGGTAAAATATGCCGTCAAGGCACATGGCGGAACCATCAAGGTGGTGAGCGAACTCGGCAAGGGCAGCACCTTTACATTTACATTGCCGCTCAACTAAAAGCAACAACCGTTATTAAAGGAACATTATAAAATAAGAAATATGGAAAAGATAAAAGTACTATTGGTCGATGATGACCTGGATTTCGGCAACACTGCAGTCTTGCTACTTAAAAAAGCAGGCTATGAGGTCTATTTTCAAAACACGCTGTTTGGAGTAGAAAGCCTTATCATGAAGTTGTCTCCCAACCTCATCATCCTCGATGTGATGATAGGAGAAGAGAACAGTCTGGAACGAATCAACGACATCCGACTTGCCGCAGAAGACATCCCTATCATGTGTGTATCTTCGTTACATGACTCTGAACTCAAAACTGAGGCCGCCAATAATGGTGCGATGATTTACATCGAGAAGCCTTTCGACAGCCGTGAGTTCCTGGGATGGGTAAACCGCTATGCCAAGCGCAAAGACTTCAGCAATTCTCGTATGATAAACATGGGTGCCTACACCGTAGATACAGAGAGCCATGTGCTCAGTTTCCGTGGCTGCAGCGAGAAGACGCTGGGCAATACAGAGTTTGCTACACTCAAGCTATTATGGATCAATAAGGGCGAAGTCGTGCCACGCCAAGACCTAAAGGATACTGTTTGGAGAGGTGTACACTGTAGCGAAGAAAGTCTCAATAATGTGATGTACAACTTGCGACGATATTTCGCCAAGGATGCCTCCATCCACTTGGAGACATTGCGCGGCGAAGGATTCAAGATGTGGATGGATGAGTAGTTTACTGACGACTCAATCCCATAAGGGAAAATAGGCATACTATTAAGGGTAAATGGAAATATCCTTAAGGGTAAATAAAAACACCGTTAAAGGAAAATAGGAATATCCTTAATGGTAAATGTTGATACTATTAAAGAAAATCTCCGTTCAATAGTTTTGAACGTACATTCAAAATCATTGAACGCACATTCAAAACTATTGAACGGAGATTCAAAATCATTGAATATAAAAAATCGTTAGGGCTTATCCTCTTTTTCTATAAGCCTATCACCTTTTTCCTATAAGTCTATAAGATTTTTCCTATAAGCCTATCACCTTTTTCCTATGAAAGCGAAAGCATCTTTTCTATAGGCTTCACGGCATCCTTGGCTATTTCTGGAGCCACTTCTACTGTAGGCCAGCCGAACTTCAGGCTATTGTAGATCTTCTTCAATGAGTTCATCTTCATATACTCGCACTCATTGCAGCTGCAACCTACTCCACCCTCACTTACCTCTGGTGGTACAGGATAGAAGATGACGTCAGGGCAGTTGCGCTCCAACTCATGCAGGATACCTGCCTCTGTGGCGATGATGTATTCCTTGATTTCAGGATGCTCCTGGGCATAATGCAGCATCGTGGCAGTAGAACCCTTCACATCGGCTACGGCAAGCACCGGTGCCTTGCACTCCAGGTGAGCCATCACAACAGCCTCAGGATGCTCCTGCTTCAACTTGATGATAGCCTCTACCGAGAATTTCTCGTGTACATGGCAGCCACCGTTCCAGAGCAGCATATTTCTGCCTGTTACGCTGTTGATATAGTTGCCGAGGTTGTAATCAGGACCAAAGATAATCTTCGCATCCTGTGGGAAACTGTCGATTACCTTCTTGGCATTGCCACTGGTCACCACGCAATCGGTCAAAGCCTTCACGGCAGCGGTGGTATTCACATAGCTTACCACCTGGTAGCCTGGGTGCTCTTCCTTATACTTCTTCAGATCCTCAGCCTTACAGCTGTCGGCAAGCGAGCAGCCGGCATTCAGGTCAGGGCAGAGCACAATCTTGTCTGGACTCAAGAGCTTGCAGGTTTCAGCCATGAAGTGCACGCCGCACATCACCATCACCTTAGCTTCTGTTTCAGCAGCCTTACGAGCCAAAGCCAGAGAATCACCCACAAAGTCGGCAATATCCTGAATCTCGCCTACTGTGTAGTAGTGTGCCAGGATAATCGCATCTTTCTCCTTGCAAAGCTTTCTGATTTCAGCTTTCAAGTCTAAGGTTTCGTCGATCGGTTCATCCACGTAACCTTTCTCAATCCATTCTTTTTTCACCATAACATTAATATTATATTTTTTATTTCTTATTTTTAAAAAGAGATTATAAGGATGATGATATGTCGTGGATAAGTGGATAAAAAACACCTTCTAAATTTGCTTTTTTCATTATCCATATCTTATGCAGAGTTATCCGTATTCGACTTGGAAATCTTTTTCTTGGTCTTTAAAGGATTAGCTCTTTTATCAACATTTCCCCAATTCGGTGCAAAGTTAATAAGTTTATATCTTTTTTCCGTCAAAAACTGCGAAAAAGTTTCTAAAAACTTATTAATAACCCTGTGGATATCCCTATTCTTCGGGTTTCGGGATGGGAGCGGTGGATATCCACAAAGTTATTAAATAGTTATTCCTGTGGTTTTCCTTATACTTTTCCACGGGTTTGTGGATAATGAAAAAAGCAGGTTTTCCCCTGACTTTTACGTCATCGGAAAATCTGCTTCTTCTATCTCTTTATCCATCTCTTCTTCTTTTATGAAGGAAAAGATTCTCTTTATTTTCTGTTCAGAACGTTCTCTACCTTTTCCACAATCAGCTCCGGCGAGATGTTCTTCATGCAGGCAAAGTCGCCACGCATGCACGGCTTGTTGCCATAGATGCTGCATGGGCGGCAAGGCATATCGAGCTGTACGGCATTGTCGGGACTCTGATGCCAGCCCATAAAACCAGCGTAAGGATGGGTGGCTCCCCAGATACTTACCACTGGGGTATTGACCAAAGATGCCAGATGCATGTTGCCGCTGTCCATACTGATCATCAGGCGGAGATGACTCATCAGGATGAGTTCGTCGGAAATGCCGTGGAGCTTGCCAGATGCATTCACTACCTGTGGATATTTCTCTTCCCAGGCATCCATCACCGGAGTTTCGGTCTTTCCGCCTCCGAAAAGGAAGATGCGACAGTGTGGATGATTGTGAATAAGGCGTTCTACTACCTTCTCCATCTGCTGTACCGGATAGATCTTGCCTTCGTGGGCAGCGAATGGAGCCAGACCTATCCAAGGTTCCGCTGGGTTATGAGCATCTTTGTTGATAACTGTGGATTTATCCTTGCTGTTATCAACAGTAACCTGGAAAACTTGTTCAGGGAGCAGGCTCAGGTCTCCTCCTTCTTCCGGGAAGAGAGAAGTGAAATCCATCTGTACAGGATACCCCAACTTGGCAAAGACATCGGCGTAATTCTGGAAGGAAGATGGCTGTTTCTCCATCACCTTGCCGGAGGAAGCCACCAGCTTGCGCTTTCCCTTGCGATGCTTGTCGATATGTGCCACCTTGAAGTTGGAGAGGTTGAAGCGCATGCGCAGATAGCTGGAGCGCAAAACGCTGTGAAGGTCGGCTATCGCGGTAAACTGCTTGGCGATGAGCCGGCGATAGAGTGCATTGAGACCTTTTACACCCTTATATTCCCCCTTGAGGTCAGCCTCCATGAAGCCGACATTTGGGGCAAGATTCTCGAAGAACGGGCGAGCAAAGGAACGGCTTAACACGGTGATTCTTACGTGAGGATACTGCTTTGCCAATGAATAAATCACAGGTACAGTCATGGCAACGTCACCCATGGCCGAAAATCTAATAACGAGAATATGCTCTGTCTTCATCTTTTTTAAGTCTCTTTATATATATAATAAGGTGTAAAATAGAGCGGGCTTCGCTTTTTATGGTAAAAAACAAAGCCTACTCTGCTTCTATTCTGATTGATGCGGGGTTACTTCTTGTAGAGTACAGGGTTGGTAGAAGGATCGTTGTACATCTTCATCTGTCGATAGACCTTCATGTACTTTCTTCCAGCCTCGATGTCCTCCAGGAGCTGGTCGATGGCTGTAGAAAGATCCACCTGCTGTTCGAGGAGTACGTTGAGCTTAGCCTGGCACTTAGCCTTGTGCTCTTCAGAAGCCTCCGGGCGCTCCACCTGCTCCTTCATGTGATAAATCTTGAGGGCAAGGATGCTGAGACGGTCAACTGCCCATGCAGGACTTTCAGTATTGATGCGTGCATCATCCAGCACCTTTACATCCTTGTAAACCTCGCGGAAGTAAGAATCAATCTGCTCTACGAGATCAGTACGGTCCTGGTTGCTCTTATCGATTCTGCGCTTTAAGACGAGCGCCTCTGCAGGATCGATCTGAGGGTCGCGGATGATATCCTCGAAATGCCACTGAACGGTGTCAATCCAGCACTTGAGGTAGAGACGGTTCTCGATGGTACCTTCCTCGAATGGATTATTGATAGGAGTATCAATGTTGTCTTTGATGTGATAATCGGCTATCGCCTGATTAAAAATCTTGTTAGCGTTTTCTGTAAATGTCATACGGTTTGAACTATTTGATTTAATACCGTACAAAAGTAACAAAATAATCTCAAAGAGCCAACAAAAAAGCGAAAAAAGGCGAAAAAGATGCACAATTAGGGGGTGTTTGTGCACCGAAAAGCACTTTTTTTGCTAAAATATTTGTTTATATCAAAAAAAAAGTGTTCCTTTGCACCCAGATTTTTAATTAGAAATTAAATTATAAACATTTTAAAGGTTACAATTATGTCAGAAATTGAAAGCAAAGTAAAGGCAATTATCGTAGATAAGCTCGGTGTTGATGAGGCAGAAGTTAAGCCAGAGGCAAGCTTCACAAATGATCTCGGTGCAGATTCTTTGGATACTGTAGAGTTGATCATGGAGTTCGAGAAGGAGTTCTCTATCTCTATCCCAGACGATAAGGCTGAGAAGATTGCTACTGTAGGTGACGCTATCGCTTACATCGAGGAGAACGCTAAGTAAATTAGCAACTAAAATTTTATAAATGGAATTAAAGAGAGTTGTAGTAACAGGTCTTGGTGCTGTGACTCCAGTTGGTAATTCTCCTGAGGAAACTTGGGAGAACCTCCTCGCTGGAAAGAGCGGTGCTGCCCCTATTACTCATTTCGATACAACTAATTTCAAGACAAAGTTCGCTTGCGAAGTAAAGGACCTGAACATCAATGAATGGATTGACCGTAAGGAGGCTCGCAAGCTCGACCGTTATACCCAGTTGGCTATGATTGCCGCTATGCAGGGTGTAAAGGATGCAAACATTGATCTTGAAACAGAAGATTTGAACAACGTTGGTGTTGTATTCGGTGTAGGTATCGGTGGTATCAAGACATTCGAGGATGAAGTATCGTATTTCGCTACTCATGAGGAGAACGGTCCTAAGTTCAACCCATTCTTCATCCCTAAGATGATTGCAGATATCGCATCTGGTCAGATTTCAATCCACTTCGGATTCCACGGACCAAACTATACCACAACATCTGCATGTGCTTCTTCAAGCAACGCATTGGCAGATGCCTTCAACCTGATTCGTCTGGGCAAGGCAAACATCATTGTCAGTGGTGGTGCTGAGGCTGCTATCTGCGCTTGCGGCGTAGGTGGTTTCAATGCCATGCACGCGTTGTCAACTCGTAACGATGACCCTGAGCATGCTTCACGTCCATTCAGCGCAAGCCGTGATGGATTTATCATGGGCGAGGGTGCTGGCTGCTTGATTCTCGAGGAGCTTGAGCACGCTAAGGCTCGTGGTGCGAAGATTTATGCTGAGATGGTAGGTGAGGGCGAGAGCGCTGACGCTTATCATATCACAGCTTCTCATCCAGAAGGTCTCGGTGCTAAGCTCGTGATGGAGCGCGCACTTGCTGATGCTAACCTCAAGCCAGAGGACATTGACTACATCAATGTTCACGGTACATCTACCCACGTAGGTGATATCTCTGAGGCTAAGGCTATCAAGGCTGTCTTCGGTGATGCTGCTTACAAGCTCAACATCAGTTCTACTAAGTCAATGACTGGTCACCTCCTCGGTGCTGCTGGTGCAGTAGAGGCTATGGCTTGTGTTCTTAGTGTGAAGAACGATATCGTTCCTCCTACTATCAACCACGAAGAGGGTGACAACGATCCAGAGCTCGATTACAACCTGAACTTCACATTCAACAAAGCTGAGAAGCGTGAGGTTCGTGCTGCATTGAGCAATACATTCGGATTCGGCGGTCATAACTGCTGTGTAGTATTCAAGAAGTATGCTGAATAATTTTATAGATAGAATAAAGCTCTCTTTCCGCAAGGATAAAGAGCTTTATTTTTCTTTGTACGAAATCCTAGGTTTTTATCCACACAACATCAGTTATTACAAGATGGCGCTGATGCACAAGAGCATCATGCACCGCAATTCCAAGGGCAAGCCTGTGAACAACGAGCGCCTGGAGTTTCTGGGTGATGCCGTACTGGATGCTGTAGTGGGTGATATCGTGTATCAGCACTTTCCTGGCAAGCGAGAGGGATTCCTCACCAATACCCGAAGCAAGCTGGTGCAGCGTGATACGCTCAACAAGCTCGCCCAGGAGATGGGAATCAATCAACTCGTTTTATCTAATGGACACAGTTCTTCTCATAACAGCTATATGGGAGGAAATGCTTTCGAAGCGTTGGTTGGTGCCGTTTATCTGGACCGTGGTTATGATGCCTGCATGAAATTCATGCAGAAGCGCATCCTGGCAAAAATGATAAACATCGATAAGGTGGCTTACAAGGAGGTGAACTTCAAGAGCAAACTCATCGAATGGAGCCAGAAGAACCGCGTGAAGCTGGAGTTCGTGATGCTGGGACAGGAGAAAGACAAGAACGGAAGCCCTGTTTTCACCTATCAGGTGGTAATGGAAGGTGTAAAGGGCGGAGAAGGCAAGGGTTACTCCAAGAAGGAGAGCCAGCAGCTTGCCTCTAAGCTTACCCTGGAACGATTGCGCAAGGAACCGCAGTATATCGATTCTGTGTTTACAGCCAAGGCAAACCGTACGAAGATGGAAGAAGAACCTGTGCTGGCTGTGCCTACCACCGAGGTAAAGAATGATTTCATCATCTCGCAAGACACAGAAAAACAGGAGTCTGAAGAAAAACACGTCAATGTTTTCAAGGAAGAAGTCTATTCAGAGAATTCTTCGGCTGAAGATGTTGTTGCTTCTACTGTTACTGAAGAAATAACCACTACAGCCACTCAGGAAAGCGAAGACGAGTTTGACTTGAGTGATATCTCTGCTGAGCCCAAGGAAATGAGCCGCGAGGACATCATCGCAGCCGCCGAGGCAGCTGCCTTTGCAGAAGATAAGGAATAATCTATGATGATAGAACTGGATTAAGATAAGGGAAAGACTCTCTTGAGACTGACGGATATGGTAGTCTCAAGGGAGTTTTTTGTTTGATATTTTACATTCTTATCCCCTATCTTGCCCGATAGGTTATGTTTTGTATTAAAAAACAGTAAAAACTTTCTCTATATCAAAAGATTGAAGTACTTTTGCAAGTACTTTATAAGGTATATATATCTAGATATGAGTTTAACAACGATAGTAAGTAATGTATTCAAGCCTCGCCAGAAGAGCTTGGAAAAGTATGTACATGATGCAGAGGAATTGCAGCATGAGGTACTGATGCGCCTTTTGGCATCTGGCAAAAACACCGAATATGGTGTGAAACATCTACTCAATACGACAAATAGCTACGAAAAGTTTGCACAGAATGTGCCGGTCAATACCTATGAGGAATTGAAGGGCGACATCGACAGAATGCGTCATGGCGAAAGAGACATCCTCTGGCCAGGACAGGTGAAGTGGTACGCCAAATCTTCGGGTACTACCAACGACAAGAGTAAGTTCATCCCTGTTTCGCAGGATGGTTTGCAGAACATCCACTACAAGGGTGGATTCGATGCTGTGGCTTACTATCTGCGCAACAACCCAAAGAGTAAGATATTCGACGGCAAGAGCCTGATTCTCGGTGGAAGCCATTCGCCTAACTATAATGTTTCGGGCAGTCTGGTGGGGGACCTGAGTGCCATCCTCATCGAGAACATCAATCCGCTTGCCAACATGGTGCGCGTACCTAAGAAGGAAACCGCACTGCTGAGCGACTTTGAGGTGAAGCGCGACCGCATCGCCCATGAAACGCTGAACAAGAACGTAACCAATATCTCGGGTGTGCCTAGCTGGATGCTCAGCGTACTGGTACGCGTGATGGAACTTTCCGGCAAGCAGCATCTGGAGGAGGTATGGCCTAACCTGGAGGTATTCTTCCATGGCGGCATCGCCTTTACTCCTTACCGCAAGCAGTATGAGCAGCTCATCACATCTCCTAACATGCATTATATGGAGACCTATAATGCCAGCGAGGGATTCTTCGGTCTGCAGGATGATCCGTCAGATCCAGCCATGTCGCTGATGGTAGATTACGATGTGTTCTATGAATTCATCCCGATGGATGAGTTTGGAAGCGATCATCCTACCGTGGTGCCTCTCTGGGGCGTGGAAGTAGGCAAGAACTATGCGATGGTGATTACCACCTCCTGCGGTTTGTGGCGCTATATGATTGGCGATACCATACAGTTTACCAGCACCAATCCATACAAGTTTGTCATCACCGGCCGTACCAAGTACTTTATCAATGCCTTTGGTGAGGAGCTGATTATGGACAATGCCGAGAAGGGACTTGCCTATGCCTGCGAGAAGACGGGTGCGCAGATTGCGGAATATACCGCTGCTCCTGTCTATATGGACAGCAATGCCAAGTGCCGCCACCAGTGGCTCATCGAGTTCTCTGAGGAACCAAAGGACCTGAATGAGTTTGCCAGTCTGCTCGATACCAAGTTGCAGGAGATCAACAGCGATTACGAGGCGAAGCGCTTCCACGATGTCACCCTCCAGCACCTGGAGATAGTGAAGGCTAAGTCGGGACTCTTCAATGAGTGGCTGAAGAGCAAGGGCAAGTTGGGCGGACAGCATAAGATTCCTCGTCTGAGCAACAGCCGCAAGAACATCGACGAGATGCTTATGATGAACAAATAAGGCTTTTTATATAGTAAGCCTTTATGAATAAGGCTTTTACTGCATAATCTGCAGGAATAGTGGACATGTAAGATAGAAAAGAATGACAAACAAGAACGACATCATACAATTGTTGAAGAATCGGATAAAGGCAAATACCCTGTTTTTGCCTTTCTATCTGCTTGTCTTCCTATTGCTGGTTTCCTGTGCCAAGATGGGACAGCCGGATGGCGGATGGTTTGACGAGACTCCTCCCAAGGTGATAGGAGCTTCGCCAGCCGATGGCGCCGTGAATGTAAACCAGAAGAAAATCAATATCTACTTCGATGAGTTTATCAAGCTCGATAACCCTTCGGAGAAGGTGGTGGTTTCGCCACCACAGCTGGAACAGCCTGAAATCAAGGGTGCCGGCAGGCGAATACAGATATCGCTTGTGGATTCACTCAAGGCGAATACCACCTACACCATCGACTTCTCGGATGCCATCAGCGATAACAACGAGGGCAATCCAATGGGAAACTATACCTACAGTTTCTCTACGGGAGCTGCCATTGATACCATGGAGGTATCGGGGCATGTGCTGGAATCGGAGAATCTGGAACCTGTCAAGGGTATCCTGGTGGGATTGTATGCCGACCATGCCGATTCTGCCTTCCGCACCAAACCGATGTTGCGAGTGAGCCGTACCGACAGTCGCGGCCGCTTTGTCATCAAGGGTGTGGCACCGGGTTCTTACCGCATCTATGCCCTGCAGGATCAGGATGGCGACTATAAGTTCAGTCAGAAGAGCGAAAAGATTGCTTTCTCCCACGACATCATCGTGCCTTCCTGCAAACCGGATGTTAGACAGGATACCACCTGGGTGGATTCCCTGCACATCAAGTCGATAGACCAGGTGGATTACATCCATTTCCTTCCTGATAATATCGTACTCAGAGCCTTTACGGAGCCTCTGACCGACAGATTCTTCCTGAAGGCAGAGCGCCTGAAGGCAAATAGCTTCACCCTCTTCTTCAGTTATGGCGATTCCATTCTTCCACAGATCAAGGGACTCAACTTTGATGCCGAGAATGCTTTCCTGGTTGAGGCTTCTGAGAAGAAGGATACCATTACCTACTGGCTGAAGGATACGGCACTGGTGAATCAGGATACGCTGCTGATGGATATCACTTACCGCATGACGGATAGTACCGGAGTACTGGTCAACAAGACCGATTCTGCCCAGGAAATCCTGTCAAAGGAACCATACGCCAAGCGAATGAAGGAACAGGAAAAGGAACTGGCTGCCTGGACCAAGAAGCAGGAGAAAAAGAAGAAGAAAGGCGAACCCTACGATTCGGTGATGGAGGTGAAACCGCTCGATGTACAGCTGAGTGTATCATCGCAGTTTGATCCCGACCAGAATGTCATCTTCTCCTTCCCTACTCCGTTGGCTAAGGTAGATACTGCCGCCATCCATCTCTATGCCAAGCATGATACGCTCTGGTATCGGGCTCCGATGGAATTCCTGCCGCTGGAGAACCGGAAATATGAACTCCGGGGAGAATGGCGACCGGATATAGAATACAGTCTGGAGGTAGATTCTGCTGCCTTTGAGGATATCTACGGATTGGCTTCCAAACCTATCAAGCAGGGCTTCAAGGTCAACTCGCTGGATACCTATGGTACGCTGCTTGTGAACATCACCTCGCTCCACGACCTGCCGCTCATCGTGCAACTGCTTGATGCACAGGATAAAATGGTAAAGGAGACTAAGACTGTGAATGGTGTGGCAGAATTCTATTATCTCAAACCACAGAAGTATTATATGCGTCTGATCGTAGATCGCAACAATAACGGCAAGTGGGATACGGGTAATTATGATAGCGACCAGCAGGCTGAGGAAGTATATTACTATCCGGAGGCGATAGAATGTAAGGCGAAATGGGATCTCACAGAAAGCTGGGATCCGCTGGCCCGTGAACTCTCGCTGCAGAAACCGGGAGCCATCACCAAGCAGAAGCCTGATAAGGAGAAGAAAGTTAAGAATCAGAATGTACAGCGTGCCGCTAAGCTCGGCATCCAGTATGTTCCTAAAATGTAAAGGATATGAAGTTACTCAAGTCATTTATAGTAGCCATGTTGCTGCTTTTGGTCAATACTTCTGTATCGGCCCAGTGTACTTTCCGTAATACTGCATTCAAGTCGGGCGAATTCCTGACTTACAATCTCTATTACAACTGGAAGTTTGTATGGGTAAAGGCTGGCACTGCCAGCATGTCGGTGGTGCAGACCACCCACAAGGGCAAGCCAGCCTATCGTGGTTCGCTGGTAACCCGCGGTAACAAGAGAGTGGACGATTTCTTCGTTCTCCGCGATACCCTGCTCTGCTATACAGGCACCGATATGGCTCCGATGTATTTCCGCAAGGGAGCCCGCGAAGGCAAGCGATATACCGTGGATGAGGTTTTCTACAACTATGCCGGCGGCAATTGCAATGTAAACCTGCATTATCAAAACAAGCATGGTGAGCACAGATGGAAGAAGCATTCTTATGATGACTGTGTCTTTGATATGATGAACATCTTCCTGCGTGCCCGCAGTTTCGACCCTGCCAACTGGAAGAAAGGTCATAGCGTGAAATTCCCTATCTGTGATGGTGGCGGTCGCACTCCTGCCCAGCTCAAGTATGGCGGCAAGGTGACCGTAAAGGCGGATAACGGCATCAAATACCGCTGTCTGCGTCTGGAATATCAGGAGTATGAGGATGAGAAGTGGAAGAAGATAGTGGATTTCTATATCACGGACGATGAGAACCACATCCCTGTTCGCCTGGATATGTTCCTGAAATTCGGCAGTGCCAAGGCTTTCCTCGTGAATGCCAAGGGTACCCGTAACCCGATAACTTCTATCGTGAAGTAGAAGTACGACAGAAAAAGTGATAGTGTAGGAGGAAAAATGAATAAAAAACAGATGAATACAGGTTTGGTCGTCTTCATCTGCTGCGTTCTTGTGGCTATAGGAGTTACCCTGCATCTCCGGAAGCATGATATGCTCCCTATTATCCACAAGGTAGTGGATAACACGACTGCCACGCTGGTGGCGGATACGGTGAAGAAGAAAAAGCCTGTGGTGAAGAGAGATTTCAATATCTCTGGTTCTTTAAAAGATACCGAGGGAAACGGTGTGGCTGGCGTTATCGTGAGCGATGGCTTCAAATGTGTGAAGACCGATTCCCGAGGAAGATATAAGATGAAGCGGGACAGCTTGGCTCGCTTCATCTATTTTTCCGTGCCTGCCGAGTTCGAGGTTCCTACCCATTCGGCTACCGACCGCACGGCTTGTTTTTACCAGGCTGTTTCCAACAAGAAAAAGATTTATGACTTTACCCTGAGGCGATTGCCTGGCGGCAAGGAGACGAGTTATAAGATGATAGTCATCGGCGACCCGCAGATTACCAATGCCTACAGCCCCTACTATACTTCTCCGGATGATAATCCCATCAAGAAGAGCGATGTAGAAAGATTCACCACCCAAACCATGGCGGATATCAAACAGACCATCCAGAGCCTTCCTGCCGGAACTCCCGTCTATGGACTCAGCATGGGCGACGACGTACAGTATTACGGTGGCTATAACGCCAAGCTGGAGCGTCAGATACGCCAGGCATTGGGTTCTTCGGAAATGCGCCTTTTCTCTGTTATCGGCAATCACGACCAGGATGGGAAGGCACTCTACCGCAGGAAGTGGGAGGAGAATTTCGGTCCTACCGATTTTTCCTTCGATCGTGGCGATGTGCATTATGTCTGCATCAACAACTGCTTCTTCCATCGCGGCATGTCCTATTATTCTCCTGGAGAATTGCGTGAGCGCCAGGTGAAATGGCTGAAGCAGAATCTGGCTCTTACGTCCAAGGATAAGAAGGTGGTGCTCTGCTATCATATTCCTTTTACCTTCGGCAATGCGCCGTTCAGCAAGGCAAAGCCGCTGACCAATGCCAATGAGGAGGGGCATTATTCCTCTTCCCGCCTCTCGCTGCTGTTATCTCTTTTGAAGCCATTTAAGGGAGGATATGAACTCTTCTGCGGCCATACTCATTTTGCCTGCAACCATGAGATCAACTACGAGGGCGAGGATGTGATGGAGCATTGCCATGCCGCAGCCTGTGGCAATATCTGGCAGTCGAACATCAACATCTGCGGCACCCCGAACGGATATTATGTCTATAGTTTTGTGGGTACCAGTATCAGCAACTGCTATTACAAGGGAACTTTCTGGGATAAGAGCAAGCAGATGACCTTGTTCCGTGCGCAGACAGATTTCAACGGCGAGAAATATGCCAAGGATTGGCAGTTGGCAAACAACAGAAATATTCTGGTAGCCAATGTCTTCAATGCCACCAGTCATTGGCGTGTGGTAGCCATAGAGGATGGCAAGGAATATCTGATGCGCCGCATCAGCAGCAAGGGTCAGGATGCCTTTGCAGCTGGCTATCATCATAAGTACAGCGAGAGTGTATCCTATCGGTTTGTGAGCAAGGGAAATGGTTATCTCATCATGAACCACCTTTATTATTATACTCCTAGGAATCCGAATGCCAGAATCATCATCAAGGCATCCGATCCTTACGGAAATACCTATACGGCATCGAGCGATGAGGTAACGACAGAGCCTTTCGCCAACTTTGCCCATTATTACGAAAAAGAGTATAAGGAATATAAGAATAAGAAAGACAAGATGTTGCGCGATTCCTTGTTGAACAGGCAGAAAGATACGATTGCTGCAAGAAAGAAAGATTCTGCAGCAGCACAAAAATAAAAGGCTTGGGAGTTATTGCAACTTCCAAGCCTTTTCTCATTTTATATCATACATTTTTTACTTGTTCAATTTCCAGGTAACACCATCCTTGGTGTCCTTTACCTCGAAGCCGGCTTCAGCCAGGGCATCGCGAATCTGGTCGCTGGTAGCCCAATCCTTATCAGCCTTAGCCTTGGCACGCAGGTTGAGAACCATATCTACTACCTTGCCGTAAGCCTCTTCACGAGCATCATTGTTGGCTCCCTTCTCACTCTTCAGACCGAGCAGGTCGAAGGTGAAGAGATGCATGGTGTCTGAAAGCTCCTTCAGGTCTTCAGCAGAGATGTTTGCCTTGTGGTCGAGAGCTGTATTAATCACGTGGCAAGCCTCAAAGAGGTAGCTGATAACGAGCTGAGTCTGGAAGTCATCGTTCATCGCATCGTAGCAGCGCTGGCGCAATTCGCTTACGAACTTCTTCACCTGCTCATCGCTCTGCTTAGCCACAGGCACACGCTCCAGGTCGTTCAAACCATTCATCAGGCGCTCCAATCCCTTCTGGCTAGCCTTCAAGGCATCGTTAGAGAAATCTACGGTGCTGCGGTAGTGAGCAGAGAGGATGAAGAAACGGATGGTCATTGGCGAATAAGCCTGCTCCAGACTGTCGTGATTGCCAGTGAAGAACTGCTCCAGAGTGATGAAGTTACCCAAGCTCTTACCCATCTTCTGACCGTTGATGGTAATCATATTGTTGTGCATCCAGTAATGAACCATCTGGTCGCCCTGAGAAGCCACAGCCTGCGCAATCTCGCACTCGTGGTGAGGGAAAATCAAATCCATGCCGCCACCGTGAATATCAAAGTGGCTACCCAAGTACTTGCGTCCCATAGCAGTACACTCGCAGTGCCATCCAGGGAAACCATCACTCCAAGGACTAGGCCAGCGCATGATATGCTCAGGTGAAGCCTTCTTCCAGAGGGCGAAGTCAGCCTGGTTCTTCTTCTCGCCGATACCAGCCAGCTCGCGGCTCTCGTTGATCACGTTCTCCAGGTTACGTCCGGAGAGGATACCGTACTTATGATCCTTATTATACTTCTCGATGTCGAAGTAGATAGAGCCATTGCTCTCGTAGGCATAGCCATTGTCCAGGATTTCCTGAACCAGTTTCTCCTGTTCGATGATATGGCCTGTGGCATGAGGCTCAATGCTAGGAGGCAGCACGTTCAGCGCCTCCATGGCATCATGGTAGCGGTTGGTGTAGTACTGAGCAATCTCCATTGGCTCCAACTGCTCCAGGCGTGCTTTCTTCTCAATCTTGTCATCGCCCTCATCAGCATCGTGCTCCAGATGGCCCACGTCGGTAATGTTTCTAACGTAGCGAACCTTATAGCCCAGGTGCTTGAGATAGCGGAAGAGTATATCGAATGTGATGGCAGGACGCGCATGACCGAGATGCGGATCGCCATATACGGTAGGGCCACAAACATACATGCCCACGTTAGGAGCGTGGAGCGGAGTGAATCTCTCTTTCGTACGAGTGAGAGTGTTGTAAATCAGTAATTTCTGTTCCATCTTGTATGAACCTTTCTTTTATATTATTTATATTTTTCTGCAAAGTTAACTCATTTTTCTGACATATCCGCCAAATCATCCGCAAAATGTTATTAAATACCTCGAAAATACCACTTTTATCTTAGAAAAAGAGAGAGAATATCAGGAGAAAGACTTTTGCAAGCAGGCTCTGCCCCCTACGCCCTACCTTTCAGGGCGCATGGATGCCAGCCTTATTTTTGCATAAAGTAAGTGAAATCTGCATATCTATTCACGAACTGTAAGTTTTTTGCCTAATATCTGTATAAAATCATCAAATGATTAGCATATATCGAAAATAATGTGTAACTTTGCAGCCACAAATAGGTATCAATTATTTAGAATGCGGCTATCAGTTCCGCTAATGAATATTAAGAAAGAAGAAAATGGCGTATATTAGATTAAGCGCTGCCGAAGCAGCAGCGATGATTAACGATCAAGATACAATCGGTTTGAGTGGTTTTACTCCAAACGGCGTGCCTAAGGCTACCTTCCGCGAACTCTCCAAGAGAGCCGTGGCTGAGCATGAGGCAGGCAGACCATTCCAAGTAGGCATCCTGACAGGTGCTTCTACTTCACAAAGTATTGAGGGTGACATGGCGGCAGCTCATGCCATCAAGTTCCGTGCGCCATTTTCTACCAACAAGGACTTTAGAACTCATACCAACCTGGGCGAGATAGATTATGAGGATATGCATCTCGGTCACATGGCTGAGCGTCTGCGCCGTGGTTTCTATGGCGAGATAGACCTTGCCATCATTGAGGTTTCCGACCTGGAGGAAGGCGAAACCACCTGCAAGGCATTCCTGACTTCTGCCGGCGGTATCGTTCCTACCATCGCACGACTCGCCAAGAAGGTGCTTATCGAGAAAAATACTTTCCACAGTCCTGCTTCCCGCTATCTGCACGATGTGTATGAGATAGCAGAATGCCCGTTCCGCACCCCTATCCCAATCTTGAATGTGGGCGACAGAATTGGCAAGGAATATGTGGAGATTGATGCGCATAAGATTATCGGTGTGGTGGAATGCAACATCCCAGAGGAGGCGCGTGCCTTCAAGCCACTCGATCCTGTAACCGAGCAGATGGGACACAATGTGGCTGATTTCCTGGTCAGCGACCTGAAGAAGGGGCATATTCCTCCTCAGTTCCTGCCTTTGCAGAGCGGTGTGGGCGTAACTTCCAACGCCGTTCTTGAGGCATTGGGACAGAATCCTAACGTGCCTGTGTTCAGCGTTTATACCGAGGTGGTTCAGGATGCCGTAGTGAAATACATGCGCGAGGGAAGAATCAAGGATGCTTCCTGCTCTTCGCTCACCGTTACCAATGATACATTGAAAGAGGTGTATGATGATATTGATTACTTCAAGAAGCATCTCACCATCCGCCAGAGCGAGATTTCCAACTCTCCTGAGGTCATCCGCCGTCTGGGTGTCATCGCCATGAACACCGCCATCGAGTGCGATATCTACGGCAACGAGAACTCCAGCCACATCTGCGGCAGCAAGCTGATGAATGGTATCGGCGGTTCCTGCGATTACGAGCGCAATGGTTACATTTCTATCTTCACCACGCAGAGTACCACCAAGAATGGTTGCATCTCTGCCATTGTTCCGATGTGCAGTCACGTGGATAGCACCGAGCACGATGTGGATGTCATCGTTACTGAGCAGGGAGTAGCCGATCTTCGTGGCAAGGGTCCTTTGCGCCGTGCCAAGGAGATTATCGAAAACTGTGCGCACCCGGATTATCGCCCTATGCTCCGTGAATACTTGAAGTTTGCAGAAAAGGGGCACGAGCCACAGAGCATGCGTGCCGCCCTCGCCATGCACGATACCTTCCTGAAGAAGGGCGATATGAGATTGACAGATTTTGGAGAATATCTGAAATAAGAAAATCCCCGATAGAGCCTGGCTGCTTTATCGGGGATTATTGTATTATTTGGTATTTTAAAGCTTTTGCCCTTACAGGGCGACAGACTTATATCCATAATTTCCCAGGGCGATGCCCTGGGCTGGGAGCTTCTGCCCTTTACCTTTCCCTTCGGCCGGTGACCGTTGGTTCAGGGCGTGTGGAGTTTATTTATGAAAGTTTTGTTTATAACTTCAGAAGTTTAGCGAATTCCCAGACCACGATGCCGGCTGTTACGCTGACATTCAGGGAATGCTTGGTGCCAAACTGTGGAATCTCCAGGCAGCCATCGCTCATATCCACGATGTTCTGCTTCACACCCTTTACCTCGTTGCCGAAGATAACGGCGTAGCCTTTAGGGAGGGAAGAATTCTCCTGCTTTTCAGATTCCTTTCCCTGTTTTTCGGATTCTTTCTCCTGTTTGAAAAGCTCCTCATGAGCCTCGGGTAGGTTCTGAAGCTTGGTAGAACCCTCTACCTGCTCGATGCTATACACAAAGTAGCCTTTCTGCTTCAGCTTTTCCACAGCTTCTTCGGTGGTCTTGCAGTACTCCCAATCCACGCTGTCTTCGCCGCCCAGTGCCGTCTTGTGGATTTCGGTATTGGGAGGAGTGGCGGTGATACCGCAAAGATACACCGCCTCTATACGGAAGGCATCGCAGGAGCGGAACACGCTTCCCACATTATATAATGATCGCACATCATCCAGGACTACTATCAATGGAAGCTTCTCTGCCTCCTTGAATTCCTCCAGCGTGAGGCGATTCATCTCTATCGTTCTTAATTTACGCATAGTTATTCTGAAATGAGGGGGCTATCCCCTACTCTTTTGTATATTTATGCCTCTGCCTCCTTGGTCTTGTAAGCCAGGGCGTACATGCGAATTTGCTTGATCATCGCCAGCAGACCGTTGCTGCGGGTAGGACTCAAGTGATCTTTCAAGCCAATCTTCTCTACGAAATAGAGGTCGGTATCCATAATCTCTGTTGGAGTATGACCGCTCAATACACGAATCAGGAGGGCGATGATTCCCTTTACGATAAGAGCATCGCTATCGGCTGTAAATACGAGCTTGCCATCCTCGTAGTCGCATTGCAACCATACGCGGCTCTGGCAGCCGTCTATAAGGTTCTGCTCGTTCTTGTATTTCTCGTCGAGAGGAGCCAACTCGTTGCCCAAGTCGATGAGCATCTGATACTTATCCATCCAGTCGGAGAAATCCTGGAACTCCTCTACCACTTCATCCTGCAATTCATTAATTGTTGCCATTATTTTATTTCTTTAATTTCGTTTACTGTAATCAACTTATAGAGCTTATCGTTAGGGCGCACCTTATCCGGTACAGGGATAGACACTCTCCAACCCTGCTGCGCTGTTTCCACAGGCTTCAGGTCGTAGCGGATTTCATCGGCATTGAGATACATCACGCCGGTGGTGTTACCCGTAATCAGAAGTTTCTCGCCCTTGTCGAAGGTAGAAGCCTCTACGGCAACCTCTGCCACGCCCAGCTTGGAGAAGTATTTCATCACCTTGCCCACGAGCACCTTCTTCTCGGTAGCCACAGAACCATAGTGCTTGTTCCACTCGCCGAGGGTCTGACCCTGGTAGTAACCATCCCAGAAACCACGGTTGAATACGGTGGCAAGTCTTTCATCCCAGGTATCCTTCTTCTCTTCGGTGAAGGTACCATCCAGTACGGAGGCTATCGCCTCCTTGTAGCACTTCACTACGGTATATACGTATTCAGGTCCACGGGCACGACCCTCAATCTTGAAGACGCGTACACCGGCATCCATCATGCGGTCGATGAAGCGGATGGTCTTCAAGTCCTTCGGACTCATTACATACTTGTTGTCTATTTCCAGCTGGTTGCCGGTTTCGTTATCCGTAACGGTATAGCTGCGGCGGCAAATCTGAACGCATTCGCCACGGTTGGCAGAGCGGTTGGCATTGGCAAGGCTCATATAGCATTTGCCCGATACAGCCATGCACAGGGCGCCATGGCAGAACATTTCGATGCGAATCTGCTTGCCCATAGGGCCGCAGATATTCTGCTGCTCTATCTGCTCATGGATATGCTTCACCTGGTCCATGTTTAATTCACGTGCCAGAACGGAAACATCCGCAAAGCGTGCATAAAACTTCAAAGCCTCTGTGTTAGAGATATTTAACTGTGTGGAAAGGTGCACTTCCTCTCCTACTTCATTGCAATAGCTCATCACAGCCACATCGCTGGCGATGACGGCAGAGATGCCTGCCTCCTTGGCAGCATCAATGATTTCCTTCATCGTAGGGATGTCGTTATCGTAAATCACTGTGTTGACGGTGAGATAAGTCTTGATGCCATGCTCGTTGCAGGTGGCAGCAATCTCACGCAGGTCGTCGATCGTAAAATGATTGGCAGAATGTGAACGCATGTTCAACTTGCCGATTCCGAAATATACGGAGTCGGCACCAGCCTGAATAGCGGCAGCCAAAGACTCGCGCGAGCCCACAGGTGCCATCACTTCAAATTCGTTTATCTTTGTATTCATGAATGCAAATTTCTATTTTGGGTACAAAGGTACTGCTTTTCTTTGAAAAATCATACTAAAAGGCGCATAAAGATATATAATAAGGTATAAAAACAAAAATAGTAGCCACTAAAACCTGATATTTTAGCTGGCTACTATCTATTTCTAGAATGCCTTGGCATGAACGCATTTCATGTTCTTTTCAAGCTGGGCTGTTGAGCTGGCACCTACCAGTACGCTGGTTACGCCTTTCTGGTGGAGAATCCACGCCAGTGCCATCTCGGCGAGGGTTTCGCCTCGTTCGCCGGCTTCCGCATTCCATTGCTTCAACTGTTCCAGGAGTTCCGGAGTCAGGGCGCTGTGCTTCAGGAAGTGCTCCTTTGCCATGCGGCTATCGGCTGGGATTCCGTTGAGATAGCGGTCGGTGAGGAGACCTTGGGCGAGGGGAGAGAAGGAGATGAATCCGATGCCGTTTTCGTGGCAGTAGTCGAGGGTTCCGTTCTCCTGTGGCGCACGGTCAAGCATGTTGAGTCTGTCCTGGAAGATGAGCAGCGGACAGTCGCGCTCCTTTAGGTATTTATCTGCGAACTTCAGGGCTTCCAGTGGCCATCGGCTGATGCCGAGATAGAGTGCCTTGCCCTGCTTCACGATATCTACCATTGCCTGGAGGGTTTCCTCGAGTGGGGTATTCGGGTCGTAGCGATGACTGTAGAAGAGATCCACATAGTCCAGATTCATGCGCTTGAGACTCTGGTCGAGGCTCGCCATCAGATACTTGCGAGAGCCCCAGTTGCCGTAAGGACCTTCCCACATATCGTATCCCGCCTTGGTAGAGATGAAGAGTTCGTCGCGATAAGGCTGGAAATCATCCTTCATCAGTCTACCCATGGTTTCCTCAGCACTTCCGTATGGAGGACCATAGTTGTTGGCAAGGTCGAAGTGGGTGATTCCGTGGTCGAAGGCATAATGGGTGATGGCACGGCTTCTCTCGTAAGGATCCACTCCTCCGAAGTTGTGCCAGAATCCCAGACTAACCTTAGGCAGCAAGACTCCGCTCTTGCCGCATCTCTTGTAAAGTGCCTCTGCATCGCCATAGCGATTGGCATCGGCTGTGTAGATTCCTTTTAAGTCCATCTTTATTCCTATTTATTTATGTTTGAATATCTTATTCTGCAGCAAAGGTATTGCTTTTTTTTAGAAATGGGTGGAAAGTTGCTCTTAAAAATCTGTAAAACTTCATAATGTAAACCGTCATTTATATAAATGGCGGTTTACATTTGTGCAGCTTTTATATTTTTCCCAAAAAAACTTGCGGGTTTCAAATATAATATGTATCTTTGCATCCGGAGATTATGAAATCTTCGTTACGTAAAATTCATAATTCAGTAAATGCTTATGGTACAGACCAATCCGTTTCTCATAGAAGGGTATTTATCCCCAGATTTCTTCTGCGACAGGGTAGAAGAAACCGCCTTGCTTACACGGCATCTAACCAACCGATGCAATGTGGCATTGATAGCACCACGACGATTGGGAAAGTCGGGATTGATTTATCATTGTTTCTATCAGAAGGAAATCCGGGAGCAGTATCATTGTATCTATATTGATATTTATGATACCAAGAATCTCGGGGAGTTTGTTTATGCACTGGGCAAGGGGATTCTTGCAGCCTTGAAACCCAAGGGCAGAAAGGTGTGGGAGTTCTTTCTGAATATGCTTCAGTCGCTGAAATCTACCATTTCTTTCGATATCAATGGAAATCCGGAATGGAGCGTGGGCATCGGAGATATTCAGTCGCCTGATATTACGCTGGATGAAATCTTTGCCTATCTTTCCCAGGCAGATAAACCTTGCCTAATTGCTATTGATGAATTCCAGACCATTGCCGGTTATCCAGAGAAAACGGTGGAGGCTACTTTGCGCAAGCGTATCCAGAACTGTCATAACGCTAACTTCATCTTCTCTGGTTCCAAGCGCCACATGATGGCACTGATGTTTACCTCCAGGTCACGTCCTTTCTATCACAGTTCGAGCATCATGGGATTGGAGGCTATCAACGAACAGACCTATCTGGAGTTTGCCAACCATCATCTGTCTAAGATCAACAAGGAGATTTCTGCGGAAGCGTTCTCCTATCTTTATCATCGTTTTGATGGTATTACCTGGTATATTCAGTATGTGCTCAACATGCTCTATACTTCGATTTCAGATTCCAGGGTTCTGGGAAAAGAGGATGTGGAATATTGCATAGAGAGCATTCTTTCGCAGCATCGTTTTGCCTATCAGGCTCTGCTGTTCCAGCTTACCAGCAAGCAGAAGCAGGTGCTCATAGCCATTGCCAGGGAGGGAAGTCCTTCCTCGCTGATGTCGCAGGAGTTTCTGCATAAGTATCGTCTGGGTGCCAGTACTGTGCAGGGAGCCGTGAAGACCTTGCTCGAAAGGGATTTTATCACGCAGGATGAGGGGGGATATCAGCTCTGCGATAAGTTTCTGGAATTAAGTTTAAGAGAAGAAATATAGGGTGAATACAACAGATAAGTCACAGATAATACAACAGATAAACTGCTGTCTGATTATTTCGGCAGCGAAATGGTGAACTCCGACCACTTGTCTTTCTCGCTCTTCACACTTATCTTACCGCTATGGGCGTTGATTACCTGCAGCACGTAGTTCAGACCGATGCCGAAGCCGCCACGAGTCTTGCGGGCATCCTTTTCGTGCTCAGCGGCGCGCTCAAAGCGGTTGAAGATGGTCTTCAGTTCGCTCTTGGCTATGCCGATACCCTCATCAAAAATCTTGATATACACGTTTCTGTCATCCTCCAGGGTGGAAATCTCAATGTTGATTTCCTCCTTCGAGTACTTGGTGGCATTATCCACCAGATTGCTGATCGCCTCCTTCAGATATTCCTCGTCGGCTAGGGCAGAGGTAGCTCCAAACCGGGTGATGATATAGATCGGTTTCGCTGATTTCGCCTTGTATTTATCCACCACATCCTCTATCATCGTTTCCAAATTTACTTCCGCCTTCTGAATATGCAGCTTGCCGTGCTCCAGCTTCGAGATGGTGAGCAGGCGGTTGATGAGGGCAAGCAGATGCTGCGCCTCGTCTTCTACGATGCAGAAATATTTCTCCTTCATTTCCGGCTTCTTCTCCAGTACGCCGCTGTGCAGATACTTGGTTCCCATGATGATGGAGGTGAGCGGCGACTTCATGTCGTGAACCATTGCATAGGAGAAGTCCTCACGCAGCAGTCGCACCCTTTCCTGCTCATCGATGTAGTTGATCTGGTCGATGAGGCTCAGGATGATCACCACTGTTGTAAGGAGCGAGGTGAGAACCGTGAACTTGCTTTCGTAAAAGGCTGCGAGCAGGGCCTGTGCCCTGACATCCGGTGCCAGGTTCCAGGGCGTTTCATATCCCATCTGATGAACGGTCATCTGCAGCGAGTTCCACATCCAGAACAGCTGCATGCAGAGCACGGCTATCAGTGCCGTGGTGCTGAGTGCCTTGGCTCTATTCGTCTTCATCTTTCACAAGCATTTCAGGCAGTTTCCTGCTCAGGGCAGCGAATCCACCTATAGTTAAGGCCGTACCGGCTATCAGGAGCAATATGCCGAGCACTTTCGATTCAAAATGGAAGGGAACCAGACTGGATATGAAATAGAGCACGATGAGAATGATGGTGCTGCGTGTCTTGCCGTATATCCAGCTGCAATAGCAGAGGGAGATAAAACCGAGCACGGTCAGATCTACATTGATATCACCACTGGGTGTTACCGACATCATGCATGCAGGCAGCATCATGATCGAGAGGGTAAGCAGCTGCACCCATCTCTTCTTGCCGCAGCGGATCAGTTCTTCCTGGATGGCGCCGAAGAAGATATAGACAGATATAAACGATCCGATGATATTGTAAGGCAGGAAGCCGAGATAGCTCATCTCCATCATCTGCTTGGGCAGGAAGTCGAGATGGAAGAGGTTCATGATGGAATAGAAGACCATGGTGAAGCCCAGAATCGGAATGGTGCAAATGGTCATCGCCTTCCATTTGGCGGCAGGAATCACCTTTCCAAGCGAGAACCTGGAGAATTTGTAATGTCCGAAGGTGAACCATACGATGAGTATGCCCAGAAATCCGATGACTATCATAAACGGATAGCTGGATTCCTCCAGCCCTTCTATCTGCTGGCTGTGGGAGCCCGAAGGCATGTTCATAGCCATGTAGAGTCCCACCAGGAATCCTCCCAGGAAGATGGTGCTGAGATATTCTGCCAGGAACAGTATGTAGTATAATATCGCTTTCAGCATAATGATGTCTTTTCTGTCTTTTTTTCTTTATTCTAATTTGATTCTCGTATAATGTTATGCGGGGGTAGGGGAATGTTTATTCTGCGATGAGCTTGAATCCCACTCCTCTGATGGTTTTCAGTTCTACGGCAGGCTCGTCTTCCAGTGCCGTGCGGATTTTCTTGATGAAAACATCCAGGCTTCTGGAAGCGAAGTAATCCTTGTCTTCCACGCCCCAGAAACGGCTCAGTACAGCTTCGCGGCGCACCACCTCGTTCTTGTTTACTGCCAGCAGTTCGAGGATCTTAGCCTCTCGTGCGGTAAGCATCTTCTCGCTGCCTTCCTGCGTATCTTTCAGGGTGGCGTGGTTGGCATCCAGTGTATATCTTCCCAGCTTGATCTGGCAGCTGGCATTCTCGCTGCGCTTTCCGGCTTTCAGCTGGATGAGGCTGTGGATGTGGGCATCAAGCTCTTCGGGAATAAAAGGCTTCTTGATATAGTTGTTGGCTCCGGCGGCATAACCTGCCTTCAGGTCCTTGGGCGAGGTGAGACCGGTGGTAAAGAGGGTGATGGTTTCTCCATCCACCTCTCGGATGTTCTTCACCATCTCGATGCCGTCCATGATAGGCATGTCGATATCCGATACGATGACATCGGGCTGAAAGTCTCTCCACGCCTTCAGTCCTTCCTTGCCGTTAACGGCGGTTTTCACTTCATATCCTCCGATGATATCTTCGAAGCAGCTTTTCTCCATATAGGCGAGGTTTTCATCATCCTCAACCAGGAGTAACTTAGTATCAGCCATAATCTTATCCGTTTTTGATGATTACGGGAGCCAAATCAGCCATTGTCTCCTTTTCCGCTGCAAAGATACATCTTTTTTGTGAAAAAGCCATATTAAAAGTGGGAGATTAACTTAAAGATAACGTTGGCGCCTTATCTCAGAATGGCAGTGCAAAGATACGGCTTTTTGGGGGAACCACCAAATTTTGGGTGGCGATAAGGGGCGATTTTCAGCAGCTTTCAATTTGAAACTTCGTTAAAAATACTAACTCGCTCTAAATTGGACTTTGATTGAAAATCAAGAAGTTGGGCGTTTGCCTATATTATATAGGTAACAATATGGAAACGAGCGGACTTCTGCTCGTTTCTGTATTTTGCAATATGCAAAGAACGCCTTCAAATATATATGCAAAGATAAATCTAATTTTCCAAAAAACACCTTTTTTTACTTTGTTTTTATGATTATTTATGAAACGGGCAATATTGCGAAATACTCAATTATTTGCATGTTTCGTAAACATTTTGAGGCTATTGTTCCTTTTTCTGAAATTATTTTCGTACTTTTGCAAGTGTATTTACCTATTTTATATATATAGTATGGCAAAGAAAGATGTAAACAGATTGAAGATAATGTTAGCAGTAACCAAGCACTCAAACAAGTGGTTGGCAGAAATGTTGGGTAAAGACCAAGCAACCATTTCTAAATGGTGCACCAACACTTGCCAACCAGACTTGGAAACCTTAATACGGATTTCTGATTTGCTGAAAGTGGATGTAAACGATTTGTTGAACAAAGAATGTATCAAAGAATGATGGACGATATATTGAAACAGATAAAGGCTGGCGAGGTGTCGGGGGTGCAGTTCAAGGAACGCATTCTCGACAAATATGATATTGCCTGTGAGTTAGTGGCGTTCAGTAATTCACATGGTGGCAAATTGGTAGTTGGTATAAAGGATAAGACCGGAGAAACCAATGCCTTGTCGTATTCTGAGGTACAAGAAACAACCAACTTGTTGAGTGACATTGCTTCAGAAAACGTAGTGCCATCCATTCTGATAAAGATAGATACTGTTGAGGTCGAGGATGGCAACTTGGTTGTTGCTACTGTGAAGGAAGGACTCAACAAGCCTTATCATGACAACAAGGGAATCGTATGGGTGAAGAATGGTGCCGACAAGCGTAAAGTGTTCGATAATGCTGAACTTGCAGAAATGATGACCGACTGCGGTAGTTTTGCACCAGACGAGGCTGGTGTTAGGGATGCAACTGTCAACGACCTTGATGCAACGACCATCAAGCAGTTTCTTGGCAACCGTTTTGAAAGAGTTTTGGAGAAGAAAGGCTTGACAGGTGACGCTTTTAAAGAAGCATCACTTGATATGATATGCTCTGCCATAGCTAAGGGACATGACTGTGAGAAGATACTTCGCAATCTGCGATTTATCCGTCCCGATGGCACACTGACCGTTGCTGCCATGCTTCTGTTTGGCAAATACACCCAGCGCTGGATGCCAATGATGACAGCCAAGTGTATCTGTTTTGCTGGCAACAGTGTTGGCAGCAAGGTGTTCCGTGACAAGGTGAATGATGCAGATATGGAGGGGAATCTGCTTCATCAATATGACACTATCATGGATTTCTTCACTCGTAATCTGCATAATGTGCAGGTGGGAGATGAATTCAACAGCATGGGTAAGTTGGAAATACCTTATACCAGTTTGGTTGAGTTCACAGTAAACAGCCTTGTACATCGCTCGTTGAACATGAAAGCCCCTGTTCGCATTTTCATTTTCGACAATCGTGTTGAGATTCACAGTCCTGGTGCATTGCCTAACGGACTCACTATTGATGACATCAAGGCAGGAACTTCCATGCCTCGCAATATGTTCCTTTTTAACAATGCTATATACTTGCTGCCATACACTGGTGTAGGTAGCGGCATCACTCGTGCTCTGGATGAAGACATCAATGTCACATTTATGAATAATAACAAGGCACAGGAATTTGTCATCACAGTTTGGAGAGGAGAAAGTAACCAAGTTGAGGAAAAAAGTAACGAAGTCGAGGGAAAAAGTAACCAAGTCGAACAAAAAAGTAACGAAGTCGAGGGGAAAAGTAACCAAGTCGAAGGGAAAAGTAACCAAGTCCAAGACTCTGACACTAAAAAAGTGTCATTGTCTAATAAGCAAAGGGATATAGTCAATTTCTGTTCAGTTCCTCGAACTACCGCAGAGATCATGGAACGCCTTGGTTTATCCAATCAAACCAAGAACCGAGAGCGTTACATTACATCCCTTGTTGCAGCAGGATATTTGCAGATGACTAATCCAGATAATCCTACAGCAAGTAATCAAAAATACAAGAAAGTAAACAAAAGATAAGAAGCGTATGGATTCATTATTTCTACTTCAGTTTGCATGTTTTATATTCATGCTCATCAATGCCTTCATCGTAGCACTCTCTCATCTGCATGTCAGATGGGAGAACAAGCGGTATGAGCGTTCTCGATGGATGATCGTTGCTGCCCTGATAGGACTGGCGATACAATATGTGCTGCAGATGACTTTCGGGTTCCGTGCTATGCACGATAATCTGGGGGCGGTCATCAACATCCTCCTCTATACCCCCTGCTTCTCGCTCATCTCTATAGGAATCTACAACATAGAAACCACCCGTGCTAACCTCAGAAAGATGATACTGATGTGCAGTGGTATTTATGCTGCCATCATTGTGGTCTTTTGCGTGGGTATCAATCTCCATCATAGCCTGTATATCAGAGAGGGGCTTTATCTGATGCTGACTCTGTTTTGCGTAAGTGTTTTCTATTGCATATACATGATTATTCAGGAGATGATTAGGCGTAAAAATATGTTGGAGACAATGGCTGCAACGGATTTGTTGCCTTACGTAAGATATTCGCGTGCCAGTGTAATCATTCTATGGCTCGCAGTTCTCGCTATGCCAGTTGCCATCTTTTCTACTACCTTATTATATATAGTAGGTCCAGCCGTATTGCTTGCCTTGCTGTTCTTCAATCTTACGTTTATCGCTCTCGGCAGCAGTTATATCCCTACCGAAGAACTCTTGGATAAAGAAGTGGAAAACGATGCCTTGGTGGGAACAAAATATAGGTATGGGGGGGGCACTTTCTGCCAAACAGCAGACCTCTGCTGATAGTAGAACAGAATCTTTACAACCACTTTCCGATGAGCGCAGAGATTTCATCCAGAAAAGTCTTGATACATGGTGTGCGAATTTAGGATATAAGGACAGTACTGTGAATATGCTTACCCTTTCTCGCACACTTTGTATCTCCAAGGATGAGTTATCTGTATTCTTCGACCAGTATCTGAAAACTACATTCAGAATATGGCTTGGTGATATACGTTTCAATGCGGCAAAGAAGATGATGTTTGAATTTCCAGACTATAGTAATGACATTATTTCTGCCGAATGTGGCTTCTCTGCCCGTACCTATCTGTACCGGATATTCAAGTCAAAGGAAGGTTGTACGCCTACCGAATGGCGAGAAGAACAAGTTGCAAATGCAGCACCAGATGAAAAAAAACAGGATTAACCATTTTTCAATAAATATCAGAAAAACGCATAATAAAAGGGAATAAATCGTTAAAATGGGTGTCTACTTCGTAGGAAGTAGACACCTAAAACATAGGAAGTAGACACATTGACAGGGGAATGCGCCACCTTTTTTACAAGAAAAACACTATCTTTGTGCCATGAAAGAAATAATAGAAACTATGCCAAGAATAGAATTAGCCCTGATCATCATCGGGGTGTTTGTACTCATATTAGGTATTATCTTGGGATATGCCATGATACATGAGTACAGGATATATCTTGATGATCACTATAAGGCTCGCTATAGCTTTCGTGACTTCATCAAGAGGGAACGCTTTTATATATATTTGTTCTTTGCATCCATATTTATCTTCCTAACAAACCTCTTGTATTTTCTGGAGTGAGTTTCGGATAGAATGGATGAATTAGCTTTATGGTGGATACTTGTCCTGTAATTGGAGATAGATCTTTATTTTTACGGTAAAAAAAAAGGAATGATATGACAAATTATTTGACAACAAAAAATCGGTTGCTGGTTGCAATACTTGCATTTATTCTTCCATTTTCTTTTGCGAGAGCAGAAGTAAAAGAAGATGGAAAGACTATTTCGCAAGGCTGGTACGTCGGTATTGAGGGTGGAATGCCTTTCGGTTTCTCTACTTTCTCAA
>OHZS01000120.1_pt1 | contig 34492 bp, 26 predicted proteins | sample 1580521 | NCBI WGS metagenome assembly OHZS01 (sample SAMEA3882503, study PRJEB24775) | human gut metagenome | biome: human-associated habitat; feature: intestine environment; material: feces | place: Netherlands | collected 2009/2010
TGAAGAAGCGGGAAGAAAATGAAGATTTTTTCACCTCAAAGAACATTTCAAACAAATCAAAACAGATTCTCAAAGATCACCAGGTTATTTTTTAAGGATTAGTAAGCCAAATTTGGCGGGAGATAAAAAGTATAACAGATCATAATGATATACAAAATATGGACAGTTTTGAGAGATTCATAGTTGAGAACGAAGGGGCGGACACGGTGCGGCTGGTGATGTCGCGCAGGGAGTGGCCGTCGCCGGGGGATGCCGGACTGGCTGGGCTGGATGCGAAGTCGCTGGCGGTCAACACTATCGAGGGACGAAAGAAACTTCGTAAGAAGCTGCCGGAATGGGTGGCGTGCTCGAGGCTGGTCTATCCTTCGACGCTATGCACGGAGCAGTGCAGTTCTTCTGACACGGCGCGGTACAAGGCTTCGATTGTTCAAAGAATCTTTAATGAACATGGAAGACCTGTCGCTTCGACACTTCGACAAGCTCAAAGCACCGCAGGTTCACCGACAGAGGTGGCAGGTTCACCGACAGAAGCGGCAGGTTCACCGACAGAAGCGGCAGGTTCTGGAATCGTAGAAACAGGTTCTGCGGCCTGCAGAGATGGTTTAAGAATCAGTAAACTATCAGTCGCTTCGACAGGCTCTGCGACCAAAGGGACAGGCTCTGCGACCGATTGTTTTTTGGTCACTGAGCTTGCCGAAGTGACCGAACCGAAAAACGGCAAGGTGGCGGATCTGACAGGAGGGCTGGGAGTTGATTCGTGGGCGTTCAGTGAAGTGGCGGAGGAAGTGCTTTACAATGAGATGAATCCGGAACTGGCAGCGGCGGCACGGCACAACTTCCAGGCTCTGGGAGCCACGAATATATTCATTAGGAATTGTGAGGCGACAGCGGACAGCCTTGAGGAGATACTCGGGGACTTCAAGCCGGATGTCATATTCATGGACCCGGCAAGACGGGACTCCGTGGGAAAGAAGGTCTTTCTGCTGGAAGACTGCTCGCCGGACGTGCTGAAGATGTTGCCTCAAATGTTCGAAACCAGCAGGTTCATACTGCTCAAGATTTCCCCTATGGCGGACATCACTATGGTTGTGGAAAGATTGGACAGGACTTATGAATCATTCCTTGATGAGAATCACAAAGGTGGCTGGAACGGTCAGTGGGTGCGTGAGGTCCACGTTGTGGCAAGCTGCGGGGAATGCAAGGAGCTGTTGATTCTGCTGGACAGGGAATGGAGAAATGGATATTCATTGACCTGTCGGGAAGATGGCGGAACGCTGACATTCATGTCAGAAGAGATTGCCGGCGCAAAAGCGGTGTACCCGGATTCGACATTCGCCAGAATAATCTTCGAACCGGGGAAGTCGCTGACCAAGGCAGGGGTGTTCAATGCTGTCTGCGAAAGGTTCGGGCTCGTGAAGCTGGCCCGCTTCACGCATCTTTACACGATAGGTGAACCGCTGTCTGACAGCGAATTAGAGCAGCGAACCGCACCACTTAAAGATTTCGGAAAAGTCTTTTATGTAAAGGAAATCCTTCCTCTTAACAAGGCTACCATGAAAGATGTCGGGAAGCGCTACCCACATTCCGAGGTCTCCGCCAAGAACATTCCGATGTCCAGCGATGAGTTAAGAGTCCGCCTGAAAGTCAGATCAGGCGATGACGCTCACATCTTCGGCGCACGTATAGAGACTCCCTACAACGAAGACAACTACCTGATTGTCACCGAGCCAACCGGTCGCTGAGCTTGTGGTTCGCCAGACTCACCAACCATCGAAGTGACCAATTCACGTCATTATATGAGTCCACTTGAAAAAGTCTTTTTTTTTGAAAAATATGTGCCACACAGGTACTTCCAACGGGGGGTTAAAAGTGGCGAATGGTACTTTTTCAAGTGGACTCTTATATTGTCACTTCGACAGGCTCATTGACCAAAACTAAAGTATCCCGCGGATGAAGTCGTTGATGTCGGCGGAAGGGATGTCAAGCGTTTTGAATATCTCGGCGTAGCGGCCGCACTCAAGCAGCGAGCGGACCTTGCCATGGCCGTACTGGGTCAGGGCATATTCGACAATGGCGGCGCCGATCAGGCTCTCGACAGGAATGACCGCGACTGTCGCGCCATCCTCCCGGAAGACAGGAATCGAGAGATCATAAAAATCGTCATCATCCGAAAGATCAAGGTCTCTCTTCCCGGCAAGGTAGAGGCGAAGCGAGGTCTTAAGATCAGAATATGAAAGGTCCATATACCCGCCATGGTAAGCGGCGATGCCTTCCTGAACCATAGGCAAGGCATTTGGCCAGGCCGACCGTAAAAGCAGAAGAGCCACATCATGCCTGTCGTCATAGTAATTCGACAGAATTATGTCATCTCCGAAGATCCGTCCGTAAAACGCCTTGTCAGAAGTCTTTCCGGACGCCGAACTCATCAATGGATTGGAATAGACGTTGAACAAGATTCCGGACAGTCGTTCGCACTGATCTATGGAGGAAGCCACCACATAGCGGACCTGACTTTGGAATGACGGGACATATTCGTTAATGAAACCTCTCAAAAAGGCTGACAATCTGCGGGCAGTCCGTCTGGAGACTTCGCATCCGGGAGAGCAATAATATTCAAGTCCCTTAAAATCAATCTTTTTAAGGGAACGCATCTCCGCGTCAAGCCAGTTGGCGAGCCTAAACGGATTGGAACGGCCATTGTCTCCTGAGGCCACGGCCTCCGCGCGGACACGGAAGATCGTCTCCACCCAGTTTTCATATTCATCGCCGGGAAGCCTGCTGAATGTCGCGGCGACCAGTTCGTAGACTCCGTCGCCAAGCTTCCTGATGTCAAGAATACGGTTCTCACGGAAAGAGGCGTAGAGGAGATTCCCATCGTCGAATTCCTGTAGATAGTCAGGTGAGCCATCGACCCAGAACGAACGCCTGCGGACATCATCGGCCGAAGAAGATGTGAACGACTCCACATAGGTCTTCCAGAGTTCGGAAACCATCCGCACCGAGTCTTTTTCCTGACGGGACATATATTCCAGATCCACGTTGTACGGCCTCAGGCCGGGGATTTGGGCGCTGCTGGTCATCTGCTGTGCAGTAGAGAAGGAGGAGGCGGCCAGCAGCATTATCAGGGAGATGGTTATTTTTTGAATATTCATCTGTGAATACAATGATTTTGGTGAGTCTTGTCGAATCAGGGATCTCTGTGACAGGTGGGGAGTTCGGGTCACTTCGACAGGATCAGTGACCAAGAGCAGCATGGAGGCCCTGCGACAGTTGACGAAAAGTGAAGAGCCTATATGCAGTCCAGAAGACGCAAGGATATCCTTTTGCGATCCAGATCCACATCAAGCACACTGACATTGACTTTCTGATGAAGTTTGACCTTCTTTCCGCGCATCTGGGAGACATGGATAAGGCCATTCTCGTGGATGCCGATGTCCACGAACGCGCCGAAAGCGGTCACATTCGTGACGATGCCCGGCAGTTCCATGCCCGGCTTCAGGTCATCAATCTCGTGGATGTCATCAGCAAAACTGAACTCCTGCGCGCTCTGGCGAGGGTCGCGGCCAGGTTTGGCCAATTCCTTAAGAATATCATTGATCGTTGGAAGGCCGAACTCTCCCTCAACGTAGGCTGACGGATCAATCTTCCCTATCAAGGCCTCATTACCCACCAGTTCCTTAGTGCTGACGCCCAGATCGGAAGCCATCCGGTCAACTATGTGATAACACTCAGGGTGCACGGCGGAATTGTCAAGCGGATTCTCGGCGTCCTGGATGCGCAGGAAGCCGGCACACTGCTCGAAAGCCTTCGGGCCGAGTTTCGGAACTTTCCGAAGCTGGGTTCTGGACGAGAAGCCCTTGATGGAAGAGCGGTAGTCCACAATGTTGGAAGCCAAAGCCGGACCGATGCCCGAGACATAACTCAACAGGTAAGGGCTGGCGGTATTTAGATTCACACCGACGCTGTTCACGCAGATGACAACAGTGTTGTCCAGTTTCTCACGAAGCAGATTCTGATCCACATCGTGCTGGTACTGTCCGACACCCAATGACTTAGGGTCAATCTTGACCAACTCCGACAGCGGATCCATCAGACGGCGGCCTATTGACACCGCTCCCCTGACGGTCACATCCTCATCCGGAAACTCCTGCCTCGCGACCTCGGAGGCCGAATATATCGACGCTCCGTCCTCGCTGACAGTGAACACCTTGACGTTCTCCGGAATCCCGACACGTTTGATGAAGTCCTCCGTCTCACGGGATGCCGTGCCGTTGCCGATGGCGATGACCTCGATGGCATATTCATCAATCATTGAGGAAACAGCCATTATCGACTTGATCTTCTCGCTCTGAGGCGGGTGAGGGAATATGATCTCGTGGTGCAGGAGGTTTCCCTGCTCGTCCAGACAGACTATCTTACAGCCGTTGCGGAAGCCTGGGTCAATCGCCATTGTCCTCTTCTGGCCTACCGGAGCGGAAAGCAGAAGCTGCGTCAGATTCTCCCCGAACACGTTGATCGATTCGATGTCAGCCTTCTCCTTGGCCTCCTTGACAATCTCGTTGGTCAACGATGGCTCAAGCAAACGCTTATAAGCGTCATCAACGGCCTGACGGATCTGGTCAGCCAGTTTGGTTCCCGGATAACGATGCTCATGGCAGAAATCGTAATAGATCTTGTTGCCGCATTTCTCCGCGTCCGCATCGAGACCAATAGACAAAAAACCTTCCTTTTCCGCACGGAGAATCGCCAGCAGATTGTGCGACGGAATCCTCTGCAAAGGCATGGAGAAGTTGAAATATGTCCTGTACTTCGAAGCCTCGGCATTGCCTGAGGCCGCCTTGGTGGCCTTCGACTCGATCCTGCGGGTTCTGAATATGTGCCTGAGGTTCCCACGGACAGTCTGCGATTCGGAAAGCCGCTCGGCGATGATGTCACGGGCTCCGGCAAGGGCCTCCTCGACGGAAGCGACCTTGTCTCCGACATATTTCCTCGCCTCTGCCTCCGGATCAGCGACCTCAACCTTCCACATCTTGTCAGCCAAAGGCTCCAGGCCTTTCTCCTTCGCCATCGTGGCACGGGTTCTCCTCTTCGGTCTGTACGGCAGATAAAGATCCTCCAACTCACTGGCCACCACACAGTTCTCTATCTTGGAGCGGAGTTCGTCAGTCAACTTGCCCTGTTCGGAAATCGTGGACAGGATGCCATCCTTCCTCTTCTCCATCTCGGTGAACACATCGTTCCAATGCTTGATCTCGGCGACGGCGACATCGTCCAGCCCCCCGGTCTTCTCCTTCCTGTAACGGCTGATGAACGGAATGGTGTTTCCTTCCTCGAAAAGGTGGACGCAATTCTCCACCTGCCAATCCTTCACGGAAAGGGTGCGCGCGATGTAGTCTATGTAGATATTCTTCATATTCATAAAGTATTATTAATCAATCAACTTTCGCAAGCAGGCAATTGCCTGCCGTAAAAAACATCGCCCCACATTCGACGGCGACTGCCCGCACGCGTCAATCCTGAGAGACGACCTTAAGCTCGTCCCTGTAAGCCGAAAAGATCTTCGACTTGGAGACGAACCCGACGTAGGTTCTGTCACGCCTCACCACCGGAAGGTTCCAAGCCGATGTGACCTCAAACTTCTTCATCACGGAATCCATCTTCTCGTCTTCATAGACATATTCCTCGGCACTCCGCATGAAGTTGAAGACGTGCAGGGTCTCATATTCATCGGTCCGGAACATGTCCTTGCGGATGTCCTCCAAAGAGACGAACCCTTGAAAACGGTTCACCGAGTCCAGAACAGGGAATATGTTTCTGGTGGATTCGGAGACGACCTCGACAAGGCGGCCGAGGGTGTCGTCTATCTTCACCGTGGAGAAGTCTGTCTCGATCACGTCGGAGACCTTAAGCAAGGTCAGCACGGCCTGGTCGCTATCGTGGGTCAGGAGTTCTCCCCTCTGGGCTATACGTTTGGTGTAGATGGAATACCTCTCGACTATCCTGGTCGTTCCGAAAGCGATGGTCGAGGTAAGGATCAAAGGCAAAAACAGGTCGTAACCTCCTGAGATCTCGGCGATAAGGAAGATGGCCGTCATCGGGGCCTGCATCACGCCGGCCATCAGTCCGGCCATCCCGACCAAAACGAAATTCTGTTCAGGGACAATGACAGACGTCCCGTCAAAAAGCATATTGAGTGTTCTCGCCACAACGAATCCCGCGATCGCGCCGACGAACAGGGTCGGACCGAAAGTTCCTCCCACTCCACCGCCGGCGTTTGTCAAAGTCATTGAGAACACCTTCAGAAGCAGGATCAACATGAAAAAGACAGGCACAGACCATGGACTGTGAGCCAGAAACGCCAGCGGAGTCTGACCGTCGAGCGATAGTTCCTTCCCGTTAAGGAGCACACCGAGGGACTCGTACCCTTCACCGTAAAGCGGAGGAAAAAGGAATATCAGGATTCCGAGTCCGACCGCGCAGATTATCCATTTCAGATAGACGTTCTCCATCTTGCCGATCCGGTCCTCGAGCTTCAAGGTCGTGCGGATGAAATAGATGGAGCATGCCCCGCAGAAAAGACCAAGAATGACGTAATAAGGAATATTCTTGAGTTCGAACGGGGTAAGGGTGCATTCAAACGGGGTGGAAGATCCAAGAAGCGTATAGGATACCACTGTGGCAGAGACGGTTGACAGCAGCAGTGGCATCATGGAGGTCATCGAGATGTTGAACAGCAGGATCTCCAGCACAAACAGGACTCCGGCGAGAGGAGCCTTGAATATGCCAGCCACGGCAGCCGCGGCGCCACAGCCCAGCAGCACTGTCATACTCCTGTAGGACAATCCCATATAGCGGGCGAAGTTGGATCCGATGGCGGCTCCCGTGTAGACGATCGGAGCCTCCGCTCCGACGGATCCGCCGAATCCGATGGTGACGGAACTCGCGGCGACGGAAGACCACATATTGTGCGGCTTGATCCTGGACTCGTGCCTTGAGACCGCCTGAAGGGCCTTGGTGACACCGTGGCCGATACTGTCCTTGATCACATACTTGCAGAACAGCATCGCAAGGAGCATTCCGATTCCAGGCAGTACAAGATAGTACAATGATCCGCCCAGGACTCCTCCGAAAGCGTCACGCAAGCCCTCCTGGAGCACCGAGATCAAGGTTTTGAGCAGCACGGCGGCAAGCCCGACCACGATTCCGACCACGAGGCTGAGCACAAGGAGCTGATTCCTTTCCGACATGCGGGATATGGGGTTCAACTTTGGCATATTACCACAAAAATAATTATTTTTGCGGATAGTGTAAAACATTTAACATTTGCTGAACAATGAAAAAAGTTATCGTGTCCCTGATTGCCTCCCTGCTCGTGGCGCTTCTCGGAATCGTCGGGCTGAATCTTTTCAAGGAAGCCAGCCCGAGGGAAAGGGTGAAGGCCGAGAACGGAAGCAGGATAATCGTGGAAGAGCTCAGCTTCTACAGGCATAGCGACAAGATTTTCGGCAAGGTCTTCAAACCTGCTGACGAGAACGGATTCTTTCCGGATTCACTTGGTCCGAGGCCGGTCATCGTGTTTTTCCACGAGCCGTTGAAGACCGCGTTCCCGGAAGGATTGGTCAAGTCTCTGGTCCCGGAAGGCCTTGTCGGCTACACCACTGCATTTCACGAGAACGGAAAGGACGTGGGTTTCATGGTCAAGAGAATAGGCAAGGAAAAATTCGCCGATGCGGAAAGGATCATCCTGATCGCGGACACATTCTCGTCCGAGGCCGTGATCAAGGCGGCCTACAGACTGAAGAAAGCCGTAAGCGGAGTGATACTTATCGAGCCTGAACCGGATGAGAAAACGTCCAGAATCGTACCGAAACTGGGCTATGAGGTACTGACAATCAATGCCGCCGACAAGACTTCAGCAAGAGTGAAGATTCTTGATTATCTTGAGATGAGAGGAGCCCTGAAATGAGAAAGACAAGATTCGGAATAGTCGGTACCGGCCGCATCAGCGACTGGGTTCTCAAAGGTGCCGTGATGGAGCCTCGATTCGAGGCCGCGGCGGTGTGCTCACGCTCGCGGGAAAGCGGCAAGGCCTTCGCCGAAGCGCATGGCATCGCAAAAGTGTACACGGACATTGACGAGATGGCGTCCGACCCTGAGATTGATGCGATCTACATCGGAACGCCGAACAGCACACATCATGATCTCGCGATTCTTTGCATGAACCGGGGAAAGCATGTGCTGTGTGAGAAGCCGATGGGCGCCAACGCGAAGGAGGTCAAGGAGATGGCGGAAGCCGCGAAGGCCAGTGGAGTGATGCTGATGGAGGCGATGATTTCCACACTGTGTCCTAACTTTGTGGCGGCACGGGCACGTCTGGCGGAGATGGGGAACGTACGCCATTACTTTGCGTCGTTCTGCCAATATTCATCCAAATACGATCTGGTCAAAAGGATCATCGCCGGGGAGGAGGATTCGCCGGTGCCGAGCTCGCTGAATCCGGAACGCTGCGGCGGGGCGCTGATGGACATAGGAATATACACGGTCTTCCCGATGGTCTCGCTTTTCGGGAGGCCGAGGGGCATCAAGGCGGAGGTGACAACCTGCGAGGTGCCGGTGCGCCTCGACCGGAAAGAGTGGAAACGCATTGACCTGCAAGGCAGTGTGATTTTTGAATATGACGGGATGAGCGCTTCGGTGATATATTCAAAGATAGCGGACTCCAACCTTCGCACTGAGATTTCCTGCGACAAAGGGATCATCTCGCTGGATCAGATCCACATCTGCCGTCACGCCGGGATGACAAGGCGCGGCACTCCGACCTCGGGACGCTCCTCCGGGGGGCCGGAGACCATCGACATTTCCGTCCCAATGGACGCGGACGAGTACCTCTGCGAGTTCAGGGAATTCATCGACGTGCTGGAATCCGGACACCTTGAATCGTCCGTCAACAGCCTTGAGACATCACTTGTCACAGCTGAAATCCTTGACGAGATCCGCCGCCAGGCCGGAGTGGTCTTCCCCACGGACTAAGGAGACGCTTCGACCGGCACTTCGACCGGTCGGCGAGTCTGCCGGGACACAACGCCGGCCCGAACGGGGCTACTGCCCGCCAAGGCGTGCGAAATAGGTCAGGACATTCTCCCAAGCCTTGAAGGCGTCGGAGCCGAAATGAATCATCGTGCCCATGAAGTCCTTGCCGCCGTTGGTCTCTGGTTCGGCGTCGATCAGATAGTCGGCCAGTAGAAGATTCTTGTGGTTCGTTATCGTGACACGGTTCCAGACAGGGACACCGAGGTTCTCCTCGCACCATCCAAAGACCTTCTGACACAATTCGGGATTGTTGTACGGCACCCCGGCGACAATGTGGATGTCATAGTCCGCGGCCAACGTGGCCACAGCCTTGTGGAACCCGCTGGAGTGGTTGATAATCCTGTCGCTCAGCGAGATGAACAGCACCGGCCTCTGAACGCCATTCTGCCTGTCATCTATCCATTGGATCACCGGCAGCAGCGAATGGAGGATCGCCTCGTCGTTGAGATAGTGCTCGCCGTCGAACCTGACCGCCTGCGGATAATGTCCGGAGAACAGATCGAATGTGTGTACCAGGGTGTCGCGCTTTCCGTAAAGCCCGAAAACCTTGTCCTGGTCCTCCGAAGCCCTTTCGAAGCAATGCGAGCTGACCTCCCGGAAATGTTCCAGAAGGGTTTTCGTGACCAGAAACGATGTCTCGCCATCCTGACGAGGGTTATGGAACTCCTGCCGTCCCAGCCCATTGTTTTTCAGCAGCGTGTCCGCCAGCTGAAACGCCGGGTTCACAAGAATCCTGTCCACGCCGTACAGCATCTCCGCGTACATCGCCCCCATTGAGGAGCCGACAATCAGATCCGGCTTTTCGGACACGACCATATTCCTCAACAACTCCATCGCGTCGAACGGCTCCACCGGCAGATCCGGCGCCAGCACCTGAGCCCGCGGCATCAGCAGCCTCAGCGTCCTGACACTCCCGTTCTGCCCGCTGGACGCGAACCCGTGCACATAAAGTATCTTTTTCCCGGCCATCAGCCCCGGACGGGCATATTCATAAAGTTCCATAATGACTAATAAAAAACCTCTCACGCACGAAAGTCATTGCAAAGTCACTTTCCGCAAGCGATGAGGAGTTAAGTAATCCTTAAAAAACAACTTGGTAATCTTTGATTGTCTTTTCGGTCTATATGTCTTTTTCTCATCAGTCATGTGCCACAGGCACACTCCTTCTTCCAATAGAAATCTATCCCCGGAAATACCGTCAAATCTTTACCGACTTATTTTTAACGCTTACTAACCGCAAAAATAACAATTTTCGTAATCAAATGATTGGCCAAGACTTGAAATTCCTGATTGAAATGGTTATCTTTGAGAGATTGATATTTAAAAATGACACTAACAATGACAGATCTGAAAAAAATAGTTGAACTTTTCGCCATCGAGGGCGAGGTCAAGGAGATAAAGCCTTTAGGCAACGGGCTGATCAACGACACTTACAAGGTTGTCACGGAGGGCGGCGCGCCGGATTACGTGCTGCAGAGGATCAACAACGCGATCTTCACGGACGTGGATTTGCTCCAGGGCAACATCGAGGCCGTGACCAGACATATTCGTAAAAAATTAGAGGCCGAAGGAGCGGAGGATATCGACCGCAAGGTATTGAGGTTCATTCCGTTGAGGTCTGAAGGCGAGAAGGTTGAAGTGCTGATGAGCGAGAAGCCGAAGACATATTGCCTGGAAGACGGCAAGTTCTGGAGAGTTTCGGTGTTCATCAATGACGCCTACACCTACGAGACCGTCAATCCGGAGTATTCAGAGTACGCCGGCGAGGCTTTCGGCAACTTCGAGGCGATGCTTGCCGACATCCCGGACACGCTCGGGGAGACGATTCCGGACTTCCACAACATGGAGCTGAGACTCAGGCAGTTGGTCGAGGCTGTCAGAGAGGACAGGGCCGGACGTCTGCATGCTGATGACAAGACAGGAGATCAGGAACTTCACAGGATACTGGAAGACATCGACAAATACGGGGGCCAGATGTGCAAGGCCGAGCAGCTGCACCGTGAGGGAAAGCTTCCTAAAAGAATATGCCACTGCGACACGAAGGTCAACAACATGATGTTCGACAAGGACGGCAAGATCCTCTGCGTCATCGATCTGGACACCGTGATGCCAAGCTATGTGTTCTCCGACTTCGGGGACTTCCTGCGCACCGCCGCCAACCCTGTGGCCGAGGATTCGCCGGAACTGGACAAGGTCGATTTCGACATGGAGATCTTCAAAGCCTTCACAAGAGGCTATCTGAAAGGGACAAAGCCGTTCCTCTCCCCGATCGAGAGGGAGAATCTGCCATACGCCGCCTGTCTGTTCCCATTCATGCAGGCAGTAAGGTTCTTCGCCGACTACATAGGCGGCGACACCTACTACAAGATCAAGTACCCGGAGCACAACCTCGTCCGCACCCGCAACCAGATGAAACTCTTCCACTCCGCCCTCGGCAAGGTTCCGGAAATGACATCATTCATTGAATCAATAAAATAGGCGCACAATGAAACGCAGGGATTTTCTTAGGACGGCGGGGATGGTGACCGCCGGGAGCGGACTGCTCATCGGGACGGGGGGACTCGTCACAGGATGCGCCGGCAAGGAGAGCGGCGGTAATATTCCTAAACCATACAAAGTTGGCGGCTCGGCAAGGATGAGGCTGAGTTTCGAGCCGTATGAGCTCAAGCTGAGGCATACGTTCACCGTGGCGACATATTCAAGGACCACCACGCCGGACGTGCAGGTGAAGATTGAATATGACGGATTCACCGGCTACGGCGAGGCCTCCATGCCGCCGTACCTCGGGCAGACCGTGGAGAGCGTCTGCAACTTCCTGAAAAAGGTTGACTTGGGGCAGTTCAGCGACCCGTTCCAGATCGATGACATCCTGACTTATGTGGATGGGATCAACGAAGGGGACACCGCCGCGAAGGCCGCCGTGGACATCGCCCTGCACGACCTTGTGGGTCAGCTGATGGGGCAGCCGTGGTACAGGATCTGGGGCTTGAACGCCGCCAAGGCTCCCGACACCACCTTCACGATCGGGATCGACACTCCGGACGTGGTGCGCGAGAAGACAAAGGAGTGCGCCGGACAGTTTAACATTCTTAAGGTCAAGGTCGGACTGGACAACGACAAGGAGATGATCGAGACCATCCGGGAGATCACCGACCTGCCTCTCGCCGTGGACGCCAATCAAGGCTGGAAGGACAGGGAGAAGGCGCTTGAGATGATCCATTGGCTTAAGGATCACGGCGTTGTGATGGTCGAGCAGCCGATGCCGAAGGAAATGCTGGACGACAACGCATGGCTGACAGAAAGGAGTCCGCTGCCGACATTCGCCGACGAGGCCATCCAGCGCCTGACGGACGTGCAGAGGGTCAAGGGAGCATATTCAGGAATCAACATCAAGCTGATGAAGTGCACCGGAATGCGGGAGGCCTGGAAGATGCTGAACTACGCCCGCGCCGAGGGGATGAAGGTGATGGTCGGCTGCATGACCGAGACGTCCTGCGCCGTGACAGCCGCCGCCCAGCTCTCCCCTGCCGTGGATTTCGCCGACCTCGACGGCAACCTCCTGATTGCCAACGACCGCTTCGAGGGCATGACCGTAGTAAACGGCAAGATCACCCTTCCCGACCGCCCTGGACTCGGGCTTAAACTGTTGTAAGTTATGGCGATGAAAAGAAAAGAGATAGTTCTTTGGGCGCTGGTGGCGCTCGCGCTGGCGGCGAACTTCTGGCTGCCGAGGCAGATGAGGTACAGATATTCCTGGGACAAGGATCTGGCACAAAGGATGGCGACGGAGTTCAGCGCCACCAGGGAGGATGTGAAGGAGTATATTCAGAAATACATTCCGGACGTGACGGACTGGCAGATCGACAAGTGGACCGCCAGCGGGGAATTGGAGTCGGCGCGGATCGGCAGGCAGACGATGTACTTCAGCGCCGCCGCCCGCAACCTGTTCAGGATCAATCCGGAGCTGGCCGCTATAAAGGCCGCCGCCGATGACAGGGAGCAGGATCTGTCGAAGAGCGGTACCTCGCTTTCGGGACACGCCGCCATCGACGCGGCGACCATTCCGGCGATCAAGCGGCAGGTTCTTGAGAACCTCGCCGCCGGGAAGGAGAACCCTTACCTCGCGTTGCCGAAGAGGATGAGGGTGACCTTCACCCTAAGCGTCCACGCCAACACCCTGCGCCCGGGGCAGACCATCCGCTGCTGGCTGCCGCTTCCTCGGCAGGACGTGGCGAGGCAGACCGGTGTGAAGTTCATCGAGGCAGGGGTGAACGGCACCGCCTACCCTGCCGAAAAGCTCACATTCTCAGACCCTTCCAACCCCCACAGCAGCGTCTATATGGAGGCCAGGACCGCCCGGGACAAAGCCACCGTCTTCCACGAGGTCTTTGAATATACCTCCTGCGGCGAATGGCATCCGATCGACTCCTCCAAAGTGCTGGCCTACAATGTCTCGGATCCTGAGTATAAGGAATATACCGCCGAACGGGAGCAGCATGTGATCTTCACCGAGAGGATCAAGGCAGCCGCCGACTCGGTCACCGCCGGCATCGACAACCCGTACCTTCAGGCGAAGGCGATCTACACCTGGATCGACAGGACGTTCCCGTGGGCGTCGGCCAGAGACTACTCCACGATCGGGAATATTCCTGAATATGTCCTGACGAACCGTCACGGCGACTGCGGCCAGGTGACGCTGCTCTTCATCACGATGTGCCGCTACAAAGGCATTCCGGCCAGATGGCAGAGCGGCCTGATGATGCATCCTGGAGTGGGCAACCTCCACGACTGGGGCGAGGTCTATTTCGAAGGCTACGGCTGGGTTCCGGTTGACCAGAGTTTCGGCATCACCTCCTACGGCGGCGACTTCTTCCTCGGCGGCATCGAGCCGTACAGGATGATCGTCAACACCGATTTCGGCGGCAACCTCTCACCCGCGAAGAAATATCCCCGCAGCGACACCGTGGACTTCCAGCGCGGCGAAGTCGAGTGGTCCAAAGGCAACCTCTACTACACCCAGTGGGACTACGACTTCAAGATCGAGTACCTGGACTAAGGAATTGTTTGGATTTGACGGATTGGTTTATTTGTTATATTTTTACGAAAGCAATCAAAAGGTGACGGTTATGGCAAGAAAATTATATCCTATCGGGATACAGACTTTTGAGGAAATCCGCAGGCTCGACAACCTCTACATCGACAAGACTGAGTACGTCTACCGATTGGCGCACACAGACGGGAAGTTTTTCTTCCTGAGTCGTCCGCGCCGTTTCGGCAAGTCGCTGCTGGTGTCAACCATCCGGAGTTACTTCGAGGGAAGAAAGGAAATCTTCAAGGGGCTTGCCATTGAGAAAATGGAGAGTGAATGGAAGGAGTATCCTGTGCTGCACTTCAGCCTGGCCGGAGGCAAGCACATGGAGAAGGATCAGCTGGAGCGCTATCTGCTTTTTATACTGAACGACAATGAGACCCGTTTCGGTGTCGAATGCGACTCCCCCGATCCGAACGTACGGCTCTTCAACCTGATAAAGACCGTACATCAGAAGACCGGCAGGCAGGTTGTCGCGCTCATCGATGAATATGACGCACCTTTGCTTGACGTGGCTCATGAAAGGAAAAACCTTGATGTCTTGCGGAACACGATGCGCAACTTCTACTCTCCTCTTAAGGATTGCGAACCGATGCTCCGCTTCGTTTTCCTGACTGGAATCACAAAGTTCTCGCAACTCAGCATCTTCAGCGAGCTGAACAACATCAAGAACGTCAGCATGGACGAGCCTTATGCCGGCATTTGCGGAATCACCGAAGATGAACTGCTTGGTCAGATGGGTAGAGACATGGACGATCTTTCCGGGAAACTGAGGTTGAGTCGTGAGGAAACCATAGCAGAACTGAAGGACCATTATGACGGTTATCATTTCTGCTGGCCTTCACCAGATGTGTTCAATCCGTTCAGTCTGCTGAATTGTTTCGCTGATGGAAAGATGGACTCCTACTGGTTCGGCTCCGGAACCCCGACCTATCTCATCCACAAGATGAGGGAATTCGGAGTGAAGCCGTCGCAATTGGGAAAGGTAAGGGCGAAGAAGGCTACTTTCGATGTGGCGACCGAGAGCATGACCTCGCTGGTTCCTTTGCTTTACCAGAGCGGCTACCTCACCATCAAAGACTATGACGAAAGGCTGGATGTCTACACTCTCGACATTCCGAACAATGAGATCAGGGTGGGACTGTTCGACAGCCTTTTGCCTGGCTATCTGGATTCGAAGGTGGACACGGGAAGGGTTGTCATAGCTGACATTTCAGCATGCCTCAATGACAGGGACGCAGACGGGGCGATGCGTCTTTTGAGCGACTTTCTTCAGACCATTCCCTATTGCGACAATATCCACTTCGAGGGGCATTACCAACAGATGCTCTACATCATCTTCGCTTTGCTGACAGACTACAACATTCAAGTTGAGCAGCACACGGCCAAAGGCCGGATTGACATCACATTGGAGACCTTGGACACAGTCTATGTGATGGAACTGAAGTTTGACGGAAGCGCGGAAGATGCTCTGAATCAGATCGAGGCGAAACACTATGCTGACGCTTTCAAGATGAGGGGAAAGGAAGTCGTGAAGGTGGGCATGAACTTTTCAGTGAAAGAAGGCGTGAACTCCTTGGACTGGAAAGTGAAACACAGCATCTAAGCCTACGAGGATGAGGTCCTGCTCCACGAACCGGACTGGGTCTGTTTCTTGAATATCCCAACAAGGCACATCTTTTTCAAAATTTTTGAAATGTCTGCAGCAACATAGCGATTCATTTTTTACAATAATAGACATTCCCTAAAACTAAGGAAACAAATGACCAATTCTTTCCCCAAAAACAGGAAAGACACGAAATCGCTCCCTGTCTCCTCACTTTACTCTGGACAACAGGATTCTTCTATTTTTCAGTAATATTAGCAAATATGCGTGTATTCTACAAAATACACAAACGGTCCAGAAATGTATTTCATATAATACAGGACACCCTACTCAATCAAGCAACGAATAATTCGTGCTGCGGCCACCTTCGTCATTCTTTTTCAGGACACCCTTATTCACTAGATCACGGATGTCATTAAGGGCTGTGTCCGTGGAGCATTTACCGATTTTCGCCCACTTACCGGTAGTCAGTTTGCCAAAGAATCCGTCAAACTGCATATTAATGATCTTTCGTTGGCGCTCATTTACCCGTAAATCCTTATGAACTTCCCAAAAACGAGCTTTTGACAAGACAGATGACAATGTGTTTTCCGTTGAAGAAAGAGCCTTGTCAAAGCACCCAAGAAACCATAGCAGCCAATAGGTTATGTCCCCATCACCTTTTTGAGTCTTCTCAAGCACTTCATAATATTCCTTCTGCAGAACTTTAATCTCATTGGACATACTGTAGAAACGCTTTGATGAACGCTCGCTACGAGCTAGGAGCATATCGGTGATAGCCCTTGTAATGCGCCCGTTTCCGTCATCAAACGGATGGATGGAAACGAACCACAAGTGCGCGACACCAGCCTTGACCACAGCATCTGTGCCGTCGTCCCCGTTTACCCAATCAATGAAGCGACGCATCTCTTCCGGCACAAATTCCGGTTTTGGAGCCTCATAATGAATCTTCTCCTGCCCCATCGGCCCTGACACCACCTGCATCTCTCCGCCGCGGTACTTGCCGACCTCTATTGAGAACAATCCGCTGCGTCCGGTTGGAAACAAAACATTGTGCCATCCGAAAAGACGCTCATCCGAAAGTGGTGCATCGTAATGTTGGGTGGCATCCAACAGCATATCCACAACGCCATCCACATATCTGGACACTGGAACCATACCAGCAGAGTTGATACCAAGCCGCCTTGCGATTGAAGACCGGACCTCCGTAAGATTCAAGGCTTCCCCCTCAATCTCGCACGAACGTACCAATTCCAGAGACATCGTGGCAAGCATAGCCTCTTCCTGAAAGTCAAATCCGAGAGACTGCATCCTGCCAAGCATCATCCCTTGTCTGGCTCTCACAGCCCCCAACTTGTTCATTACAGCATCTTTATCATACTGAAACTGCCACCAATCATCTCTTTGATATATATACATAGCCGCGTGTTCTTTCCGGCAAAGCTATGGATTATCCGGCAAATAAGCAAGATATTCGCCGATATCTTCTCGGCGAATAATCACCTTTTTCGCCGAAACTCACGAGGTCACACAACTCGAATGTGAATCACGGTGGTTTCCCTATAACCGATACTTATCCTCTGCGCACCTAGAACCGCATCTTGCTGCTGGTCAGCGGATCGCAGTTCCAGGCGTGTTCCATTTCCCGCACCCTGAAGAGCCGAGCGGCAACAGAGCGCCACACAGCGATGGTCCCAACTCCCAGGTGTGTGAATATATTCGCACCCAGAGCGGCATACTCCTCATTTTCACCCCGATGCGGTTCCAGGTCCGCGAGTTCATCATCAGTAATCGGATGCCCAGGCAACGGATATATTCTTTTTCATATCCCGTATGCAGCATAATACGTAGAGGGAACAATATAGGGGTTGGATAACTTTTGCCTTATAACACTTATGCTCAAATAATTGTGGTCTTACACTTGTTAGGAATGCCTACCTTGATACCCTCCATTTCTCTCGAAATAACAACCTCTATGAACTGAACCGACTATGCCACTAGCCAAGGTCGGCGAACGTGAATCAAGATTGCTGTCTCTTGCCGATTTCGAAGTGAATTTACAAAATGCTTTCAGTCAAAAGCCTGTTGGAAGCATCTGGATGACACCTTGTCGTGAAAAACTTGCGCCTTGGGATTTGAGTTTTTCAGCTCTATCCAGCCTCTGTGGGAATAGACACAATCTGCGGCTGAAAGCATTTTGTAAAACCTTGACTATGCGTAAGAAGATTTTATGGGACAATACTGAGATCAAGCATTCGGAGGAGCGGATGTCGTCCATTGTTCGGCAGCAGTTTTCATTCCCGTACAATCCGATAATCGATCAAACACTATACAAGATGACCTATCTGGAGAATTGGGGTTCAGGCATCCGCAAGATAGCAGACAGCTGCCGGGAGGCAGGCGTGGAAGAGCCCACATATAACCACCGACCTACGGAGGCCAATGGGAGATTCTTGAATAGATCACGAAAATATAAACAGGAGATATATCGAATACCACGAGGACGGTGAACGCAGACGCGATAATGACATACCTACCGAACAATTCGGTCAATTTCCTGACGTATGATCTCCGTCACAAACACGCAAAATCGGCTCGCCCAAGACCGCTTCGATAGCCGCAATGGTCCCGATGGTAAAATTATGCGTCCCGCGCATCCACTTGCTTATCTCAGGCTCTTTTTTTCCAAGCATCTCAGCAAGGTCTTTCTGCTTGAGTCCCTTATCCGTAAGAATGACGTGAATCCTGTCAACTATACGGAAAGACAAATCAACTCTTTCCCTGACAGCATCAGAGACATGCGTCCTACGCCGGTCTATCACACTATTCCTTTTCATCACGAACAAATTGTAAATCACCTACTATTTCCTTGTCAACAAGTAATAACTTACCATCTCTCACTCTGGAAGCGATGAAACGACTGGTGTCCATCAGCAACTGAACATAAGCAGAAAGAGTCTCACTCTCTTGCCAAGATTTTGTGTCCTTAGCATCACCGTTTCCAAAGATAAGTATCTTGTCTGACAGCCTTAAACAATATAATCTAAGCTTTCCCGACTCTATAGGTATAGCACTCACGCCATCCCCATATTTACCTTCCGGTCTAAAATATCTTTCAAGAGCACCAGTCTCCCCTATTCTATCAAGCCAGGCAACAATCACATCCATCTCCTCATCATACTCACACCCAACAGGAAATTTGTCGAAAAATTTTTCAAGTTCCGTCAATTCCTCACCCTCCAGCATAATACTGTAAAAATTCACAGCTTCGTGCTCCTCTATCAATCGTATATCATACTCCCCCCCATCTTAGTTAACTTTAAAGTTAATATTTGCAAATATATACCTTTTTTCAGACTTTACAAGTCCAACGCAAGAATTCCAACACGGGCAGAGTCAAAAAAGTTTTGCTATAACGTAACTTTTTAATAGTTTTGTAATGCAGTCCCGGTCATTCCTCTCCCAGACATCAGTGCTGGTGATGAATCCGGGTTTTTCTATTTCATCAAGCCTTCATCAATCCGAACCCCAGAAGGTTACTTTAGATTCTCAGATAAACAAAGGAACAAATTTTCCATCTCATAAAGACAGAAGATTCGTTCCTCGCTTTTCTCATCATCGTAGTGCAAATATAATCATAGTTTTCCACAAAACAAGGTGTTATTTAGCATTGAACAATAAGTGGTTCACAAGATCAAGCCATCATTTGGAATATGGCGGAATGGCCATACCATCACCCAACCTCAGTGGGAGGCAACGGGAAAAAATCATCTTTTCTCAAAATTCCCGGTTCACCTTTCCCAGAAACGCGGCATTAATGGTAAAAGTACAAGACAATGGGAATGAATATGAGCACAACTTGCAAGGCAGAACACCGCCGAATCACCTCCCCGCCCGGAGCAGGAAGTGCAAGAGAAAGAACGCCAACCTCAACAACCGAGGCTGGTCTTAATGAATATATCAACGCCACGGATCAGGTCGCCAAAATCAGGAATATAACTGAATATAAAGCCGTTGGATAAACGTCCAAGACTCCGGCAAGCCAGACGAGACAACATAACCCACGGAAACAATCCTCAAAAAAAGTGCTGAAAGTCCGAAAATATTGACATTGATGTGTTCCAACTGCATTTGCGATACCTGCTGATAGACTCGAATACTGGATACCGGTCGCAGTATCACGCACTATCAACAGTGATTAGTGCATCTGCTGATTGAGGACAACTAAATCGAAAAACATCAATCTTGTCCTACAGTTCTGCACATCACTGCTATGCCCACTTCTCAAATGTTCAAGTTCCTCTTCGTCAGAAGCGAACAGGAACTCAAAGCCATTTCTCTTGTAATACTCAATAACCTCCGGACTATTCAGCGCATCGACTATCAAATATCTGCTTGAGGTATTGTTGTCCGGATCAATGGCTATCGTCTTGATGAGGTTCATCATTTCGTCCGCGATATTGTAGCCGAAAGTCTTATGTCCAAAGCCATCAAACACACATAATTCGCCAATCAATATCGCAGGGTACTGAAAGCGACGTTTGGCGTTTGGAATCAAACGGTTTAGACGATTACGCTTATTTTGAGGTAAAATATCAGTGCGTAACGATGAATTTGACAATGAGAAAGCACAAACCATTTTCGGTTGTGCCGTATTATCTTTTTCGTCTGTAAAGAAGCAATGGGTTGTTCCCATCATCTCCAGCCTATAATCACGATAATTGTCCTATGTATGGTCGTGAAAAAACGAATCAATGTCAGCGTTTTTACTGCAAGTATACGGCTGACATTGATTAATGATTTCTGATGTTAATCTGCCGAAACGGCAGTTGTCCAATAGATACCCCACGATTTACTTATTCCCCTCTTTCTTTTTCAAAATTGCATAAGAATTGGCTGCCTCCTTAGAAAAATCAACAGAGGCACGTCTGCGAAGGTTTTCTTCGGACATCTTGACGAAGCGTTCAGCTGCTGAACCTCTTAACGTCGGGATTGCTTTTACCTGCATTCTACTCGGACTGGGGAGATGCGGACATCACGAAGGCCTACATTGACAGGATCGGCTTTGCTCCGGTCCCCGGTCAGAAGTATCTCCTCTCGTTCTGGTGGATGGACACGGAGACAGGGTTCACGGGCGAGTCAATGGCGGTTTCCACGATTTGCGGCGAGCTTTCCAACGTGAACAAGGAACTCTACAAGGTTCGCCCACGGATGAACTTCTCGGATGCGGTCTCGGACGCAAACTCTCCTTTCAATGATATGAGATTGGAGCTTTCCGGGAGTCCTGTTCTGGTGACGGCTTCCGGTGAATACGGATTCCTCGGCAACGGGTCGTATATGTACATTAATTTCAACGACGAGGATTTTCCCCGCGAGGATGTGGACTGCTTCCTGATGGGAAGAGGTCTTGGTAAATGCAAGTACGAGATCGCATGCATCGAGCATTCCGTCAAGCCTCTTGTCGGCAGGGACGGATACGGGAGGTGCAACGTCTGTTATCTGCACGGATAAGACAGGAACTCTTACCAAGAATCAGATGCAGGTTTATGAAACTGCTTTTGCTGGTCTTTCGGATCAAGCTCTCTTGGAAGAGAATACGTCAAGTCTTATCAAAGAATGCATTGCTGTCAATACAACTGCAAACCTTGATTTTGCAGATCCTTCAAAGATTAAGGCAATCGGAAATCCAACGGAAGGCGCGTTGCTTCTTTGGCTCCACAAAGCTGGTGTTAATTAGGCTCATGTAAGAAAGGCGTGGAAATCAAGGGACTGGATGCGGTGCTGAGTGACCCTTCCGTCAAGGTTTATCATATGGGTACCACGCTCAAGAAACTGGGAGAAGGCCACGAGTCATACGACAAGGCCGGCCATTCGTTGGTGACAAATGGCGGCCGTGTACTGATGGTTCTTGCTTCTGCCCCTGATCTCAAGTCAGCTCATGACAAGGCTCTTGAGGCTGTGTCCAAGGTGGATTGCGATAACCTCTTCCACCGCACTGACATCGGGCATTGGGCATTTGAATAGCCTTCGCTTATAAAATAACTCCGGCAGCTGTAATTTTGATTTTGACTTCCGAGTCCCCTTTTTCAAGTTCTATCTTGAACCAGTCTCCTGATGGGGTCTCCACGTATTCGGCGTCATCGATTTTCCATGATGGATAAGATGTGCTGATCTGGGTCAGAACGGCTGCCGGAAGTTCGTTTTTACGTACATCCCACTCTGTGCGGAGCCAGTTGTGGTCCTTGCTGAAATACACATCCTTGCCGCGTCTTTCGTGTACAATCTCGACTTCGATTTCGCCGTCATCATATTCTGTATCTATGATTGCTGCTCCAGGGTATTTCTGTCCGATGAATTTCTCGAGTTCGGACTGGATGTCTGTCGGGAGATAGTCCTCGTAGTCGTAGTCGGAATCGATGTCCACCACTGTCTTGATGAGGGCTCCTTCTTCAGAATAATACAGGTCCGCTTCCTTTTCGATATTGCCGGAACGTGTCTCGACCTCGATGACATAGAAGGTCTCCATGCCGTTTCTCTCGAGCTTGTCGATGTCATCCACTTTCCAGTCAGCATATTCACTTGCCTGGAAAGCTGTCTTTACGGCTTCCGGAAGTTCATTGTACGAAATCTCGCTTTCGGTCATGCACCACTGTCCTGAGCGGTTGAACCATACGGAGAAGTCATATCCTGCGTTGGCTGAACGTGTAGCGACTCTGTTGAATTTCGCCACGTCGTAGCCGTTCTTGGATGTCCATTTTACATTGACTGCATCCGGATAGCGTTCTGCCAATTCTGCTTTCGCTTTTTCGTTTATCTGGCTGTCAGTCGAAGCTTTATTGCAGCCTGCAAGTGTCATCAAGCAGATGCACATTGCTGTAATAAATAAATTTTTCATTGTACTATAATTTATTGATTTGTAATTTTTTTTATCTCTGATTATCCGGGCTATCGGTCGAGTCCTGCAAGATTGAAGTTCTTGTCGAATTTCAGTTCGAAGCCATTGTCCAGTTTCAGCTCAAGTTCTCCGTCGTCATACTCGGCCTTGGTGATGAACGAGTCGGGATACAGTTCATTGACCTTGTCGGCTGCTGCCTGCGGAATTATGCCGTCGGGGATGCTGTTGCGGTGACGGTTGATTTCCTTCAATTCTCCGTTGCGACGGAATTCCAGTTTGGTCCCGTCCGTGAGCACGATTTCGTAGGAAATTTTCAGCAAGTCTCTGTCTTCTTTGGCAAATGCTATTTTTTCATCTTGAAAGTGCTCGGTGATGAAGCTCAATGCGTTTTCCGGAAGTGATTCCGGGCTTGTCGCCTTGTCGTGCACGAGGTTTGACAGGAAATAGCCCAATGTTCCTGCTGCCGCGAGCGAAATGATTACTAAAATGATCTTCTTAAACATAACATTGTCCTTCTTTGTATTGCGAAATTATAGTACAATTCTGGAGTGAATCTGTAATCGGCACGGAAATTCTGAACTTTTTTCAGAATTTTACGCTGAAACGGTGCATTCCGTCCACATAAGAATAGGTGAGTAGCATTCCGCATCTGTCTGCAATGGTTTTGGCAAGTGCCAGCCCCAGTCCGGTAGAGCCCTCTTTTTTCGAGCCCTGGTAGAATCTCTCAAAAATCCGGCTGCTGTCCAGAGGCGAGTCCCCGCTGTTCTCGACCACGAGTTCGTTTTCTGTCAATGTCAATGTGACCTTGCCGTCCTCAGGGCTGTGCACAAATGCGTTTTTGATGATGTTGGTCACTAAAATCGTGGCGAGCGTCTCGTTCATCTTTATCGTGACAGGGGAGTCCGGTATTTGTGCTGAACAGGTTATCTGCTTGCTGCTGAAGATTTCCCCATACAGTTCTTTCTGGGACAGCACCATGGCTGAAAGGTCTATGTCAGTCACGTCAGGGAACTGTCCGTTGTCGATTTTCGTGAGCAGGAGAAGTGTCTTGTTGAGTCGCACGATATGTCCGAGTTCGCGTTTCATCTGCACGAGTTCGCCGACGCTTTCTTCTCCCAATGTGTCATTGTCCAGCATCCAGTCGATCCTTCCTCCAAGCACGGCAAGCGGTGTCTGAAGCTCGTGTGAAGCATTGCCTATGAACTGTTTCTGCTTTTCGAAGGCTCTGTCGGAGCGGTCAGTCGCATCTGTGGCGGCTTTCTCCAGCTGACAGAATTCCCGGATGTCCGAGTTTATTGACAATCTGCCGTGTGACTTTCCGGGTGTGTAGGCATTGAGCCAGTCGAGAATCATGTATAGCGGCCGCATGCTTTTCTGGAACACGACGAGAGTGGTCACGATAACTGTCAGCAACAGAATGAGATACAATGCGAGTATCCACCAGAGGATGGTCTTTATCAGGTCATCTTTTTCGATTGTGGGTGTAGCGACAATGAGTTCAAAACATCTTCCTTCACGGTCTCTGAATATCGTCTTGAGAAATCGTGCAGGTTCTTGTTCGTCTGTCTCCTGAATGTAGAAGTCTGCATCGTAGTACTCCATCCCGGTATGTGAATTTGCATAACTCTCCGCAACTTCGGAAATGCTGTAATGCCCGTCTGTCATGATGTTGGCAACCGGCAGCTTCTTCCCGGACAACTTCTTGACCATCAGCTGTTCAGCGTAACTTTCAAGCAGGTCGTCGGCCTCGTCATTGATCTCATCCACGATGACGAAGTAAAAGACCATCGCCCAGAGCGCGATGACCGGGAGCAATGCCATAGACAGGCGTACAGCGATATTGTGGATCAGTTTCATTCTTTGGTGACGGGTTTTTGCCTCACGTGTTCAAATTGAGATTGTATCGTTTATAGACGAGTCTGTCCCTTATTCCTTAGTGACGAGTTTGTATCCGAATCCGTAAACTGACTTGATTTCTATATCGGCGCCGGCTTCTTCCAGTTTTTTGCGCAGATTCTTGACCTGCGAATAGATGAAGTCGAAATTGTCCGCCAGATATATGTCGTCGCCCCACACGGCTTCTGCCAATACTGATTTATCTACCATGTGCCCCGGTCTGAGCAGGAAATAGTGAAGTATGTCGTATTCTTTCTTCACCAATGTCAATGCTTTTCCGCAGACTTCCACTGTGCGGCTGTCCGGGTTGAGCTTGACATTGCCATAGACTATTCCGTTGCGTCCGCTTCCGTTGCTTCTTCTGGTCACGCTCTTGATTCTGGCCAGAAGTTCTGCCGTGTGGAATGGCTTCGGGAGGTAGTCGTCCGCACCCTCTTCCAGTCCGATAATCTTGTCTTCCAATGAGTTGCGGGCTGAAAGTATGATCACTGTCAATGCTTTTCCTTCTTCCCTGAAGGCCTTCAGCAGGTCGAGCCCGTTTCCGTCCGGAAGCATGATGTCCAGCAGGATGCAGTCATATGAGAACAACGACAGCTTTTCCCACGCCTCACCGTATGTCGAAGCCACTTCCACGACATAATGCTCCTTCAGCAATGCTCTCGCAATCAATTCCTGCAAAGAGCGCTCGTCTTCTATTACCAGTATCTTCATAGTTCCATGTCAATGTCCTGAGGGCTGCATGTCTTTTCAATAATTGTCAATGCTCTGAAAGACACGAGCTTACCCTCGCCGTTGTCAATGCAAACCCTTACGGTTCATCATCGTTTCCGTTTCTCACGACTCGACGAAATTACAAATAAAATCTGGAACGAATCTGAAATTTCTTCTGTTTTTCTTAAGATAAGTAAATGTTAAAAAATAACCTGCTTCATTTTGGGGGCTCTCTTATGCGGCCATTTGCGGCCATGACATACTGTTGAGAACGGTTGAAAAGCCGCCCTGATAACAGCCTCCGAAAAAGTGACAATAATTTAGATTAAACCATTGATTATCAATGATATAGTATAGGAAAACTGGAGAAATTTTCGTAATTTAAGGGTAATTGCAATGCTCTTAAAATGATAACGAAAACTCCTCCAGAAGTCCTTTCGCCAAGCGATTTGGCGTATATGTCCACGCTGAACGAAAGAGACAGAAGATGGTTCCTGGCCACAAAGGCCGCCGACCTCAAGACTCAAGGGCTCAGCTACCGCAAAGTTAGTAAAATTATTTTGGATTTCTTTGACATAAGGGACGGCCGAAAATGGCTCAGCCAACTTCGAGATGGATCTTTATACGCTTCAGTTCAGGTGTATTCCTTCGCTGATTGATGCTGTGGTGAAGAGGAGCTTGCCTTGTCAGGCATTGGTGGACGTACCATGGTGGGAGAATTGTCTGAAAAAACAGGGGATGACTAAGGCTGATTTCTCGTTTGAGGAGATCAAGGCTGAAATAAAGAAGATATCGGAGGAGAAAGGGCGGATATGCCTGACATTCCCCTATCCGAAATGCGCTCCGCTTGCTAAATATGCTGTCATTGACTTGTTGGCATCGGGGCGGATCAACTATTACACATTGGAAATGTCCCTCGATGACACATGGGTGCTTGGGTCGCAGGATGTTCACAGGCACAGCTACATCCGTCAGGTGCCTGATTGCCAGACGATGGCGGATTTTGAGATGGAGGTTGATCGACCTTGTGATGTTGATCGACCTTGTGATGTTGATCGACCTTACGATGTTGATCGACCTTACGAGCGCCCCACTCCTGAAAGAGCGCGAGTTGTATGGAGATGCGTCTGATTTGGCTATGATGAATCGAATTCCGATCGCAGTCGATTTCACATCGGAAACTTTAGACTGGTGGAGACAAAGCGTAACGCTCACGCCTGATGAGTATGGACCTGTCCTGAGCAGGGATATGGAACCATAATGACAGCTGTTCGAGCGATCTACTTTTACAAACTACGGACACAGGGAATGGCAGCAGAGGTGCGTACATGGCATGTAGGTGTGGCTGACCCTCATTTACGAGATGGGGGTCGGGCACGGCAGGATGGGCAGCAGAGGTGCGTATGGAAGAGTGATGTGGCCGTGGTTTGCAAGCGGTCTTGAGGGGGCAAAGGAATGAATCCCACGGAAGTGCGGTTACATTATGCGTGATGGGACATTAATTAGTGAGATAGTCATATTTCATTCTATATTCAGAAAACTGTAAACCTCCGGTGACGCCCGCACACTACTTGCCTAGTCTTTTTCGCAAAATATCCGATCGCACTTTCTGTACAAACTCACTACACTTATTAAAATTTGTAGTATCTTTGTACAGATAATCATTATATATGCGAAACATCGAACAATTCATATCATCTTCCGCTGTCAAAGAAAAAGGCAGAAGCAAGTACTACCAAATGCTTGATAAGGCAAAACAGGGCGAACTGATTCGAATTCGCCGTGGAGTCTATGCCACCTCTGAGCAACTGAGCGGCAATATGATAGACGTCGATGCCATTGTAAAAGGAGGCATACTTTGCCTGTGGTCAGCCTGGAATATTCATAAGCTTACAACGTCAATGCCACAGGCATACCATATAGCAGTTCCGAGAGGCAGAAAAGTGACAGTCCCTGCATTCCCGCAGATTGAAATCCACCATTATAAGAACGAAATCTTCAATGCCGGCGCGATGAAGATGACCATTGACGGCTTTACCATCAATGTATATGATGTGGAGCGATGCGTCTGCGACGCTGTGAAATTCAGAAACAAAATCGGAACCGATGTGTGTTCCGAAATAATCGGCAACTATCTTGAACGTTCAGAGAGGAATATCTCGAAACTTATGGACTATGCAAAGTTCCTCAGGGTACACACGACTCTTGAGAAATATCTGGAGGTCAAGCTATGAGCAAAAAAATTGTCAACAATTACGGGAAGTCTGTCCGAAGCAAGCTGCTTAACATCGCAAAAAGCGAAGGCATATATTATCAGACCGTTCTGACACGCTACTTTCAGGAGAGACTGATATATAGAATGGCACAGACATCCTATAGACGGAATTTCTATTTGAAAGGCGGAGCCTTGATGTATGCCCACGAGAAATTCGCAGCCAGACCGACATTAGACATAGACTTCCTCGGCAACAACATAAGCAACAACGGCGAAAGAATCATTGCCGCTTTTCGCGAAATATGTTCTGTACCATGCGAGGAGGATGGAGTAAAATACGATGTCGAGCACATCACGTCTAAGAATATCACGGAACTAAAGGACTACCACGGAGTGAGAATCAGCATCCCGGTATCTATTGACACAGTAACACAGGTTCTGACAATGGACATAGGGTTCGGAGACATAGTGACACCGGCTCCGGTTGATCTTGACTACCCTGCGTTATTGGAGCATCTTCCAACAGCCAATATTCTTGCGTACTCACTTGAAACTGTCGTTGCGGAAAAGATGCACGCAGTCATTGACCTCGCGGATCAGAGCAGCCGAATGAAAGATTACTACGATCTGTACCAAATACTGAATACTCAAGAACTTGACACCGATGTCCTGCAAGAAGCAATCGCTCGGACATTCGAAAACAGGCATACCAAATATGACCACGACACGATGTTTTTCAGAAATGATTTCGGAGAAAACCCGGTAATGGAGACTCGCTGGAAAGCGTTCACGAAAAAGATTACCGCCAAGCAAAGCATTCCGTTCTCTAAAATTGTCGAATATCTGCAAGAAAGGCTCCTGCCTTACTGGAGCAATCTGAATCATTGATGAATACTCTCCATTCATATATATATATCGTCATCTGCGGAGACATTCACGGAGAATTTAATTCTCTGATATATAATCTGAGTTTTTCAATTTAATATACCTATAAATCCTGATTCTCGGTTTTGGCCTTGGCCGGGCGGCCTCTCTTTCTGGTCAAGCTCTTGGCTTTGGAGACGTAGACCGGAGCGCAGTTGTCGGGGATGCTGAAGCCAAAGGCTTTGCATATGTCAACCTGAGAGCCGACAAACGGAGTGATAAACTTCATCCTTCCGGTGTGCTCCACGCATCTGATCGTGCGCATCTCGGCAAGGACCGCTTCTGTCGACGTGAACCTCTTGCGGAGCACCTCATCACTTTGCCATACGGAGCGTACGTACGAAGCCAGGATGAGACCCACAAAGTAGATGAACATCCTTCCTCTCTTGCCTCCCTCGGACCAAGTTCGGAGTCGGTCATGTCCAAGAGGTCCCTTTTGCAGCGCAAAGCACTTCTCCTGCTCGTCACGCATGCCGTAGTTGTCCATTGCCTGCATGGAATCGAAATCCACGCCGATTGTCTTGTTCGTTAAGAAGCCGGCCGTCAGCAGCATCTTGTCCAGTTTCTTCTGGTTGACTTCGTATGATTTGACGGTGTCGTCGGCATTGAAGGTGATATTGAGCAGGTTGAACCTCCTTATCGTGTCCTTGCGGTCTGCAACCGGTTCATTGGCCTGTTTCATAATGTCGAGTTCCGCGGACTGCTCCGACACCGCGTGCTGGATGTCGCATATCCTCTCGCCGCGCTTTGACGGGTTATAATAGAGGTTGAGCTTATAGTTGTCGGCCTTTATCACATTGTCCCCGTTGCCCCCGACCGAGTATTCCATGTCATACTGGGCGTAGTAGAGGTTGTCCTTGGGTGCGATCGTCATGCCTTGAGGAAAGCCGCGGCTCATGTCTATCGCCCTTATCTTGCCCAGGACATCACTGCCGGAGACCTTGACGCTTGTGATGACCTTCTGGCCCTTCGCGATGTACGCCTCAAGGTTCTTCATGGACTCGTATCCCCTGTCCGTAATGAGCGCGAGATTCTTGAACCCGGCATGCTCCAACTCTTTCATGATGAGTTCGATTGTCCTGCAGTCGGGCATGTTGCCCGGCAGCTCCCTATAGTAGATGGGCATGTGTGAGGTCAATGAATACACTACGACCTCCAGTGTCTGCCGAAGCGGCAGGCGCTCCTTGTTCTTGCCCCATCGGATGTCCACAAGGTTGAAGCCGTAGGTCGACATTGATGTGGAGTCCACCGCGCAAAGCTCACCTTTGCCTACCCGCCTGGCCCTGCATCTGAACAGGTCCATCCTGTGCTTCTCGGTTATGCTCTGCGTCAGGCGGGTGACGTTGACGCTGTTGAGCTCATGCTCCGAGGGAGCCTTCACCTCCTTCTGCCACTGGCTCAACTGGTTGTATGACAGGTTGTCGACAAACGGAAAGTAGGCCATCGTGAGCACGTCGTTGACCATCTCATGGTTGCCGTCCAGAACTTTCAGAAGGTCGTCTTTGACGCCGGTAGCTTCTGCGACCTTGTCAAGGAGCCATGTGGCGCCGTACTGGCGGTCGATGTCCTCTTCCTGGTAGGACACCCTGCCTCGCCGTCTCGCGCCTGACAGCTCGGACACCTCGCTCATGTCCCACGTCGAAGGAAAGACAAGCTTGTCGCGCTCCGCGACAGGAGCATAGAAATAATTGGCTCCGGGATGGAACCTGTCTCCGTCCACAAGCGTGCCCCAATGCTTGTATGCGTAACGCTTCTTGCCATCAGCGTCCACGGTATAAACTTTCGTCGAAGCGTATCTGGGTTGCCTATCGTGTGAACAATAACCTTGTTCTGAGTGTCTTTGTATACCGGTCTTCCGAGTGCCATGTCATAATCGTATTAACGGGTATAAATACACCTATAAATATTGACATATGCAACACTTTTGAAGTTTATTTTCAAATATTTAGGAATTTTGGGTACAAGGAATTGAAAAACTCAGATAATTTAACGTATTTAACTTCCATTTGCATCTTTTCCCGTGCCTGAGTATAGAATATCAATCATTTCGTTGGCTATTTTGTAGTCAGCAATTCGCATGACATTGTTTGTTTCAGAGTTGTAGCCAAAGAAGTTGATATTTCCATACCAAACAATGGATTTGTCTATGATGGCGCATTGTATGGTTTGTGACTTGTTGCACACCACATGTATTCCAGCATTTGCTAGTTCTATCTCGTTACCCCCTTCCTCTTTAACGTGTACAGCTACAGCAACACCATCATGAAGAAGGTGTGCAAGTGTTGACATGATAGAGGATCTGTATTTGAACTTTACTTTTGGAACAGCGATGACGACAGAGTGTTTTGCTTCTGCCAAATCATTTCGGAATGCCACTTCGTAATTGTTCCGTTCGTATATCAGTTCTTGGGGATTTTTGTCAGGTGCGGACGATGCCACATTCTTTCCGTATCCTGCTCTTGAATACCCTTTCAAACGTTTACGGTACATAGAGTCACAAAGTGGAACATGAATATCCACATAATCATAAATGCACACTACGGTCTTTCCTTCGTATTCTCTATGCAAACGCCCTGCATATTGTTCTACATTTCCTTTCCAGGCTATAGGCATAGTAAGGAACAGGGTATCAAGGCGAGGGTAATCAAAGCCTTCACCTACATACTTCCCAGTAGCCACAATCACAAGTGATTCCGATGTGGGTATTGACTGTAGTTCTTGTAAAGCAAGACGTTTTTCTTTAGCAGAGTTTGCACCAACAAGTTGGATGACATGGTCGGCAAATGGAATTAGCATTTGCACCAACACCTTGACATGGATAGTACGAGTTGTGAGCACTAACGGAGTTCGTCCATTCTGAATGGCAGCTTTCACATCCTCTATAATGAATTCGTTTCTAACCTTATCTTCGGATAACTCTTGGGTGATTCGAACATAACTATTGCTGTCTTGTGTGATGGTTCGGAACGAAGTAAACCTTGGAACCAACAGACGTTTGAATCCCTGGTTTTCCATTTGGCACTTTGCATCAGATGTGAACCTTATCTTTCCACATTGCATGAAGATAATAGGCTGATGGCCATCCTTTCTGATAGGAGTTGCTGTCAAACCATATACATATGTGGCCGTTACTTGTCGAAGCACTTGCTCGAAACTGACAGAGGAAACATGATGGCATTCATCGACTATCACCATGCCGTAATCCTTGACAAAAGGCTTTGCTTCGCCATCGTTCAAACAAGATTGTATCAAAGCTATATCAATGACGCCATGCAACGTGTTCTTGCCTGCATATAAACAACCAATGGCTGAGGAATTCTTTTTCCTTCCCCGTTTGGCTATATGCTCTTCAATGGGATCATCTATTTTGAGGAATGTTTCCAACCGCTCTTTCCATTGTTCAAGCAATGCTTTGTTGTGAACAAGTACAAGGGTATTGACCTTTCTCTTTGCTATCATTCCGATGGCAAACACCGTCTTTCCAAATGCAGTTGTAGCAGACAAGGTTCCTATATTATGCTCTGCAAATGCTTCCGTTGCCTTTTGCTGTTCTTCCCGAAGTTCTCCTCTGAATGTAACATTGATATTATGACCATGATTTGTTTTGTCTGAAATCATTATCTTAACTCCATGTTGAGTTAGAATATCACAGACTGCATCCTCGCAACCACGAGGGAGGGCGAGATAATCATCAGTCATTTCCGAACATGAAATGATGCGAGGAATATTATAGGTTGATAGGCGCATACCTTGCTTCTCGTAAAACTCAGGATTGCGGAAAGCAGCTATACGCTTGAATATATTCACACACTTGGCAGATAGACATGCCAAAGGAACATAAAGCATATTTGCTCTTGTAAGAACGATTTGCTTTTGATAGTCGTATGTTTGCGCATCATCGATTTGGGGAGTTTCCCAAGGTTTTGACTCGCTGGTCTTTGAAAGTTCTCCCAATGTTGGCACAGAACGCTGCCGTAGCAATGAATCAAGTTTCAACTCAGACAGCTTATTGATTTGCGACAACATTTTCCATTGGTCAGCATACGCATTGAAATTTTCATCAACGAACACGCTGTTTCCTTTGCGTCGAGCCATACCTTGCAATGGCAAGGCTACAAGATTGCCAAGGCCTCCTTCGGGCAAGGTGTCTTGGTTTGGGAAGAAACGATCGTATGACTTGAAAGACAGGTGAGCATCACTATTCATCGCCTCTGTAAGAATGGCATTTCCCAACTTGCGTGCCTTGAAAGCAGTAATTGGCATTTCAAAGAAAATCCACACGTGAGCACCATTACCAGAACGTGAACGTTCAATGTAACATGGTACATTCCAAGTTTTGCAAACATTTACAAAAGCGAGCACGTCATTCTTGTAGCCATGCTCACAGCTCTTGTCATCAAAGTCTGTACAAAGAAAACAGCAAGTGTTATCCTTTCGTATTGGATAAAGTCCAATGACATCACGTCCCAATGTATCCTTTCCTGCAAGATGATTGAAAATGTCGTTGTACGTCAAAGGAGCGAATTGCCTGTTGGGGCAATCCGCACACTTGTACTTTCGCTTGTCGCAAAACTCACGAACCCATTCTCTATTGCATACCGGTTGATAACCTGACTTTTGGGTCGTACTACTATACCAACGCCTGGCAAACACATCTTCACGACCTTGGAACAGACTTTGAAACAAGGCGACTTTCTCCTGTAAAGTGAATTGACATGTAGAAACAGCAGTAGCTTCTAAATGATTAGTTTCGCAAGTTTTAGATTCAAAACTTCCATATTCAATCCCGTTCTTGTCAAGAATTGCTTTAAGTCTGGCATTTTCCCTTTCCAATTCTTGAATTCTTTGGGTAAGAGCACTTACATCCGCTGTGTCCATAACGGTTCGCTCTCCCATCCGTTCGGAAATCCAAGAGCTGCCAGATCTATCTCTGGATAATTGGAAAATAGCGTGTGCATCTTTCCCAACATATCATTGTTAGGTGATATGATGTCAAGGAAATACTTGATGATGCAGATTGTGAAATATACCCTTTGAGGGTTTGTCTGCAGGGTTATCCAAGAATGGGCAATCCTTCTCGGAGAAACAGGCATGATAGAACTTACCTTGTTCCATACTCTTGAACGGTGGCAACAGGCATTCCTCAACAAGGTCAAAGATGTTATCCAAGATTCCAAGACGATAGGTTGCAAGCCAAAGTAATGCGAGATACGCTTACGTATCTTGTCTGCTTTCAGATTACGGTAAACCATGTTCACATTGCCCATCGTCAGCAACTCGCCTAAAATCCATGATGGAGGATATGGGTCGCAATAGCTGTTCGTGAAATGCTTGATAAATTCTTCCGTTGATTTCGTGTATTCCCTGTCGATGGTGTTCTTTGTTTCTTGGAAAGTTCTTTGGTTGGCAAAGTGAACAGGATTTGTCAGCCAATAAATATCTCCTGTCATCTGCACTGGAATATTCATAATAGCACGACGGATAGCTATCTCAACTTTTTCAATCTCATTGAGAAGAAGCATACGCAACTTTTTGTCGAAGCGATAGAGATTCAACACTTGTTGGAAAGTTGTACCATCTTTATACTGATGGGATTCTTTTGGAACTTTCAAGAATGGGTACATATAAGCAGAAAGACGATAGTACCCGATGCTCTCCAAATACCGTATCGCTTTGGCTTCATCAGAAATGACAAGTCCACGACTTTCCAACAGATCCACCAAGTCTGTCTCTGTCATATAATGTTTCGTGAAGTGCGGTAATCTTTCCATTAGCGTATTTTGAGAGTGAACGTATATATACAAAAAAAAGCCCCACGCATTTGAGCATCGTTGAGAGGCTTGGTGGGAACTGACGCCGCAAAGATACGAATGATCATTGATAATACAAACTTTTTAGTGAGAAAAATCACGTAAAAGTGGATTTCTTTGACATACTTATATTTAGTAATGTTGAAAAAAATAAGTTGCGTCAATCGATAAAATTGAATACATAGAATCACCCTGAACATTATAGAACGGCTCTGCTGTTTTGTTTTTTTGTGCCTTGTGCAAACCCTGTGCAAAC
>OHZS01000125.1_pt1 | contig 33457 bp, 26 predicted proteins | sample 1580521 | NCBI WGS metagenome assembly OHZS01 (sample SAMEA3882503, study PRJEB24775) | human gut metagenome | biome: human-associated habitat; feature: intestine environment; material: feces | place: Netherlands | collected 2009/2010
AAAAACAGAAGTTGAACCCCTCTTAAAAATAACTGAAACAACTGAAACTGAAACATTTTTTCAGCCCCCGTGTCCCTTTTCTCTCCGAGGCCTGTCTATCTCTTCAGCTGCCATTCCACGAGCGCCGCCTGAGCAATGCTGGCTTCTTCACCGATGGTCTGGCTGATGTTCACCCCCTCGTCCTCAAACACCTTCAGGGTGAGCTGTATGGCTCCGTCCTTGGTCTTGGAGAGTCTGCCGTGGGCGAGTTTTCGGATGAGTTGCGACTGCGCCCTGAGCCTTGGCCGGCGTATGAAGTCGAAGGTGCCGTCGAAATGCTGCTGAGCCAGTCCCATTGCCCGGAAGCGGGTCAGCGGTAGCGCAACGGGTTCCGAGGGCGTGAAGAGGAACTTGTCGGTTCCGTCGTAGTGGGCCACTCCCTCTATCTGCCAGTGGTCAGGCTCTCCGATGAAATAACTGTTTTCGTCATTTGTGTTGTGACTGTTGAAGCAATGATGATTGCCCTGTTGATTTTTGATTTTTTCCATAATCTTGATTGATTTTGCGAGCGAAGAAGAGTCGTGTAAGTATTGGATTTTGCGCGCGCCTTTACCCCTCGGGAACCATTCTTACGCTGCTTTTCTCAACTCAGATTAATGAATTTGGATTACTTTTCGATGTTGCTCTTGCTGCAAGAAGCATTGAAACTCACGTTGACAGAAAATTTCCAGATGCGGAATGAAATAAAGATGTTCATAACGTACGAATGCAAGGCCTCACCTTCCTTTAAGGCTCATTAGTTAGCAGCCCAACCTTGCCGAAGCTGAGGGCAAAATTACTTGGATTTCCAAACTTGGAGGCATAAAAAATCCCTCACAGCTCCGTTTGGTGGATGTGGGGGATAAACTTAGTGTTTTCGGTGGATATTCCTGGGGGATGTCAGTCCAGTCTTACGATTCTTGTGTTGATCATCTTGCCGGGCTTGGCGTATTTCGATTCGGTAAATTCTTGGTCCATCATGCTGGCAATAGCACGGTATCTATCGCAGCACGAGGGTGCCTGTGCGTCTTCGAGCGACCATTCCTCGTAGTTTTTATCCTTAAAATATCGGTCTATTTTCTTGAAATCCTCGCTGCTGCACCTCAGATTGGGTGCGAAAAGACTGTTCATCTGCTCTATAAAGGCCCTGTTGGTTTCCTTTTTCAGCCATTTTTTCTCTTTGAAGACCTTGTACACGATGAACCAGTGCCTCTGTGCGGTAATGACTTTCTTCTTCAACAGGTCGTCTATTTTTCTCATCACCTTGTCCACGTCAACGTTTTCCTTGAATACGATGTTCTTCACGGCAGGCTCATTCTTTATTTCGCAGTGCTGCTTGGCTATCTTGAGAGCCAGCATTTTATTGAAGAAGGTGAGGATATTTTCATCGTCATGTTCCTCCTGGTCTATAATATAACTCATGGTGACATCTATTTTTCTTTCCTTATCATGGTATATTTTCCCGTACACAGTGAGAAAAAGCTCCTCTTTGCACTTCTTTACCATGAATTGTTTTCGTTGGTCTTCGTCAGGAAAATCCAGCACCAAGTCTTCGCAGTCTTGCTGGTAGAGTGTTTCGAGGTGCTCCTTGTTCTCTGCCTCATATTTTCCCATCAGCTGCTCGTAGAGCTGTTGGTAGTAGCCAGGCTTGATGAACGACTTTCGGAACCCTTTTGCCCCTTCTCCCAGCAGCATGACGATGTCGCTGATGGTCTTGCGCACCTCCTCTTCTTCTTCGTATTCCTTGTAGGCGTTGAACTTGGCTTCTTCGGTGTTCTTGATTTTCTCAAAGGCTCGCTTGTTGTCGTCGAGCAACGACCAGGCTGTCTCTTCCCTGAGGATAAGGAGCAGCGAGTGTATTTCGTTCAGCAATTTGCGCAGTATCTTCTTCCATGCGCTGAGGATGTCTTCCTGGTTGGTCTCCGATTCTTCCGTCACGAGGAATCCGAAACAGGCGGAGAAACAGTCTACCTTTTTAGTTAGGTTGTCGATATGATCTATGATTTCTTGACCCATTGGTTATCATATTTAGGTGTTGGTTGGTTAGGTGTTGATAACCGGCATGGGCAGCTTGCTGCACCAGTATTCGGGTACCTGCAAGAACCTTCGGTAAGGTACAAACAAGTATTGCCCACGCCGTAGATGGAGTGGACGCCTTGCTGTCACCGTCTTCTTACCGATTATTTCCGAATTTGCAGGTTCCGAATACTGTAGAAGTGTCAGTTCGTCAGCGTCATTTTTCTTTATGGTTGTTTTCTGGTCTGTCTGTTTCTTAATGTGTTGTGTTAAAGGGTTAAACGATGTTTTCTTCGTCATCTGCCCAGTGGTCGCATTGGCGCATCACGGTCTCCAGCGCCTTCTTTGCACCCTCGGGCGGATACTTGTATTTCTTGAGCAGTCGCTTCACCATCACCCTCATCCTCGCACGGGCCGAATCCTTGCGGTTCCAGTCGATGGTGCGGTTGCGGTGCAGCACGTCGGTCAGCTCACGGGTCAGCGCCACAAACTCTTCGTCGCTGTAGGCCTGGCGCACGCCCTCGGGGGTGGAGAGCGCATCGTAGAAAGCCTTCTCCTCGGGCGTAAGCCCCAGGTCGCCAGCCTCTGCCTCCGCCTGCTTCATCTGCTGCGCCATCTTCAGCAACTCCTCTATCACCTCCTCGTTGGTGAGCAGTCCCTTCATATAGTTGGAGAGGCACAGTTGCAACATCTCCGAGAAGAGGTCGCTCTGTATGATGTTGGTCTTCTTCTGCTGTTTTATCTTCTCATGCATCAGTTTCTTGAGCAGTTCTATGGCGATGTTGCGCTCCTTCATGTTCTTGATTTCCTTCAGAAACGCCTCGTCGAAGAGCGAGAACTCCACTTTTTTGTCGCCGAAGAGGTTGATCACGCCGTCGCTCTTCACGCTCTGACGTATCAGGTCGCCAATGCGCTGGTTGATTTCGTGGCGGCTTATCTTGCCCTGCTGCGAGAGTTTGAGCATCATCACGCGCAGCGCATCCATGTAGCACACCTCCGCTTTCTGCTGCTCGTCCAGGAGCGAGCGGCACAGGGTGGTGGCGTTGTGAAGCAGATTGCTGTGCTCTGTGAAATTCTTCTTAAGCTGCTGCTTGGATGGCTCCAAGAGGAAGTTGGCACCGCCCGTAATGGCGAGCGCCCGCTGCGTGTTGTCGTCGCTGAAGAATCGGCTGTAGTCGTAGCCGTGCAGCTGGTCGCGGCAGATTTCCATCTCTTCCTTCCATTTCAGCAGGGCGGTCTTGGCGATGTCGGGGTCGCCGAAGCGACGGCGGTCGCGGTTGGTGTACTGCTGCATGGCACTCTTCAGTGCCTGCGCAATGCCCACGTAGTCGACTATCAGTCCGCCTTCCTTGCCGGGGAACACTCGGTTCACTCGGGCGATGGCCTGCATCAGGTTGTGGCCCCTCATGGGCTTATATACGTACATGGTGGCGAGCGAGGGAACGTCGAAGCCCGTAAGCCACATGTCGCGCACGATGGCTATCTTCATGGGGTCGTCGTTGTCCTTGAACTTGCGTGCCAGTTCTTTCTTGTAGGCTTCGTTGCCGATAATCGGCTGCCAGTCGGCGGGGTCCTGATTCGAGCTGCTCATCACCACCTTCACCTTCTCCGTCCACCCGGGGCGAAGCTCCAGCATCTTGCGGTAGATTTTGATGGCGATGCCTCGGGTCAGCGCCACGATCATGGCCTTGCCGGTGAGTTCCTGCGCCCGGTTCTCCTCGTAGTGCTTGATGATGTCCTTCACCAAGGCGTCGATGGTTGCGTCTTCGCCAAGGAGCACTTCCAGCCGGCTGTGCTCCTGCTTCGCCTTCATGATCTGTTCCTCGGTGGCTCCCTCGTCGGCGAGGCGGTCGAACTCTTCGTCCAAGAGCTGGATGGTTTCGGGGTCGAGGTTGAGGTTCACCACGCGGCTCTCGTAGTAGACGGGGCGGGTGGCGCCGTCGTCCACCGCCTGACTCATGTCGTAGATGTCGATGTAGTTGCCGAACACCTCCTCTGTGTCTCTGTCGCGGTCGCTGATAGGCGTGCCCGTGAAGCCGATAAACGAGGCGCCTGGCAGGGCTTCGCGCATCTTCTGGCTGAAGCCCTTCTTCATCGTCAGGCTCTTCATGTCCCAGTGCTCATCGCCGTATTGCGAGCGGTGGGCCTCGTCGGTCATCACGATGATGTTGCGGCGGGTGGAGAGTGCAGAGTCGCCTTCTTCAAACTTCTGAATGGTGGTGAAGATGATTCCCCCACTCTTTCGGTTACGGAGCAGATTGCCCAGGTCTTCACGGCTTTGGGCGTTCTGTGGTTCCTGACGAAGGAAGTCCTGGCAGCGGCAGAACTGACCGAAGAGCTGGTTGTCGAGGTCCTTGCGGTCGGTCACCACCACGATGGTTACTTCGGGCAGGTGCTGCACCAACTGGTGGGCGTAGAACACCATGGAGAGGCTCTTGCCCGAACCCTGCGTGTGCCAGAACACACCTATCTTGCCGTTGCCTTCCACTGCGGTACGGGTGCGCTGCAGGGCTTTGCCCACGGCGTAGTACTGGTGGTAGGCGGTGAGGATCTTGGCGTATTTGCCCTGGTTCTTGTCGAAGCAGATGAAGTTCTGCAGGATGTCGAGCAGTCGCTGCTGCTGGAACATGCCGAGGAAGAAGGTGCGATAGTCGGCCACGAGAGTCGTCTCGTATGAGCCGTCCACGGTCTTCCATTCCATGTAGCGGTCTTGCTTTGCGGTGATGGTTCCGGCACGGGTCTCGCTCATGTCGCTGATTACGTTGAAGGCGTTGTAGCTGAAGAGGCTCGGGATGCTCTGCTGATAGTTCTTGATCTGCTTGTAGGCATCGTCGATGGATGCGTCTTCGGAGATGGCGCTTTTCAGCTCCACCACCACGAGGGGCAATCCGTTGACCATCACCACCATATCGCAGCGCTTGTTCTTATACTCTTCTACTCGCCACTGGTTCACCACCTTGAAGAGATTCCTTTCGGGGTGGTCGAAGTCGATGAGCCTCATCAGGGCTGTTCGTTCTTCGCCATTCTGCAGGAATCCCACCTCCAGACCGTTTTGCATCCAGAGTGTAAACTGCTCGTTATTCTGTTCTAAAGTACCGATGCTGATGTTGGTGATTTGCTTGATTCCTTCATCCATTGCATCGGCTGGCAGTTCTGGATTAAGCCGTCGCATCGAGGCGACCAAATCGGCACGATAGAAAGGCTCCTTATAGTCGCGCTCCACCTCGTAGCCACATTCGTACGCATAGCCGAGTTCGTCGCGGAACAGGGCAATGAGCGTTTGCTCGTATGCGTCTTCGGTGAATTTCTTGTCGTCTGCCATAATGTTATTTTTTAATTTTCGTCTCGTTATATTTTTTCGTAACTCCCCTTATTCCGGGACTTCTATCTCGCCTGACATGAGGCGAGGGAGAAGGGTGTCGCGGAGGAGGGAGAGGCGGGAGTTCTCCTTGGTCAAACTCCTTATTTTTTCAAATATAGGATTAACCTGTATATGAAAAGCATCTATTATTTTATCAGATGGTTGTAACATCTGCATTCCCTTTATCGTCTTCGAGTTTACAGCAGTTGCTATAGAAGATGTGCTTCCTAAAGAATTGTAGTCAAAATTCTTTAGATACAAATATAGGTATTCCATATATTTATCATCTGAAAGAATGAATCTTGCAATAGCTTCATTGGTTGTAAGTTCCTTATCTGCGATTGCTACTCTGCCAACAGTTAGCTTAAAGCTTAGCAATATGGTGTTTCTAGGTACCATAATGATATTATGCCTATCTACAGCTTCTTTTGTAAGATATTCGCTTGAATCAGAGATGAAAATACCAGAATTTCCCATATTCGCAATAGAAACCCAAATCTTATCTGCAGGGCTGGTTGAAAACCATTTATGTTCCTTTCTTGGAGGAGTTTTGCCAATATTTATCTGATAAAAATCATCAGCCCTTCCTACTTTCCATCCCTCCGGAATCATTCCCAATTCACTATCCACGAACTTACCATCCTTGAAAGGCTCAAAGTCAACGAACCAATTCTTGAAAATAGCCTGCGCCATCTCCTCCAAATCAGCATTGATCTTGTTGTTCAACTCTATCTTGCGGTCGAGAGAAGAAAGGATGGAGACAATGCGGCGCTGGTCGTCAAGGCTCGGCACTCTTATATTAACCCCTTTGAAATCCTTTAATATAATTCTTGGCAAAGCAGAACCTGATACGCAATTCAGAGATATGTAATTATATACTCTTGGACTTTTTAGGCAATAGCAAAGGAATCGAGAGTCTATAAGTTGAGAGTTCGGTCTAAAAATTGCAATAGAGGAAAGGAGTGCAATTTCTCTTTGCTCTTTACATATAAATATCTCCTTCAGATAACTTCCGTCTTTAGCAACTAATACATCGCCTATTTGCGGAACACAACCATCCCTCTCCATTTTTAAGTAATCTTCATACGAAATCTTCTTACAATTGGAAAAATCAAAATCGTATTCACGCATATCTTTTACTGAAAGCATAGGATAACCTTCAGTTTGCGCTTTCGGACTAAAGTGTGAACCATCTGTTATTTTAGAGCACACATCCCCCAATCTTACTTCTTTCCACTCCATACTATTTTCCCCTTAATTTCTTTTCCAAAAATCTCTTTCTGCCATAAAACTCCCTATCTGCAATGCTCATCGGAAACATAGAGGTGCTTTCTATAGACTCATACTCATCCCTCAAGTCTTGAAGATGGTCGTTTTGTTGCTTTTGATAGAAATTTTCTTGGTCTTTTTTTTGTAAGTTATAGAAATGTTCTTGGTCATTCTTTTGCATGAAGTAGTATTTCTCTTGCTCTTTCTTCTGCTTGCGATAAATCCAAAAGGGCACTATTACAGACGCCACTACCGCCAACAAAGAGAAAAGCCCAGAATATTCATTTAAAAGTTCCATACTTTATACCTCCCATCCAATTTTCTTCAACTGCAATCTGATTTCCTCTTCCTGCTTCTTGCTTTCCTCAAACAGCTGTTTCAACTCACCTGAGAGAGTTTTCATCTTCTCCTCAAATGGCACTCCGTCGCCTTCGTCTTCAGCAATTCCTACGTATCTTCCAGGTGTCAGAATGAAGTCCTGAGCAGCAATCTGCTCGGTGGTGCACACGGCACAGAAGCCCTTTTCATCCTCCAAGGTTCCCTGCTGGAACGCATGGAAGGTATCAGAGATTTTTTTAATATCCGTATCAGGCATCAGCTCACGCAATTTGCGTGTTACCATCGTGCCCATATTGCGGGCATCGATAAACACGGTCTTGCCCTTCTGCGCCTTGTTGCGGCTGATAAACCAAAGGCTTACAGGAATACCCGTACTGTAGAACAGCTGCGAAGGCAAAGCCACGATTCCCTCTACCAGGTCGGCTTCGATGATGGCTTGGCGAATCTGTCCCTCGCCGCCACTCTGGCTCGAAAGCGCACCATTCGCCAGCACCAAACCAATCTTTCCGTTTGGTGCCAAATGGTGAATCATGTGCTGCATCCACGCAAAGTTGGCGTTGCCAGCAGGTGGCAAACCATACTGCCAGCGGACATCTTCCTGAAGCGCACTCTGTCCCCAGTCGCTGAGATTGAAAGGAGGATTGGCAAGAATGTAATCTGCCTTCAGTGTAGGATGCTGGTCATCATAGAATGTGTCGGCAAAGACTTTTCCTAAGTTCGCATCCAAGCCACGGATGGCAAGGTTCATGTGCGCCATCTTCCAAGTATCTGGGTTGGCCTCCTGACCATAGATGCTGATTTTACGCAGGTTTCCCTTGTGGCGCTCGATAAACTTGGCGCTCTGCACAAACATACCGCCGCTTCCGCAGCAAGGGTCATAGACTCTGCCCTCATAAGGCTCCAGTATCTCTACCAGCGTGCGGACAATGCAGGAAGGCGTATAGAACTCGCCACCATTCTTGCCCTCCAGGCTGGCAAACTGCTGCAGACAGTATTCGTAGGTTCTGCCTAAGAGATCTTTCTCATCGCCAGCATCGTGCATTTCTATATTGGTAAAGAGATCTACCACATCGCCCAGACGGCGCTTGTCCAGCTCAGGACGGGCGAAATTCTTAGGCAGAATACCCTTCAATCTTTCGTTTTCACGCTCTATGGCGGTTAGCGCTTCATCTATCACAATGCCTATTTCGGGTGTATGTGCAGCAGCACTAATCTTGCTCCATCGGGCTTCAGCAGGCACGAAGAAGATATTCTCGGCGGTGTATTCGTCCTTATCTTCCGGGTCGGCGTATTCGTCGCCCTGCAGCTCCTGGAACTTCTGCTCGAAGCGGTCGCTGATGTATTTCAGAAAGATGAGTCCGAGCACCACGCCCTCGTATTGCGAAGCGCTGAGGTTGCCTCGCAGAATGTCGGCAGCCTTCCATATTTTCTCTTCAAAACCAATGCTGATAGTATCTTGTTTCTTTGCCATTGTGCCTTATTTCGTTTTGAGCACAAGTCGCCAGCCCTCGCTCTGAAGGATGAGGGAGTCGGTTGTGCGGGTTATCTTAAAAATGGTGTTGCCGATTTTGATTTCATCGCCCTCGAGGGTGTAGGCGATTTGTCCCAAGGGAATAATCTCGTACTCCGTCTTCGTCACCTTGCCCGTATTGTCGAAATAGTTGACGGTCTCGCCCTGAGTGAAGATGATGTTGCCGTCGGCAAACAGGGCGAAGGTGTCCGATTCCCTCATGTCAATCCAAAAACCGTCGAAGCTCTGACAAGCCTCGGTCACCTCCCATTCCTGGGCGCTGAGCAGCGACTGGTAGTCTACGGCCTCGGTGCCGTCGTCCGTGTCGGAAGAGCAGGCAGTGAGGACGGGTACTGAGAACACAAAAAGGACGACTGCCACCGCTGTGATGAAGGATGACAGTCGCCCTTTGGCGTGCGAAAAATATGCATGAATGGTTCGGGTTAATCTTGATGGCTCAAAATTACCCCCCCCGAATAACTGACAGATGGTTAATGATTTATTAGTTTTCATACCTTTATTTTTATTGTCGCCACTGCTTCGTAGCGAATCCCACAGCAGCCTTTTGTTGTAAAATACTTCTCGCAAAAGTAATATTTCTTTTTCAAATTATCGTCTTTATTACTTTCTTTAACTTATTTTTTGTGTTTTCCGCCCCTGCCACCAAACAGATTTGTCCGCTAATCGCCTTCCCAGACATCCGCCTGTACGAGTTCCTTGATGATTCGCATGACGAGTGCTTTGCATACTGGACAAAGTGGGAGGAATGAAATTCCCCTTTTGCGAAAGTTGAGTTAATTATCTATAATATTTCAAGATAACCCATATTATAATGAAGTATTTTGCGTATATTTGCACATTATATTAATGGTTAAGATTATGGCAAAGGACACAATGGCAAACAAACTTCCCAGGAAGTTGCTTCAGAAAATGGAAATCGTAGGAGAGCAAATCAAGCTTGCCCGATTGCGCCGCGACCTGAGCATGGCACAAGTTGCAGAAAGGGCCACTTGCTCGGAAGTAACGCTTTGCAAAGTGGAGAAGGGATGCCCCACGGTTTCCATCGGAATCTATCTTCGTGTGCTCTATGCACTTCAGCTGGATGACGACATCTTACTCCTGGCAAAGGATGATAAACTCGGAAGGGCATTGCAGGATATGGGACTGAAGAACCGTCAAAGAGCCTCTAAAAAGAAATAGAAATGGAACGACTATTGGTTTTCGCAGATTTTGACTGGCTCGACAAACCGGAGCTGGTAGGTGAGTTGTGCTATGAGAAACTGCGCGGCTCGGAAAGTTATGCTTTCAGGTTTGATGATAATTGGCTTAAGTTTCATGCTGGAATCAAACTTTCTGAGGACATCAACAACTATCCTGGCTTGCAATACACTCAGCCAGGGAATGATATTTTCGGCTGTTTTTCAGATGCGTTGCCCGACCGGTGGGGGCGCACCTTGCTCAAAAGAAGAGAACAAATACAGGCATCAGAAGAAAAGAGGGCTGTAAGAAATCTTTCTTCGTTCGACTATCTCATGGGCATCGATGACTTCTCCAGAATGGGCGGATTCAGATTGAAAAGAGAGCTGGATGGAGATTTTATCAATGTTTCGCCTTCCCTCAAGATTCCACCGCAAACAGAACTTAGACAACTTGTTCTTGCCAGTCAGGAAGTTGAGAAATCAGAAGAAAATGACGTGTTGCCCGAGAAGAAATGGATAGCTCAGCTTATCCAGCCTGGTACTTCTTTGGGCGGTGCAAGACCCAAGGCTGGAGTTTTGGATGATAGTGGAAATCTATGCATAGCTAAGTTTCCGTCAAGAAAGGATGACTATGATACAGGTCTTTGGGAACATTTTTCTCATCTTCTTGCCCGCAAAGCTGGCATCTATGCAGCTCAAACCAAGGTGCTGGGCGGTTTGGGAAAATATCACACACTTCTTTCCAAACGTTTTGACAGAACTGATGAGGGAAAGCGAATCCATTTTGCATCATCCATGTCACTGATAGGATTGAGGGATGGAGATAATGCGCAGGGTGGTTATGGTTATCTTAATATTGTTGATTTCATACTACAAAGTTGCTGCGACGTAGAGAAAAATCTTCAGGAACTTTACCGTAGGGTTGCCTTCAATATTTGTATTGGCAATTCGGATGACCATTTCAGAAATCATGGTTTCCTGCTTACTCCAAGAGGATGGACTCTGTCGCCTGCCTATGATATGAATCCTACTCTGAACGAATATCAAAGCCTCCTGATCAATGAATCTTCCAACAAGGCTGATATTCGTACTTTGCAGGAATCATGCGAGAGCTATATGATAAAGAAAGAAGTGGCAGAAAACATCATTCGCCAGGTTCAGGCGGCTGTGGCTGGATGGGAGAATTTAGCTGTTCTGCTTCAAATACCAGCAAGAGAAGTGACGATGTTTAAGGACAGATTCAAGCTGAACCTGTAAAGAACTCAACTTCCACAAGTGTGCTGCTTATAGAAGATGCTAACCTGACAGATAGGAGCTTCTGCACCTTACCTTTGCTTTACCCTTCGGCCAGCGATTTTCAATTCCGCTATGCGCCGGTAACTTTGGGTTCAGGGCGTGAGAATTAAATAGGATTCTTGATGACAATCTATCATTTTTCTATGTTTTTGCTTGGTAGTTTCAGAATTAAAACGTAATTTTGCTGATGAAAATCAATAAATTTTAAAATAAGGATTAAATATGGATACTTCAGTTATAAATAATCCTCAGCTTTTAGTAACAGTTTCCGACCCTACTATGTTGACAAAGTTGAAAAACGCCATTAAAATGTTGAATGGTGTTAGTTCTATTTCTGTTTTGAAGCCAAAGAAGACAGGACTGGAATTAGCCGAAGAGGACAAGGCAAAAGGCAGAGTTACCCACTGGAATTCCGTCGACGAAATGTTTAACTCTATTTTAGGTGAATAATGTATAAACTTGGAACGACCAAAAGATTTGACAAGGCACTAAAGCTTTAAAACTCCTGGCAATTAATAAAGCTTTTGCCCTTACAGGGCGACAAGTTTGCGAACAAAACACCCAGGGCGCTGCCCTGGGCTAAGAGCTTCTGCCCTTTCAGGGCGTGCTGATTATAGAAGATGCTGACCTATGGGGGAACAGAACGATGACGAATTGACTCTGTTAATGCTGACAACAGGTACACATTCTGATGTATTTGGCAAAACAAGAAGATAATGTTCCCCTACCTCCTTTTCAGCAGCACGTAGATGATGACGGGGGCACCAAGAAGTGGGGTGACTGCTCCGAGGGGAATCATGCCGTTCTGGGTGGGAAGGGCGCAAAGCCAGTTGCACAGCAGGGCGAAGACCGAACCCAAGAGCATCGTGGAGGGCAAGAGAACTCGATGATTCTCGGTCGTGACGAAGAGACGCGCGATGTGGGGCGTGGCCAAACCGATGAAGGCGATGGGTCCACAGAAGGCGGTGACCGTGGCGGTGAGAACGCCTGTGACAAGGAGCAGCAGAAGACGGAGCTTGCGGGTGTCGTAACCCAGGTTCTCTGCATACAGCTCGCCCAGGAGAAAGGCATTGAGAGGCTTGACAAGCGCCAATGCCGCCAGGAGGAAAAGACAGATCACCACGGCTGCCACAGGGATGCTGGCGAGCGAGACGTTGCCGAAACTGCCCATTCCCCAGACGGTGTAAGACTTCACGCCCTCGCTCGTGGCAAAGAAGTTGAGCAGCGTGATGGCGCTGTTGGCCAGATAACCGATCATCAAACCGATGATGAGCAGCATGGTGCTGCTGCGCACTACAGCCGAAAGGGCCGAGATGAGCGCCGTCACCGCCAAGGCGCCCACCAAAGCCGAAAACAGAACCGCCGCATAACCCGCCAGGGAAAGGGAGCCTGCCGACAGACTGCCGCCCATGCCCAGCATGACGACTGCCACCGCAAGGGCTGCTCCGCTGTTGATGCCAAACACATCGGGACCCGCCAAAGGATTGCGGAAGGTGGTTTGCAACAGGAGTCCGCTGACAGCAAGAGCCGCTCCTCCCATCAGCGCCATAATGGCCTGAGGCAGTCGCGACTCTATGATGATGAAGCGCCAGGTGTCGGACGCTTCTCCCGTAACGTTTCCTGTAAGAACTGCCCATACGTCGGCCAGGGGAATGCTGACGCTTCCCATGGCGAGGTTGAGCACGAAGAGCACAACCAACAACAGGGTTGCTGCCGTAAGGGCGACGATGGTTTGGGGACTTTTCATAAATGCAGCTTTGAGTCTTTTGAAAATGTTACGACTGCAAAGTTACATTTTTTCCTGCAACCGACAAAAAATTTATTGAAGTTTCGAATGGCTTTTTATCCATCTCCACACCAAGGCGACGCCTGGCAGGATGCACGCCACGAGGTCGGCAAGTCCTGCTGCTGCCATCATGCTCGCATCGGCATGGACGGTGGTGTAAGACTCGGTAGGAAGCAGAACGCCCTGAAGCACAACGGCGAAGACTACGAAGACAAGCAGCTCGCGGGTTGTGGCCTTGCTGTGATAATCGAAACTGCTGTGGATGGTGTGAAAAATGCTTTTCACAGCCTCAGCTACGTACTTCTGAACACCAAACTCGGGCATTCTCCATCCCGTACTGCCCCACTCTGCGTTTGCGTTGCCAAGATTCATGTTGGCTTGATTCATTGTCAGTTCCATAAGCCTAATCATTTAATTCATGTTTCTTTTTTCTGATGCAAAAGTACAAGAGCCATATTACACCATGATGTAGAACGTGTTACAATCGTGTGACATTTTTATCGGAAGGTTCGCAAAAAAGCACGCCCTGTAAGGTAGGGCGTGCTGATTGTGTCTCTTACAGATTGACCTTAATACCTGCGTTGATCTTCACACCGTAGTACTCCACTTGCATGGTGCGGTTCTTCTCACCCTGATAGTAGCGCAAAGGCTGGTTGAGCAGGTTGTTGGCGTTGGCATAGACTGTAAACTTCTGCTTCTTTCCCCAGGTGTAGCTGGCGTTGAGGTCGAGATAGTTCACGTTGTCATAGTAGCGGTCGAGAGCACGGCTGGTGCTCATCTGGTCGATGAACGAAGAAGCAAAGTTGTAAGACAGACGGAGGCTCAGTCCACACTTCTCGAAGAAGAGCGAGGCATTGGCAGTATGCTCAGGCGAGCCTGCCACCTTCACGTCGTCGCCGTCCTCGATGCCGAGGCGCTCGTTGAAGTTGCGCGTGGTGCTGTGAGTGTAGGTGTAGTTGCCGTAGAAGCCGAGGCATTTCAGGGCTGGTGTGATGAAACCGAAGTCGCGCTGATAAGCCACTTCCACACCATACACACGGGCGTCGTAGGCGTTGATGTTCTGAGTCACCGCAAACTGCTTGTCGGCATTGTCGCCCGAGAGTCCGAGGTCGCTGCCCAAGTATTTGTTGGAAGCCCACTCCACGTTCACGTTCTTGATGTCCTTATAGAAGAGTCCCAGGCTCACCAGTCCCACACTCTTGAAGTAGTGGTCGGCAGAGAGGTCGATGTTGAGCGCTCTTGCCGGCTTGGTGCTTGGATCACCGATGGTAGCCTCCTCGTCGGCAATATTGAAGGTCTTGTTGGCGATAAGTGCCGAATACTTAGGACGCGAGATGGTCTTGGTGATGGAGGCTCTGAGGCTTCCGTCGTCCGAGTATTTGTACTTCAGCAAGAGGCTTGGCAGGAGGTCTGTATAGTGACTCTTGATGTCGCCTGTAGGCTTCATGGTTGGGTCGCCGTCCTCGGGAATGTCCACATTGTAGCCGCTGGTCTTCAGGTCGGTACGCTCCACGCGCAGACCCAGGGTGGCTGAGAGTTTCTTGCCTATCTTCTGGTCGAAGCGCAGGTAACCGGCTGTTATCTGCTCGCGGATCTTATAGTTGCCGGCTTCCTCCTCGTAGTTCTCTGTTCCCTCATACTGGCTGAAGTCGATTTTGCCCAACGTGCTGATCGAGATGAATGGCGAGTTGGCAGGATACTGGCTGCCCGGCATGAAGCCGTCGCGAATCTGCAGCGAGGTGTTGCTGCGCCAGTCGTCGCCCAGCACCTCCTCGGGGTCGTAGTCGAAGTATGAGGTGGTGCGCTTCTTGTCCTTGCTGGTGTACTTGGCACCAAACTTCAGGGTGTTGCCGTAGAGACCCTTGCAGAGCGGCAGGGTGAAGTTGAGTCGTCCCTTCCACTCGTTCTCCACGATGTCCTGGTTGGAGTTGTTGAGCTCGTCGAGCACCCAGTGGCTGTCGTCGAGTGAAGGGAGCGATTTGGCGTAGTAAGGCTGCTTGTCGCCCACGTCCTGGAAGCCGTCGCCGAAGTCGATGAACTCGGTTTCACTCTTACCATATTTATATTTATAGGAAGCATAGCGCTCGTTGGGGCGCTCCTCGGTGGCTCGCGAGTAGCTGGCAGCCCAGTCCATCTTCAGGTTGCCCAGCTGGTGCTCTCCGTCGAGAGTGTAGTCCATGGTCTGCTGCAACTCCAGTCGGGCGTTCTTCTGGTCAGACGAGCCCGCCTTGGTCTGGAACACGACGCTCTGCTTGGAAGCCTTGCTGTTCAGCTTCTTGTAGCTGATGCGGTAACGGTTCTCCCAGTCGCTGCGACGATTGTAAATGCCCTTGAACGAAATCTTGTGCAGGGGGTTGAACTTATAGTCTAAAGCCAGGGAGTAGCTCTGACGCTCACGGGTGACGTAGTACTGGCGCACCTGAGCCTCCTTCAGCTCTATCTCCTTGTCGTCGTTCTCCTCGTATTCGAACTCGGTATTGTCGGAACCTCCGGGAGCATACTGATAAGAGGCAGAGGCCATGATGCCCAGTCGGTTCTGGAAGAATCGGTTGCCCCATGTTGCTGCCAGATCCCATTGTGGTTTGCCGCTGATCCATGTGTAGCCTGAACCGACGTTGAAGTTGAGCACCTGGTGGCTGGGGGTGTTTTTGGTCACGAGGTTGATTTCGCCTCCGATGGCGTCGCCGTCCATGTCGGAGGTCACCACCTTGTTCACCTCGATGGTCTGAATCATGTCGGCAGGAATCAGGTCGAGCTGCACGTTGCGGGTGTCGCCCTCTGCCGAAGGCATTCTGTTGCCGTTGACGGTCACTGAGGTAAGGTCGGCAGAAGTGCCTCTCACCTGTCCGAACCTGGCCTCACCCTGGTCGTACTGCACGTTGATGCCGTTGATGCGTTTCAGGGCGTCGCCGATGTTAGAGTCGGGGAACTTGCCCACCTGGTCGGCGCTCACCACATTGGTCACACCCATGTTCTCCTTCTGCATCTGCAGGGCCTTGCGCTGACCGTAGAAGGCTCCATTCACCACCACTTCCTTGAGCTCGTTGCCCTCGCTCAGGATGATGTTTCGCTCCACGTTCTTGCCCACCAGCTTGATGACGTAGGTCTTGGGCGAATAGCCCACGTAGGACACCTTCACCTTGTAGGTTCCGGGCTTCATGTTGGGCAGGGTGTAGAAACCGTTCACATCGCTTGTTACTCCTGTATGCAAATCTTCCACCATGATGGTTGCTCCTGGCAAAGCCTGACGCTCTGCGTCGACAACACGTCCGCTGATGACTCCGCCCATCAGGACATTGCTTTCGGGTTCTGTCACGGCGATTGCTGCGCCTGTGGCTGTCAGCATCAGGGCCGAGAATAATACTTTCTTGAGATTCATAAAATTTTCCTGTATAATGATTTTTTCGATTTGAATTTACTTCTTCACCTTTTTTATGGTGTGGATGATTTTTCCGTCCTTGTCGATCATCGACATTCGGAGCTGCTTCTTGTCGGCTGAAATAACCGAGAAACCGTCGGCTGAACTGCAGAACACAGTACCATCGGTAGGCTTCACGGAACGGGCCAGAGATGAAGAGGAGTTGACCACGTAGTCGATGTTGTCGCCCTTCTTCTGGATGTGCTGGAAGTTGTGGATGTGTCCGCAGGCGTAGATGGCCACATTATTATATTTATGGAGTACGGGCAACAGACGGTTCTGCATGTCGAGACGCTCGCTCTCCTTCTTCGTGGTGTAGGCATAGATGGGATGATGGCCCACTACAATCACCCAGTCTTCCTTGGCATTCTTCAGGGTCTCGTCGAGCCAGGCGAGCTGAGCCTCCACGTCCTGCTTGCAGGCATCGGGATATTTGACAGAGGCCTTGCGGTAAGAGTCGATGAGAGGAGTGGTGTCGAGGAACACCACGCGAAGGGTGGTTCCCTTGTGGTCGAACACCTTGGTGTAATATTTCTCTCTCATCATCCAGCGGCGGCTCACCTTGCCGTAGTCCATGAAAGCCTGTGTGTTGCCACGATACTCATGGTTGCCGCAAACGGCGAACCAGTCGAGCATCAGTTCGGGATGAGAGTAAACCCATTCGTAATTGGTGAGCCACAATGGGTCCTGGGTGGAAGCCACTCCGTTGAAATGATGAATGTCGCCGGCTGCAATCACGCACTCAGGACCTACCACGCCGGCCATCTCGCCCATCAGTTCGGCAATGGGTTTCTGGTCGTAATAGCCGTTGCGGCCCATGTCGTTGGTCATGTAGAGTGTGATTTCGCCCTTCAGCTTCTGCCATTCTGTAGCATTCGCCTTCCAGTTAGGATTCTGCTGAATGGCGGTCGCCGCACTCTGCGAGCAGGTGGTTACTGCCGTGTTTTGAGCCTTTGCTGTCAAGCCGCCGCCCAACAATAATGCTGAAGCCAAAACTACAGCTGCCATTCTCTCTTTCATCACAGCAACTCTGTTGCCATGCTTTCCCGAAATTTTCTTTTCCATTTTCTTTTTTTAAAATATGACTATAAAATATTCTTTGTTAAATTCCGGGTGCAAAAGTACGGCTATCATGTGTCAATAAGGTTACAGCGATTTTAATTAGACCATAAAGAATGCTACAATATCGTTACAGGAGTTCTACAGGGGAAAACATGCGCCAAAGACAGAAAAAGAGAAAGGGTGCCGTGAACGGAGCAAGATCATTTCTCGCCCCACTCACGGCACCCCTTCTCTCTATATATCTACCGACGATCGAACCGCCGATGGGTTCAGATGTTACAAAAATCAGTTGCTGTAAGCACTCTCGCCATGCTCGTAGATGTCGAGTCCCTCCTCCTCTACTCGCTTGTCCACACGCACGCCGACAGTCTTGTCCACTACCTTGAAGATGATGTAGGTCACCACGATGCTGTAGAGGATGCTCACCACGGTGGCTACCACCTGAATCCAAAGCTGGTGCCAGTCGCCATAGAGTGCGCCCTGAACGCCGTCGGCACCCGTGACGTAACGAGTGGCGAACACACCGGTGAGGACAGATCCCAGAATACCGCCCATGCCGTGTACTCCGAAGGCGTCGAGCGCATCGTCGTATCTGAACTTCTCCTTCACTACTGCCACCATGAAGAAGCAGACGATGGTGGAGATAATTCCGATGCAGAAAGCTCCGAAAATGTCGGTACTGCCTGCCGCTGGAGTGATGGCCACAAGACCTGCCACGGCTCCGGTACAGGCGCCCACCGTGGTTGGCTTTCTGTTGACCACCCAGTCGATGAGCATCCAGGTGGTGGCTGCTGCAGCCGTAGCGACGTGGGTTACGAGGAAGGCGTTGGCTGCCAGTCCGTCGGCTGCAAGACCGCTACCGGCATTGAATCCGAACCATCCCAACCAGAGGAACGACATTCCCATGAACACGAAGGTGATGTTGTGGGGAGTGACAGGATGACCGGCACGGTAATCGTCGCGCTTGCCCACACAGAGCGCCATGACCAGCGCAGCCACACCGGCGTTGATGTGAACCACCGTTCCGCCCGCAAAGTCGATGGCTCCCATCTCCTGCAGGAATCCGCCGCCCCATACCCAGTGGGCCATGGGAAGATAGGCGAAGATGACCCATAGAATGGTGAAGAACACATAACCGCTGAACTTCACGCGCTCGGCAAAAGCTCCGAGGATAAGGGCTGGAGTAATGAGGGCAAACATGCACTGGAACATCGCGAAGGTGAGTTCGGGAATGCCTGTAGGCATGAGAGCATCCAGTCCGATGCCGTGAAGGAAACATTTGTCGAAACCGCCGATGACGCAGGCCAAAGGATTGCCCGCCTCTGCATATTCGGTAGAGAAAGCCCACGAATATCCGAAGGCCACCCATATCAAACTGACTACTGCCACGATGAATACCGTCTGCATCAGAATGCTCAGGATATTCTTCTGGCGAACCAAACCGCCATAAAAAAGTGCTATACCTGGGATTGACATCAAGAGCACCAAGATGGTTGCCATGATCATCCACGCTGTGTTACCCGTATCGAGTGTTGTCAATAATAAACTGCTCATATTTTTTTTAAAATGTTTAATGTTTACGTATTACTCTAATGTATAATGCCATGTGTCACAGAAACAAACAAAACATTACACCTTAAACATTAATCCCTATTCTTCCTTCTCGGCATTATACAATGCAATGTCGCCTCGCTCTCCGGTTCTGATTCTTACCGTATCCATTACCGGAATGACGAAGATTCTTCCGTCTCCCACTTCGCCCGTCTGAGCTGCTCCCTGGATGGCGGCGATAGTAGGCTCCACGTTCTTGTCGCGCACCACGATGTTGAGAAGCACACGCTCGATACTGCTCGTGTCGTACATCACACCACGGTAAATGCGTGCCTGTCGCATCTTGCCTTCACCCCTTACATTATAATAAGAGAACCACTCGATGTCAGCAGCTAAGAGCGCCTTCTTGACATCCTCGAATCTGGACTTGCGGATAATTGCCTCTATCTTCTTCATAATCCTTTAATAATTAATAATGTGTTAATACTTCTATTGATTGTTACTCTTTTTTATTGATTGTCACTTTCTCGAAACGGACCTTCATCGGTTGTTACACAAATCAAGCCTTTCTTTTACATATTGTTCGTTTCGGCTGCAAAATTACAACGTTTTGTCAGCATAAAGAAGCATAAGAAAACATTTTGATTGTTTTTCTCGCGTTTTGTTTCAGTTTTTCATATAAATACCTATTTTTCCTTACATATTGTAAGGTTTAACGACCGTTCAACTTTACAATTTGTAAGTTTTCGCTCAAAGTTTAATGTTTTCCGTTCTAAATTTAATAGTTTTCGCTTAAAGTTTAAAGTTTAGTTTTTAGTGTTTAATGTTTAGTGTTTAATGGGTAACAGCAGTTTTGCATATGGTTCAAGTACGCCCTGAAGGCCCAAAAGCTCATAGCCCAGGGCAATGGACGCAAGCAGTACGCCCTGAAAGGGCAGAAGCTCTTAGCCCAGGGCAACGCCCTGGGTATAATGGCAATCAGCAAAGCGCCCTGTAAGGGCAAAAGCTTTATATATTGCCTGGAGTTTTAAAGCTTTTGCCCTTACAGGGCGCCAAGTTTGCGAACATGATAACCCAGGGCGTTGCCCTGGGCTAAGAGCTTCTGCCCTTTCAGGGCGTGCTGCTGATAGGAGTAGTGTCTTAACTCCTTTATCCTCCAAGGCATTTGTCTTAACTCCTTTATCCTTCAAGGCATTTGTCTTAACTCCTTTAACTCCTCACAAAAGACAACTCCCTTAACTCCTCATAAAAGACAACTTCTTTAATTTCTTTAACTTTCCCATTTGCAAAAATTGAGTGATTATTTTGTACCTTTGCAAATTAAAAAATAACACATAAAACACAACACATTACACATTTTCAAGAAAAGATGGGAGACAAAATAACAAGAATGGAGCAAGGAATGCAACGACGCACAGAACTGCTCTTGGGAAAAGACAATCTTGAGAAACTGCAGGCAGCACGCGTGCTCATCTTCGGAATAGGAGGTGTAGGATCATGGTGCGCCGAGGGACTCGTGCGAAGCGGAGTGCGCCACATCACCATCGTGGACAGCGACCGCGTCTGCGTGACCAACTGCAACCGACAGCTCATGGCCACAAGCCGCACCATCGGACAGGTGAAGGTCGACGCACTACGCGAACGCCTTCTCGAAATCAACCCCAACGCCAACATCACAGCCTATCAGAAAATCTACGAGGCCAAGACAGCCGACGAGTTCCACATGGAGGAATACGACTACATCATCGACGCCATCGACTCGCTCAAGGACAAGGCCGACCTCATCCTACGTGCCACAGCCCTGCCCCGAAACATCACCTTCGTCTCCTCCATGGGTGCAGCCCTGCGCTGCGACCCCTTCATGATCAGGAAGGCTGAGTTCTGGAAGGTAGAGGGCGACCCCTTGGCACGGGCCTTGCGCAAGAAATTCAAGAAGGACAAGACCTTCCCCCGCCGCAAGTTCCAATGCGTATACAGCGAGGAGAAGCCGATGCAGAACCTGGGCGTGAACAAAGCCTGCGGCACCGGAGGCTGCCTCTGCCCCAAGGCCAAATTGCTCAGCGGCGAGAGAGGCACAGAGACTGCCGTCTACGACGCTCCCGGCGACCAGCAGTTAGTGGAGCACGAATGGTGTTCGACGAAGGCGCAGATCAACGGCTCGCTCTGCCACATCACCGCTTCCTTCGGTATGGCAATAGCAGGAATCGTCATCGGAAAAATCATAAACACCCCAAACTGATTCGCTTCCATCAAAACTCAACATACGGCCCCATAAAAAACTGCACGCAAACAAGGATTCAAAAACAAATTGTAACTTTTTTGAGCAAATCCTTGGCAGTTTGATAGAAATTGTTTACTTTTGCAACCAAGTTTTGTCTCGGCCCCGGTCGTTTCGGGGGTGGCATTACATTACCAAAATAAACAAGCAATGAAAGTATTAAAATTCGGCGGAACATCGGTTGGTTCCGTAAAAAGCATCCTCAGCTTAAAACGCATCGTAGAGAATGAGGCCAAGAAACAGAGTGTTGTAGTAGTCGTGAGCGCCCTCGGAGGAATCACAGACAAGTTGTTGCAAACCTCACAGCTTGCCCTCAAAGGCGACGAACAATGGAAAGCAGAGTTCGACGCCATGGTAGACCGTCACCACAAGATGATCGACACAATCATCACAGACACCAAAGACAGAGAAAACTTATTCATTTCGGTTGACTCGCTCTTCGAACAGTTGAAGAGCATCTACTTCGGCGTCTACCTCATCCACGACCTCAGCGAGAAGACACAGGATGCCATCGTGAGCTACGGAGAAAGGCTCAGCTCGAAAATTGTGGCCACACTCATACGTGGCGCCAAGTGGTTCGACTCGCGCAAGTTTATCAAAACGGAGCGCATCGGTGGAAAGCACACCCTCGACAGCGAACTGACCACCCAACTGGTGAAAGACACCTTCGACGAGCTGCCCCGCATTTCGCTCGTGCCTGGCTTCATCAGCCGCGACAAGCACACAGAGCGCACCACCAACCTGGGACGAGGCGGAAGCGACTACACAGCTGCCATCATCGCCGCAGCACTCGATGCTGAGGTGCTCGAGATATGGACCGACGTCGACGGATTTATGACAGCCGACCCACGTGTCATCAAATCAGCTTATACCATCAACGAACTGAGCTACATCGAGGCCATGGAGCTTTGCAACTTTGGAGCAAAGGTCATCTACCCTCCTACCATCTACCCAGTTTGTGTCAAAAATATACCTATCAAGGTCAAGAACACCTTTAATCCTGATGCCCCAGGCACCATTATCAAGAACAAAATTGACGGCGACCAGAAACCCATCAAGGGTATTTCGTCTATCAACGGAACGGCTTTGATCACCGTTACCGGTCTGTCGATGGTGGGTGTCATCGGTGTCAACCGACGCATCTTCACCGCCCTGGCCAACGAAGGAATCTCCGTGTTCATGGTGTCGCAGGCTTCGTCAGAGAACTCTACCTCTATCGGTGTGCGCGAGCAGGACGTAGACGAGGCTGTACGCGTGCTCAACGAGGAATTCAAGAACGAGATTGCCGACGGAGCCATGTACCCCATGCATGCAGAATGCGGACTGGCCACCATCGCCATCGTGGGCGAGAACATGAAGCATGCTGCAGGTATTGCAGGTAAACTCTTCGGAACTCTCGGACGAAGCGGAATCTCGGTCATCGCCTGTGCACAGGGCGCTTCAGAAACCAACATCTCGTTTGTCGTCAAGAGCGACTTCCTGCGCAAATCACTCAACGTGCTGCACGACAACTTCTTCCTCTCTGAATACAAGGTGCTCAACCTCTTCATCTGTGGAGTGGGAACCGTGGGCGGAAAGCTGATAGAACAGATCAAGAACCAGTATGCCGACCTGATGGAACGCAGCAAACTGAAGCTCAACGTGGTGGGCATCGCTTCATCCAAGAACGCCATCTTCAACCGCGACGGACTCGACCTGGAGAACTACCGCGAGGAACTGAAGAACTCAGACCCCAGCACACCCGAGGTGCTGCGAGACACAATACTCGCCATGAACATCTTCAACAGCGTCTTCGTTGACTGTACTGCCAGCAAGGACGTGGCTGCCCTCTACCAGAGTCTGCTCGAGCACAACGTGAGCATCATCGCAGCCAACAAGATTGCAGCCTCAAGCGAATACGAAAACTACGAGCGACTGAAGAAAACCGCCATACAGCGTGGCGTGGTGTTCCGATTCGAAACCAACGTGGGTGCTGGTCTGCCTATCATCGGAACCATCAACGACCTGCGCAACTCGGGCGACAAAATCCTTAAGATTGAAGCAGTTCTCTCTGGTACGCTCAACTTCATCTTCAACGCCATCTCAGGCGTAGTACCATTCTCGGAGACCGTACGCATGGCCAAAGAGAAAGGCTATAGCGAGCCCGACCCACGCATCGACCTCAGCGGAATGGACGTAATACGAAAACTCGTCATCCTCTCTCGCGAGGCTGGATACAGAGTGGAACAGGAAGATGTGGAGAAGCACCTCTTCGTGCCCGACTCTTACTTCAAGGGCAGCATAGACGACTTCTGGAAGAAACTGCCAAAGCTGGATGCTGACTTCGAGGCCAAGCGCAAAACTCTCGACCTGGAGCACAAACGATGGCGATTCGTTGCCACCCTCGATGGTGGAAAGACAAGCGTTGGCCTGCAGGCTGTAGGCCCAGAGCACCCATTCTACAACCTGGAGGGAAGCAACAACATCGTACTGCTCACCACCGAGCGCTACAAGGAATATCCGATGATGATTCAGGGCTATGGCGCTGGTGCCAGCGTAACAGCCGCAGGTGTGTTTGCCAACATCATGAGTATCGCTAATATTTAATATTGTCTTATCAGATAGAAAGGATAACAATTATGAAGCATATTATCATACTTGGCGACGGCATGGCCGACCACGCTGTAGAACGACTGGGAGGCAAAACTCTCCTGCAATACGCCAACAAACCCTATATGGACATGCTGGCAAAGAAAGGAAAGACTGGACGACTGGTAACCGTACCCGACGGATTTCATCCTGGATCTGAGGTTGCCAACAGCTCTATCATGGGTTACGACCAGAACGAGGTGTACGAGGGACGCGGACCACTCGAAGCTGCAAGCATCGGCTACGAGATGAGTCCTAACGACTTCGCTCTGCGCTGCAACATCATCAACGTGAACAATGGAATCATCGTGACACACAACGGCGGAAACCTGGAGACAGAAGACGCCGACGTGCTCATCAAGTACCTCAACGAGAAGCTTGCCAGCCAGTATCCCGGCATCGTGAAATTCATCACCGGAATCCAATATCGACACCTTCTGATCATCAAGGGCGGAAACAAATATGTAGATTGCGCTCCTCCTCACGATCATCCTAACGAAGAGTGGAAACCGCTGCTGGTGAAACCGATGGAAGGTGTTGACGAGGCTCTTCTTGCCGGCAACAGCGACAAGACTCCTGCCGAGGATGTGGCTGAGAACGGCGGTATCCTGAGCGTCGAGTATCGCATGAGTGCCCAGCAGACAGCCGACCTTCTGAACGAGCTGATTCTGAAGAGTCAGGAGATTCTGGAGAACCATCCGTTCAATGTAGCGCGCAAGGAGCGTGGCGAGCGCATGGCAAACATCATCTGGCCTTGGGGCGGCGGTTATCGTCCGCACATGCTCACCCTCTCGCAGATGTATCCGCAAATCAAGAAGGGTTCTGTGATTTCTGCAGTAGACCTGATACGAGGCATCGGCCATTACGCCGGACTGCGCAACATCATCGTTGAGGGCGCTACCGGTCTTGCCAACACCAACTACGAGGGAAAGGCAGCAGCAGCTATCCAGGCGCTGAAGGACGGCGACGACTTCGTTTATGTGCACGTAGAGGCAAGCGACGAGGCTGGCCACGACGGCGACCTGGAACTGAAGCTCAAAACCATCGAGAACCTCGACCAGCGACTCATCAAACCAATCTTCGACGAGGTAAGCACTTGGGACGAGCCTGTATGCATCGCCATCCTGCCCGACCATCCTACTCCGGTAGAGATCCGCACCCACGTGAAAGAGCCCGTACCGTTCATCATCTACTATCCCGGCATCGAGCCCGACAGCGTAGAGAAGTACGACGAGGTAAGTTGCGTGAGAGGCTGCTACGGACTGCTGCAACTGCAGGAATTCATGAACACATTTATGGCAATCAATTAAAATCAAAATGAAATATTATTCAACAAATAAGAAAGCACCCATCGCCGATCTTCACAAGGCGGTAGTAAAAGGACTGGCAGAAGACCGTGGTCTCTACATGCCCGAAATCATCAAGAAGTTGCCACAGGACTTCTTCGACAACATCGAGAAACTCTCCTTCCAGGAGATTGCCTACAAGGTGGCTGACGCCTTCTTCGGCGAGGACGTCGATGCTGAGTCTTTGAAGAAGATCGTCTACGACACACTGGCTTTCGACTGCCCTGTGGTAGAGGTAGAGCCAAACATCTACTCTTTGGAGCTTTTCCATGGCCCTACCCTCGCCTTCAAGGATGTAGGCGCGCGCTTCATGGCCCGTCTGCTGCAGTACTTCGTGCGTCAGGAAGGCAAGGAGGAAGTCAACGTGCTCGTTGCTACTTCGGGCGACACAGGTTCGGCTGTAGCCAATGGATTCCTCGGTGTTGACGGCATTCACGTCTATGTGCTCTATCCTAAGGGGAAGGTAAGCAAGATTCAGGAAAGCCAGTTCACCACCCTCGGACAGAACATCACAGCCCTCGAGGTGGATGGCGTGTTCGACGACTGCCAGGCGCTTGTCAAGTCGGCTTTCATGGACGAGGAACTCAACAAGCACATGAAGCTCACCTCGGCCAACTCTATCAATGTGGCACGATTCCTGCCTCAGGCTTTCTACTACTTCAACGCCTATGCACGCATGAAGGAGAAGGGACTGGCAGACAAGTTGGTGATCTGCGTGCCCAGCGGAAACTTCGGCAACATCACAGCCGGACTCTTCGGTCATGAGATGGGACTGCCCATCCATCGCTTCATAGCTGCCAACAACGCCAACGATATTTTCTACAACTATCTGCAGACTGGCGAGTACAATCCTCAGCCCAGCAAGGCCACAATAGCCAATGCCATGGACGTGGGCGACCCATCCAACTTCGCCCGCATCTACGACCTCTACAAGGGCAACCACGAGGCCATCACAGCCTACATCAGCGGTGCCACATACAAGGACGAGCAGATAGCCGAGACCATGAAGCAATGTTACAACGACACCAAGTATGTGCTTGATCCTCATGGAGCTTGCGGTTATCGTGCCTTGAAGGAACAGTTGAAGCCAGGCGAGGTTGGTGTGTTCCTCGAGACTGCCCATCCTGCCAAGTTCAAGGAGAAGGTGGACAGCATCCTCGGCACCGACATCGAGATTCCTGCACGCCTTGCCGAGTTCATGAAGGGCAAAAAGCAGAGCATCGAAATGACTAAGGACTTCGCCGCATTCAAGAACTATCTGATGAACGAATAAACATTCGAACACTACATACAAAAAGACTTCACCCATCATTCTTCTCTGTATAGAGTTGTAGGATAGGTGAAGTTTTTTTATACTGAAATTTAGCAAGTTCAGAAGTTATGGAAGTTATCGCCTATTTTCTTATCCATTTAAATAAATGTGTAAAGCCTTTAATATGTTTCCATCGTCTGTCATGTACCTTCTTGGCTTCCAAGATTTTCCTGATCACATTCTCATTAATTCCCCTTACGTTCATATACTGCTGTATCACAAACTCGAACAAATCTATTCTGCCAGTAAAACTCATCAGGTTCTCTACACATATTTTCAGCGGAGGATATCCTTTGTAGAACTTCATGCGATTGATGTCGATAGGAGAGAATCTGTAATGACCATCATCCTGGATCTGATAGAAAATATTGCTGCTATTCAAGTCAAGATCCACGATGCCTTTCTGGTGTAAACGATTCACAAAACGAGCAAAATCACTCGCCATCACCTTGTTGAAATCCTTTAGTTCATTCAGTTGCTCAGAAAGGAGAGGACTATGTTCAACGTCAGATATAAAGTAGCAATACTTGAGAAGTCCCATAATCCTTGTCTCCACATATCCATAGCCTTCGGGGGTAGCAAAGCCATTAGCCTGCAACTTAAAGGAATACTCGTATGCACGACACGCCTTCGTGGGGCGGAATAAAGTATAGTGTATTCTTTGGACAAAGTAAGGTTGCCTGTATCTTTTCACCATCACTTCTTTGTCCTCACCATTCACCTTTATCCAAAATGCCTTAATCACATTTCTTCCTATATAAACACATTGTCCCTCCTGCTCGAACACCTCAGGAATGCGCTCAATGAAGTCTCTCATCTCAGGGTGCCTGGGACTTACCTTTATGGTTGTTTTTTTAAATACATCGTCATTTACTTATCACTACACAGTCAAAGAACACTTCGCAATAAAACGATGAGTTCTCTGCCAACATACTATTTCTCAGCTGCATTTTTACCTTTCATCATTCTGAACTGAGTCGGTGAGCAACCCAGATGAGATTTAACAAACTTGCCGAAAAAAGAAAGATTTGGAAAGTTCAAATAGTTGGCGATTTCCTTTACACTCATATCCGAATGAGACAAAAGACGGCTGATATCTTCTATCGAATATTCAATGATCCACTCGTAAGCAGTTTTCCCACTGTTGTCCTTACAGACATTCGACAGGTATTTTCGGGTAATACAAAGTTTCTTGCTATAGAAATCCACGTTTCTTGGTTTTACCTCCAAGGAAGACAACAGTTCTATAAATTGCTTGAACAACAGACTGCCCCTTGAGACATGGAGCGTTTCCCTTTCCGGAGAACTTTGTTCTATGATGCTCAGCAAGCAAAACAGGAAAGAATTCACCAAACTTCCCACAATCAGCTTCTTATACTTAGAGTCCTCTTTCACCACCTGTTCTGACAAAAGTGCATGATATTTCTCAAATGTACTCATGCTCGACTCACCCACGTGAATGATAGGCTTATTCTTCAAATAGAAAGAAATATCCACCACATCACCAATGTGCAACATGCTTCGAGCTATCTTTGACGATAGACAAACAGCCTTGGCGCTAAAGTCAAAACTAAACAAACAATCGTTCATAATGGTGTTGGGCTGGCAAATAATAATGTCGTTGGAAGAGGCTGTGGCTTCTTCTTTGTCTGCCTGCATGGCCACACGCCCCGACTTGATGACTATGATCAAAAGGAAATCCACCTTGATGGCTTGCAACCTCGAGAAATTGCGCAGGTCATCAATAATAACCACGTCGTTGTCTGCATAGTCTATAAACTCTGCATTCGCTATGAGTCTGATGTCAGAAATGTCTATTTTTTCAAACTTTGCCATACTTTAGTTCTTTTTGCTGGCAAATTTAGTAAAAAAACATACACGTTTAGTGGTCTAAAAGGTAGATTTATTGTTCTTTCACATAACAACTTCCCTAAAAGAACACCATACAGACCTATTAGAGCACCAAATAGTGTTCTAATAGTAGTAATTTTGCCGCATGAATTATAAAAACAGATAGAAAATAATGAAGAAAAAAGTATTAATGCTTGGATTGTTGTCGCTTGTATTGGTCAATACAAATGCCGTCGGCAAAAGTTGGTCACTCGACTCATTAAGAGCCAGAGCCATCAGCAACAATAAATCCCTACTTATGGCTGGGCAGAAAAAGGTAGCAGCCCATTACACCCATAAATCTGCAACCACCAACTACCTGCCAAAAGTATCAGCTACAGGTGCATATATGTACACAAGCCGCGAGTTGTCGCTGCTGAGCGATGAGCAGAAGCACACCTTATCTAATATAGGAACAGGACTATCTGCAGCAGTTCCCAATCTCGCTCCAATGAGTTCTACCATCAACTCTGTAGGACAAGGAGTCGTGGATGCCCTTCATACCGATACCCGTAATGCAGGTGTCGTAGCGGTTACCCTGACTCAACCTATTTATATGGGAGGCAAAATCAGAGCATACAATAAGATTACCCAATATGCCGAAGAGGCTGCCGGAACCCTGTACGACAAGGAATTGCAAGACATCATTGTAGAGGTGGACGATGCTTACTGGAACTTAGTGGCGCTGTACAGCAAGAAGAAACTTGCCGAGGGCTACAAGGCTTTGGTTGACAAATTGGAAAGAGATGTAGAGAAACTGGTAAAGGAAGGCATGGCTACCAAGGCCGACCTCCTGAGTGTAAAGGTGAAGGTGAACGAAGCCGGTGTGACACTCATTCAGGTGAACAATGGCATAGAACTGTCAAGAATGAACCTCTGCAGGATCTGCGGACTTGACATGAACGAAGCAGTAGAGGTAGAAGATGCCATCGACGAGAAGAGCCAAAGCACAGCGATAATGGGCCAGGTGGAAATGGTCAATTCGAAGACAGACAACCTGGTAGAACAGGCTGAAGGCAACCGCAAAGAGCTGCAGGCCTTAGGACTTCAGAACAAGATTTACGATGAGAAAATCAAGTTGGCACGTGCCGAATACCTGCCCAAGGTAGCCCTGATGGGAGGCTATCTGGCCAGCAACCCATCGGTATTCAACAGCTTTGAACGCAAGATGAAAGGTATGTGGAATGTAGGTGTCACGCTGAACGTCCCCATCCTCACCTGGGGCGACCGCTCTTACAAGGTGAAGACTGCCAAGGCAGAAGCCCTGATGCACAGATTTGAAACCGAAGAGGTGAAGGAAAAGATTGAGCTGCAGGTGAACCAATGCCGTCAGAAACTTCAGGAGAGTCTGGAGCGTTACCAGACCACCCTGCGCAGTGTGGACGAGGCAGAAGAAAACCTCCGTTACGCCAACCTCGGCATGAAGGAAGGCGTAATTACGCTGAGCAATGTGATGGAGGCACAGACTGCATGGCTCAAGGCTAAATCGGAATGGGTAAACGCACAGGTGGACGTACGCCTTGCCAATCTCTATCTGCGAAAAGCCATCGGTTCTATCGATACACATATTTAAAATACAACAATGTTAAATCTGAAATAACTTAGAAATGAAAAAGAATAGAATCATCACCAGTATTCTGGCAATCGCCTTGGTGCTCATTGCCGTCATCATCGTTGTCATCACGGTAGGTCTGTTCAAAACCACCAAGGAAGAAACCCTTGAGGGACAGGCAGAAACGACCGACTACCGTCTCTCTTCCAAAGTACCTTCACGCGTATTGGAGTTGAGAGTAAAAGAAGGTGACTTTGTTCACAAAGGTGATACACTTGTAGTACTCGAAGCTCCCGATGTTGAGGCAAAGCTTTCTCAGGCCACAGCCGCCTACGATGCCGCCAAAGCTATGGAGGACAAAGTGTACAGTGGTGCCCGACAAGAAGAAATACAGGCAGCCTACGAGATGTGGCAGAAGTCGATAGCAGCCGTGGATGTGATGCGCAAGACCTACAACCGTGTGCAGCGCCTCTTCGAGAGTGGCGTGATGGCTGAACAGAAGCGTGATGAGGCTAAGGCGCAATATGATGCTGCCGTGGCTACCGAGAAAGCCGCCAAGGCAAAATACGACATAGCTGTGAACGGTGCCCGAAAAGAGGAAAAATCTATGGCACAGGCACAGGCCAACCGTGCTAAGGGTGCCATTGCCGAAGTACATTCCTACATCAAGGAGACGGTACTGACGGCTACAGCCGACGGCTTGGTAACCGAGATTTTCCCCGAAGTAGGCGAACTGGTGGGCACTGGCGCACCTATCATGAATGTGTCGGTGGTAAAAGATGTATGGTTTGTCTTCAATATCCGCGAAGACAAGTTGAAGGGCTATTCCGTGGGAACCGAGGCAGAGGTGTATGTTCCTGCCGTAGACAAGACCATTCCTGTACGCATCACCCTGATGAAGGATGTGGGCTCTTTTGCCGTATGGAAGGCCACCAAGGCTCTCGATGATCTCGACCTGAAGACCTTCGAGGTACAGGCTCATCCATTACAGCCGGTAAGCAACATCATGTCGGGCATGTCGGCAGTACTGAGAAAGTCATCTTCTGCAACCGACAAATCCTCAAAGAATTAAAGCATATAAAAAATCATCATCATGAACATCATAAGCAAGACTATCAGAAGGCTCGCCATGATAGGCAAAAGAGAACTGAAGATGTACTCACATCGCCCACTCTTCCTCTTCTGCATGATCATTGCGCCGCTGTTCTGTCTTATATTCCTCACCTCGCTGATGAGCGCCGGCTTGCCTACCAAGATGCCTGCAGCCATGGTTGATGAAGACGACACCCACATTACTCATACCATCACCCGAATACTCGGCTCTTTGGAAGGAGTGAAGATCGTGCGTCACTATTCTACCTTCGGCGAGGCAAGAGAAGCCATGCAGCGAGGCGAAATCTACGCCTTCTTCTATCTTCCCAAGAAGACAACAGAGAAGGCTTTGTCCAATCGCCAGCCCCGTATCTCGTTCTATACCAACGAGTGCTATTATGTTCCGGGCAACCTGGAGATGCGCGATATGCGCTACGCTTCCGAGCTGACAGGTCTCGCCCTGACACGCGAAACGCTTTATGCCCACGGCATGAACCCACGACAGGCGATGGGCGTGATACAACCCATCAAGATAGAGACACATCCGCTTAACAACCCTTACCTTGACTATGCAGTATATCTCAACAATATGCTCATACCTGGAATCTTCATCCTCCTGGTGATGCTCTCCGCAGCCTACACCATCGGACTGGAATGGAAACGAGACACACAGCTTGTACTCTATCGCATATCGGGAAAGTCTCCGCTCACCGCCCTTGTGGGAAAACTGTTGCCACAAACCTTAGTGTTCTGGCTCATCTATATTCTCTATGCCGTTTATTTTTATCGCTATCTGCAGTATCCATGCAACAGCGGCATCATGGCGATGATACTCGTGGGAATGCTCACCGTGTTGGGCGCACAGGGATTTGCAGCCTTTCTCTTCGGTGTATGTGGACAGATGCGACTCTCCATGTGTCTCTGTTCGCTATGGGGAATCCTGTCATTCTCTTTGGCTGGTTTCACCTTCCCGGTAACAGCCATGGACACCATCCTGCAGAAGCTGTGTGTAGTCTTTCCTTTGCGCCACTATTATCTGTTGTACGTCAACCAGGCACTCAACGGATACAGCATCGTATATGTCTGGCATAGTGTGCTGGCGCTGGCAATATTCGCCTTACTGCCACTGCTCACGCTCCACCACTATCGCCGTTTATTCATCAACGTTAAGTACATACCATAATGACAAGATCTATCATAAATATCATACAGATTTGGATGACGGAACTCAGGGAAATCATGCACGACAAGGGTATCTTGATTTTCATCATCTTTGTGCCTCTTTGCTATCCGTTGCTCTACTCTTATGTCTACACAAACGAGGTGGTGCGTGATGTGCCTTTTGCTGTGATTGATGATTGCAACAGCAGTATGAGTCGTGAGTTCATCCGAAAGATGGATGCGACACCAGAGGCCAGCCTGGCAGCACATTGCAACGATGTCAACGAGGCACGCCAACTGCTGATGGAAAGAAAAATATACGGTGTGGTTCGCATCCCGAAGACCTTCAATCTGGATATCTGGAGAGGTGAGCAAACTACCGTCGGACTTTACTGTGACATGAGTTCGCTGCTGTATTACAAAGCTTTGCTTCTTGCCGCCAATAATGTCTCACTCGATATGAACCGAGACATCAAGGTGGACAACTACCTGCATCCGATGACCCGTGAAGATGAAAAGATTGCCCGAATGCCAATAGAATACGACTACATCAGTCTCTTCAATCCGCAAAGCGGTTTTGCTGCATTTCTCATTCCTCCAGTGTTGATGCTCATTATCCAGCAGACACTCTTCTTAGGCATCGGCATGTCGATGGGAAACCAGCGTGAGAAATGCCTTGCCAACATGCTGCCCAAGCGCAAATGGTACAGAAGACCTGTGGATATAGTAATAGGCAAAGCCATCTTCTACTTTATCCTCTATCTGCTGATGGCCATATATATGTACACCGCTGTGACCCTGTGGTTTGGATTGCCCGACGTGGGTGACTATTTCGTGTTCCTCAGATTCATCATTCCGTACATTTTAGCCTGCATCTTCATGGCGATGGTGCTGTCTGTACTGGTTTACAGAAGAGAAGATTGCATCATGCTGTTCGTCTTCCTTTCGGTGCCGTTGCTTTTCATGTCGGGCATTTCGTGGCCTGGATCCGAGATTCCTGTATTCTGGAAGTATGTGTCATGGCTCTTCCCTTCTACATTTGGCATGAACGGCTACCTGCGCATCATGGGCACTGGTGCGTCCATTGCCGATATACATAAGGAGTATGTGGGTTTGTGGTGCCAGGTGTTTGTTTACGGCATATTGGCATGTGTCATGTATCGTCTGCGCCTGAAGGCTATTGTCAAACGACTATCATCAGCCAAGAATCGACTAAGAATATATCAAGGAAAATGATACTGCAACTTTCTTTTCTGGAACATACTTTGTAACAACTCAGCACCCCTATAGCCACGAGCAATTACTTTAATACGATACAAATTGTTTTCTGTTAGTTTATAAATCTATGTTCTAAAGTTTAGAACACAAGTTCG
>OHZS01000150.1_pt1 | contig 30747 bp, 25 predicted proteins | sample 1580521 | NCBI WGS metagenome assembly OHZS01 (sample SAMEA3882503, study PRJEB24775) | human gut metagenome | biome: human-associated habitat; feature: intestine environment; material: feces | place: Netherlands | collected 2009/2010
CGTCGAAGTAATGGCCGTCGCCGCTGAGACCGCTGTGATCCTTATTGCTCTGTCTGCCGACAGCGCCGTGAAGGTCGATTATGACATAGATGCCTCTCTTGCCCGCCTGCTCTACAATCCAGTCAAGGCGTGAGAAATCGAGCTGACCGTCGGCGGTGCGCTTCCATGTGCCGTTATCGTCGGACTGCAAATTCCTGTACCAGAAAGGAACTCTGATGCAGTTGAAGCCCATATTTGCGATTATATCCATATCGTATTCGGTGAACCAGTTATCCTCATAGAGGGAGATAAGCCTCTCGGCCTCCTCGGCGCCGAAACGGTTGGTGAGGGTCGTGAGAATGTCATACTGCCCATCGGAGTTGCGGGTGGGGCAGATCCATTCCTCCTGGATCAGCCAGCCGCCGACATTGGTGCCTCTGAAAACGACCTCTTCGCCGCGCTGATTAAAGAATTTCTCACCCTTGATGGTGATGAAATCCTCATCGGTTATCGGGGCTCTGGGGTACACCGTCGAATCGCCGTTTGCAACGGCGGCGTCAGACGAAGCAGCGCCGTTATCCGCAAAAACATTGAAAATGCCGCAGGATACGATTATGGCTGCGATGAGGGAGAGGGAAACGATAGCGGAAAGGATTTTCTTATTCATGACTTCCTCCGTATTTTGATGTTTAGACATATCATTTTATCACAAAAGTAAGACACATTTCAATAGATATATACGGTAATCTGTCGGAATTTGCACAATATTGCAGCCGTAAACAGCACCTCCGCAATAAAAACACAAAGAAAAAAGCAGCCCCTGAAGGCTGCCTTTGGTGATCCATCGGAGATTCGAACTCCGGACACCTTGATTAAAAGTCAAGTGCTCTACCGACTGAGCTAATGGATCAAATATCAACTGTGCTTTTTCAATGCTCAAATATAATATATTATTTGACCGAGATTGTCAAGTGTTTTGAGTAAAAAAGTTTAAATATCGCATTTTGGCGAGGTCGGACTCGGCCGGCGGCTGTATGCTGCGAAGGAGGGCTTGTGAACGGAAATCAATAATCATCCGCCGGTTTTTGACCTTCTCTCCCTCAGTCTCCGTGCAAGCTCCCTCGTCAGGGGGGGCAAGCTCAATCTTAATCTGACATAATTGCATTTAAGTGCCGTAGCTGTCATTTAAACCCCGCTGCCTCACAGCAGCGGGGTTTTGATCAATATCTGTTAAAATGTGTATTCAGCCAGGCTATGCAGATATCGAGCCAGCCTTTGATGCGGGCATTATACTCGGCGTCCTCGGGCTTTGAATAGACGGTGCCGTCGGCGACGGAAAAGCCGTGATATCCCCTCTCGTAAATATGCATCTCAAACGGCACGCCCGCTTTATCGAGGGCGGCGGCATAGGCGAGAGAATTCTCTATCGGCACACAGCCGTCCTCCCTTGCGGCGACGATAAAGGTCGGCGGAGTATTCGCGTCCACCTTTTCATCGAGCGACGGGACAGGCTCGGCAAGTATCCTGCCTATCGACGAGAGGATGCAGGGGTAACCGAGCACGCAGGCGGCGGGTCTGACCCTGCCCATTGTGCCCAAAGCGGCGCAGAGATGGCCGCCCGCCGAGAAGCCGATAGCGGCGATATGCTCCGGCTCAACGCCCCATTCCGCAGCGTTGGAAATGATAAGCTCCATTGCCTCCTCGGCGTCATTCAGCGGCCTCGGGAACTTTGCGGCGCCCTTACCGACCGAGTAACGCAGCACGAAGGCGGCGTAGCCCTTGGCGAGGAAGGAGAGCGCAATCGGCTCCGCCTCCCTGTCCGAGCACATCATATATGCGCCCCCCGGAATCACAAGGATAGCCGGGCGGGTCTTATAATTCGGCATTTCATCCGAGGCGGCGGGGAGATATGCGGTCAGCGTAACGCCGGGGTTCGTCAATTCCTTAACAAAAGTCCGCATATTCTCACCTCAATAAGTGACCTTGAGGGTCTTTATCTCAAAGGGCTTGAAGGTCAGCTCATTGCCGCTGAATTCGTCCTTGACCTCTTCAAGCATATTGGTTATCTCGACCTTCTTTGCGCCGCCGAAGAATTCAACGGGGCAGACGGTGTAAGTGCCCTCGGCCTCATAGAGCCTGACGATGAACGCCTTTTCGTTATCCTCGCAGGGCTTGATGACCTCGACAATGACGTTATCCGCCTTGGGAAGCACGAGCGCCGACGAGCTGAAGCCGCCCTTGCCGACAACGGCGGGCACGTTAAGCTCATAAGCAGGCTTGATAACTTCGTTTGCGCCAAATCCACCGACATGAGGCAGGAACGAATAAACAGTCCTGTGCAGGCCGTGGTCGCCGACATAGTCGGGTCTGGTGCCGCCCTTGTGGAGCGACAGGCGCATATTGCCGCCCTCAACGCTGATGGCATACTTGCCGTCGTTGAGCACTGCCGCGCCGCAGCGGGTTTCGGAAAGGTCGGTGTATTTATGGTTGACGACCTCAAACTTTGCTTTCTCGATGGTATTGTTGCGGGTGGTGGGTCTGAGGACGTTACCGTACTGTATCTCAAATCTGGCGTAATCGCTGTGGAGAGAGGTGTCGAAGGCGGCCTTCATGAAGCGGTGGTCATCCTGCCAATCCATGAGAGTGTCAAATCTGACCTCGGCGGTGTCGGCGAAGTAGAAAGCGTCCTGAGTGACGGTCGACTTCTTGGAGACGGAGTATTTGCTCCTGATGACCACGGCGGCTGCGCCCGCGGAGACGACTTCACGGCTGAGCAGCTCGGAATGATCGGCAAATTTGCACTCAAGGTCGGCGTCGACATCCCAGTTATCCCATGCGGTGGGGACATCCTCGGCGACAAGTAGTGTATTGAACGCATAGCCGTCGCCCCTGAGCTGGCGCTTCATCCTCTTGTCATAGAATGACGAAATATAGCCCTTACCGTCAAATTCTATCTCGGCGAAGGGGGTGGAAACACCTTTATCTGTGGGCTTGACGCTGCCGTCGGTATTTGCCTCTCCTTTGACGAGCTTAAACGAAATGCTTGAGAATGCGGGCACGGTGACACCGCTTATGATGAGCATCTCTCTGCCGTCAAGGTCGGCGTAATGCTGCTGCTTGCAGTCGATATCGGCGATATAGCCGGCGGGGCACTCGATGAATATCGGGTCGTTTCTGTCGAACGAAAGAGTATTGGTGACGCTCACGCCGTCGCCATCGCCCGAAGCATAATCGGCTGAGAGCCTGCGTGCGGCGGCGATGACCTCGCCCGTCTCCTTGAGAGACTGAACGTGAGCGGGGTGGATGCAGGTGCCGGGCAGGATATCGTGGAACTGATTCATCAGCAGCTTCTCATAGAGCGGATGGATATGCTCGTCGGAGGCAACCTCGCCGCCCTTGACCGCCTTGCCGACAGTGAGTATCTCAAGGTCGCGCAAGGCAAGCTCGGCTTTCCTGTTATTGCGTTTTATATTATGCTGGTTGGTGAGCGTGCCTCTGTGAAGCTCAAGATAAAGCTCGCCCGCGTAGGTCGAGGGATTCTTCACTCTCTGCTCAAGGTCGGTCATAAAGTCGCCGACGGTGGTGTAATAGGTCTTGCAGCAGCCGTTGAGGTCGGCAACGCGCCTTGACTCCTCGATCATCTCAAACTGCGGTCCTCCGCCGCCGTCACCGTAGCCGAAGGAGATAAGGCGCCTGTCTGTAACCGATCTCTCTTTAATTGAGGAGCCGTTTTTGCCCTTGCCGTAGACATGCTTGCTCAGATCGTCGGGGGCGGGCCAGCAATGGGTACGGTTGAAGTGGGTGAAGACCTTGGTGCCGTCGATGCCCTGCCAATAGAAAGTATCATAGGGGAAGATGTTGGTATCGTTCCAGTCCATCTTGGTGGTGAGGAAGTAGTCAACGTCGCAGCCCTTCATTATCTGAGGGATTGCGGCGCTGTAGCCGAAGGTATCGGGCAGCCAGAAGCAGTTGGAGGTGTAGCCGAAATACTTCCTCGTGAAGCGCTGACCCCAGAGGAACTGACGCACCATGGATTCACCCGAGGTGATGTTGCAGTCGCATTCGACCCAAACGCCGCCGTTCGGCTCGTATCTGCCTTCGGCGACCTTCTCTTTGATACGCTCAAAAAGCTCTGGATAATTCCTGCGGATCATGTCGGAGTGGCAGGAGGAGCTTTGGATGAATTTATACTCGGGGTACTGCTCCATAAGGGAGAGCTGATTTGAATAAGTCCTGGCGCATTTCTTCTCGGTCTCGGGGACAGTCCAGAGCCATGCGGTATCCATATGCGAATGGCCGATGATGCCTGCGGTGGGGGCTTCGGGACCGTTCTTGACCGCAAGAGCCTCTTTCATAAAGGGCTTTGCCGCGCGCAGAGCCTCTCTGAAGGTCTCGTCGTCGGTATCCTCGTATGAATAGTACACTCTCTTGTGCACCTCATAGAGGGTGTTGACGAGCTGACCTCTTCTGAATGAGGTCTCAGGCAAGGCTGCGGTAAGCTCGTTGAGCACGCGCAGGTCAAAGTAGAACTCCTGCATCTCATAATCCTTAACGCAGATGTCAATGCCGCCAAAATGATAGTTATAATCGAGCAGCTTATGCTCCTCAAAGGGCATTGTACCCCTGTATGCGTGACCCGCATAGACCTCGAGGGCGATCTCTATCTTCTCCCCCGCCTTGGCCTTTGACTTGAGCAGGTCGCAGTAGTGATTGCCGTGACCGGTGAAAACTATCTTGGTGGCAAAGGTGCCGAACGGCATACCGTTGACCCAAAGCAGGGTCTCGTAGCCCTCGGTATGGGGCTTTATAAAGATATCCTTGCCGTCAAGCTCGGCGGGCACGGTGAACTCGGTCTTGAACCAGCAGTATGAGCCCTCGCCGCCCCAGCCGAAGCCCTTGTCAACGGGCTTAAAGAGGGAATCGTCGGGTATCTTATGGAGCCTTTCGGTCGTCTCGTAGGCTCTTGCGCCCACCTCGGCGACCTTGCTGAATATCCTCGGCTCAAGCATGGCTTCAAATCTCTCGAGCTTGCCGAGCATACGCTCAATTTGTTTCTCTGTGAACATACTTCACTTTCCTTTCAGTCCAACTTATTGATAGGGCATACCCTCATGCAGATGCCACAGACCGCGCCTCTGCCGATATGCTTAAATTTATCTTTCATATAGCGGCTGCATGCCTCGGGGTCGAATATCTCGCTGCGCTCCGTCCCCGGCGACCAGTCACCGCCCTTTATCGCGTGGGCGGGGCAGGCGTTGACGCAGATATCGCAGCCGTTGCAGCTATTCTCCGCCGGCTCGCTCGGGCACTCAAACGGGCAGTCGGTAAACACCGTGCCCAGGCGCACAAGGCTGCCGAATTCGGAATGCATAAAGAGCGAATTGCGCCCTACACTGCCGAGGCCCGCAAGGCAGGCGGCTTTTTTATGGGAATATCTGCCCTGATAATTCCAGCCGTCCTTATTGATGCTCTGAGACGCCGCAACGGTGATGTAGCGGTATCCCCTGCGCTGCAAAAGCAGCCCCGTCTGAAGCAGCATCGAGTCTATAAATGCGTTTACGCTCCTGTAGTGATTAAAATATGTATGGGTCGGCTCATCGTCTATCTCCCGAATTATCGCCTCGGAGAGACGCACGACTATGCTCACTCCGTAAGGCAGCGGCGCAGCTTCGACGGCAAAGAAGCCGACATCCGAAACGCCCTTCTCAAGGAGAAATTCCCGCAGCTCGCTCTGAACGCTCATCATTTCACCCTTGCCTCAAAGCAGAGCCAGCCGCCGCTCTCGTGCCGCTCAACAACCTCAATACCGTTCTCGGCAAAAGCCGCAAGCACATCCTGCTCCCTCGGCTCGATTATGCCCGAGGTGATGAATACGCCGCCGTCGTTGAGATATTTCTTAACGTCACGGCAGAGCACGATGATGATATCCGCCACGATATTTGCGACGATTATATCGAATTTGCCCGTGACCTTATCGGTCAGCGAGCCTTTGAGAACGGTGAATTTCGGCTCGTCGAAGCCGTTTGTCCTGCCGTTCTCCTGAGCGGTCTTGACGGCGAGAGCGTCGATATCGACGCCGACGGCGCTGTCAGCCCCGAGCAGCAGACCCGCGATGGAGAGTATCCCGCTGCCGCAGCCGACGTCAAGAATGCTCTTGCCCTCGTGAGCGTATTTCTCAAGGCTCTCGAGGCAAAGGCGGGTGGTGTCGTGAGTGCCCGAGCCGAAAGCAAGACCCGGCTCAAGGTGAAGCACGGCGCGGTCGCCCGCGTCATACTCCTGCTCCCAGATGGGGCGGATGAGCAGGCGCTCGCCGACGGGCATGGGCTTGAAATACTTCTTCCAATTATTCTCCCAATCGGCGTTCTTGCAGACATTCTCGTCTATCTCATGAGCTATCCCCTCGGCGGTCAGCCTCTCGGTGAGGAAGGACACCGCTTCGTTGGGATTCTCCTCGGGTGAAATATAAATATGCACTATGCCCTTTGACCTGTCTTTGGCAAGCAGATCCTCGTCTATGAGGTCGATACGGGCTATCTCCCACGCCTCCTGCTCGAGGGTGCGGTAATCCTCGATATAGATGCCGTAGGGCACGACCATCTGGGCGATATCGCCCGCGCGGTCGACATTGTCGGCGTCGACCGTGATCTTTATCTCAGTCCAGTCCATTTGTTACTCCGTAATCAATATTTATTGTGAACATCCTCGGCGAAGCAGAGCATATCCTTGACCTCGATGACCGTGCCGTCGTCGAGGATAGCCTTGCCGTTCATCCTGCCGAACACCTGATGCTGATCGGTGACGATGAGCTTCACGTCTATCTTTGCGGCTCTGTCGATGATGGGGGTGAACTCCATCTCAAATCTGCCGTCGCTCGAGGTGAAGGTCCACGGGTCGGTGTAGCCGCTCGCGGGGATATTGAATTTAACGTCGTCGAGCTTGTGGCACTTGCCGTCGTAGAAGAGTATGTTTTCGCTCGCCGCGGTGGTGTCGCCGAAGCCGTAGCCGATATTGTAGCCGAAGCGCTTGCCGTTCACCGTGCCGTTGCCCGAGCCCCAATACCAGGTGTTGTCGTATGTCCATACGCCTCTGCCCCAGTCGATGGTGCCGTAGTTGCGCTCGGGTGTGAATTCGTAGCTCTTGCCGCCGAAGCGCACATAGCCCGAGGCGGGCATACAGTTGATCTTTTGGTTATAATAGAATGCTTTTTTATCCTGTTGCCACGGGGTGGCGATGACCATGGTGTCGTCGTCCTTGAATTCCTTCAGGAAAAGGTCGAATTCAAGCTCGTCGTGAAGCAGGCATTTTTTATATCTGCCCGTCAGCCGCCTGCCGCCGTCGACGTGGATATAGGCAAGCTCGCAGTTGGCAGAGCGGAAGTAGATATCGCCCTTTGAGCTGTCGGTCGGCATATGCATCGAGCCCATCGGCATCACAAGGGGAGTGATGAAGTCGTATTTCTTGCCCTCGTTGAAGTCGTAGAAGGACGAATTTGCAAGCCCCATATAGCGGTTGTCGGCGATGACGGTGCAGAATGCGTAGCCGTTGTCGTCAACGATTATGTAGTAATCCCACTCCTTTATGCGGAGCTTGTTGGCCTTTACGTCAAACGGGCTGTATTCATAGACAAGGCTGTTTGCCCAACCCGGCTCGTCGACGCAGCCGTCGGGTCTGAGCAGCTTCTTTTTGGTTTCGCACTTATGATTCATGCTTATTCTCCCTTTTCTTTGATTTCAAGGTAAGGCTCGCCCGCCTTTTTCATATATTCCGTCAGCAGCTCGCGCAAATCTGCCCTCACGTCGGCGTATGCGGGGTCGCTGACAAGGTTATTCTTCTCATATGGGTCGCTCTCAAGGTCATAGAGGAAGTCCTCGGTGTAGCTCTCGGCGTAGGCGCAGTCCTTGTTTTTGGCGGTCACGCTGTATTTCCATTTCTTCGTTCTGACCGCTCTGCCTATTTGGCTTTCGGAGATCTGCATGAATACGCTGTCGTGCCCCCTGAGGTCGGTGAGGCTCTTGCCGGCATAGCTCTCGGGCACTTTTACGCCCGCAATGTCAAGTACCGTGGCGGGCAGGTCTATCAGCGATACAAGGTCGCTTACTCTGCCGCCGCCCGTGAAGCCGCCGCCGGTTATGACCAGAGGCACCTTGATGCTCGCCTCGTGGCAGGAGCGCTTGTATTCTGCGTTCCTCGTGCGGAAGTGGCAGCCGTGGTCGGAGGTGTAGATGATAACGGTGTTGTCGTATAATCCTTTATCCTTGAGGGATTTAATCAGTTTGCCGAAGTTGTAGTCGACACGGTTGCAGCAGGCGAGGTAGGCGGGCATTTGAAGCCGCCAGTCGCCGAGAGTGCCCTCAAGATCGCCGGGCACGTCGTAATCCTTGAATGCTTTTTTGGCGCCCTTGGGCGCTTCAAATCTCAGACGGTCATTCTGATGATGCGGCTCAAGCTGAGAGACAAACATAAAGAACGGCTTGTCGTGCGGCTGTTTCTCGATGTATTCGACGGCGTAATCGTTTATCGCGTCGGCTCGGTAGCCCTTGAAGTCAAGGCGTTTGCCGTCGCCGTCAAATATATAGCCGTTGTAGCCGTGAGAGGTGAATTCAAGCACGTCGGCGGCTCTCCAATAGTCATAGCCGCCCCTGCGCTCCTTTGGGGTCGCCTTGGTCTTTAGGTCGTGCTCCTTGTCGGAGGCAAGGTGCCATTTGCCGATATACGCCGTGTCATAGCCCGCCTCGCTCAGATAATTTGCGAGCGTTTTGCGGTCGGTCGGCAGGGCAATATCGTTGCGGTAGCAGCCTGTCTGCGTTGCGTATACGCCGCTTTGCAGGCAGGCGCGCATCGGCCCGCAGACGGGCTGGCAGGTGAAGGCATTCTCAAACACCGTGCCTTCCTCGGCTACGGCGTCGAGATTAGGCGTAACGGGCAGCCTTTGGCCGTAGCAGCCTGCGGTATCCGCCCGCTGCTGATCTGAGAAATAGAATATAATGTTTGGTCGTTTCATATGCACGCCTCCTATATGTTGTCGCTGAATGAACTGCGGAGCTTGTCGATTATGTGGAGCAGCGCCTCCGCCCTCGGGCAGTAGCCGTCGAGCTGATTATAAAGGCTCCTGTATCTCTTGCAGCCCCCGCCGCATACCGAGCGCACTGGGCAGGAGAGGCAGAGCTTGTTCTCCGGCTCGGTGTGCTCAAAGAAGCGACGCAGACCGTCGCATCTCAGAATATCGTCAACGGTAGCTTCGTTAATGTTCAGGCATTCAAATTCGTCAAGACAATAGAAATCGCAGGGGTAGCAGGTGCCGTCAGCTTCGACCACGAGCTGGGCGTTGCAGCGCCCGCTTGCGCCGCATTGCTCGGCTCTGCCTGTTGTGAGCAGCGAGAGGATATTGTCAAAGTCGCGGATATACATCCTGCCGCCGCTGCTTACCTCGGCAAACCAGCGGTTAAACAACCGCTTTTGGAAGCGGGCAAGCTCCCTCGCGCCGAGGCTGTATTCCGTCTTTTCGCCGCTGAGCGGGTCAAGGCAGTATATCGGCTGCACGTCTCTGAAATTATTCTCGATATAGAAGTCAAACAGCTCATTTGCGTCCGTGCCCGCAGTGATGACGGAGAGAATGTTGAAGTCCACCCCGTGCTTTCTCAGCAGTGAGACGCCGTTCATCGCCTTGTCGAACGAGCCGCAGCGGTGGGAGTCGTGCAGCGGCTTTTTGCCGTCTATCGAAACGCCGATAAGGAAGCCGTTTCGCTTGAAGAATTCGCAGAATCCATCGTCTATCAGCGTGCCGTTGGTCTGGAGCGAGAAGCGAAGGGTGCTGCCGTCGGTCTTCAAATCCTGTGCCGCCGCGACGAAATCCTCAAAGAAGCGAAGCCCCGCAAGCAGAGGTTCGCCGCCCTGAAACATAAATGATATCACGGAGCCGCTGCCGCAGAAGTCAAATACTTTTTTTATCAGATTTCTTGCCGTGTCAATGCTCATGAAGCCCTTGCCGCAGCCGCTGCGGGCGCTTGCCTCGTCGCAGTAGAAGCAGTAGCCGCATTTCAGATTGCACGCTGATGAAGCAGGTTTTACCAGAGCGGTCAGTTGCCGCATAAAAGCACCTCTTTTGTCAAACCTAAATCGGGTGATGGATGATGAAAACAGGGGTAGCGAAATACATTATAATTTTCGGGCTGGGGGCGTTTATCTACGGCGCTATCGAGGTGATAGTGCGGGGCTATACCCATTGGACAATGGCGCTCACGGGCGGCGCGGTAATGGCGCTCTTCATGCTGATAAACCGCAGCAGGGATGTCAATATCCTCCTGCGCTGCCTGCTCGGGGCGCTTGTTATCACGAGCCTTGAATTCGCCGTCGGGGCGGTGGTCAACCTCGGGCTCGGCTGGGATGTGTGGGATTACTCGGAGAAGCCGTTTAATATAATGGGTCAGATCTGCCCGCTCTTTACGCTCGGGTGGTTTGCCCTCAGTCTGCCGGGATTTATGCTCTGCACCGCCGTTGAGAAGCGGCTCAGCTCGCGCTGATGTATTTTTTGATGCCTTCGACCGTAGCCTTGGCGAGGGTGTCTCTGTTTTTGGCGTTTTGGAGCACCTGGCACTCGTCCGTGTTGGAGACAAAGCCGTATTCTATCAGCACGGCGGGGCATTCCTCAACTCTTGTCACTCTGAAAGCGTAGAAGTTTGCGCCCCTGCTGACCTTATTCTTGAATGAATCGGGCTTATCGGCGTAGATATCGCTCTTGTACGCCGCAACGATGCTCTGATGCAGAGCCTTTGCAAGCGGCTGTGAATATGCCCTGTAATAATAAGCCGAGGTGCCCATTGCCGATGCCGTGGAGCTTGAGTCGCAGTGAATGGCGATGAACATATCGGGGTCTTGCTTCCTGACCGCCGCATTCCTGTCGGCGTAGCAGACCCATTTGTCGCCCGTGCGGGTCATAACGACCTTTGCGCCCTCCGCTTCAAGCAGAGCCTTGACCTTGGTGGCGATGGAGAGATTGATATTCTTCTCCTGGCCGAAATCGGTTGAGGAAACGGCGCAGCCCGCGCCGCCGTCAATGCCGCCGTGGCCCGGGTCGAGCATGATAGTGTAGCCGCTTAGCGAGGACGAGGGCTTATGCTTAAACGAGAGCACAAGGTTGCCCTTTTCGTTGTATTCGCAGTGGAAGCCGTAGAATTTACCCTTTTGGGCAAGCTCAAGCGAGAGCGTGACGGTGGAGGCGCTCTTGTTGACGCTCCACTTGCCGCCCTTGATAACGGAGTTGACGAACGCCATGTTTTCGCCCGCAGAGGCTGTGTCGCTGAATGTGATCTCAACGCCTGAGCAGTTGAGCGAGGATACGGTAACGCGCCTGTCGTTATATAAGCCGTAGGTCTGCCCGGTCAGCTTGATGTTGAATACAACGCTGCGGTTCATATCAAGCTCAATGACGGTCTTTGAGTCATATGCCTTTGCGCTGACGACCTTGATATTATTCTTCGGCATCACATAGCCGTCAACTATCTTAACATGGGTTATCTTGCCGTTTATGCCGGAAGCAAGCCGCTCCTCACGCAGCAGCGGCACCTTGACGCCCGAGGCAAGGATATAATATGTGTCGTTGTCGTATTTGGCGCTGTTTTTGACATAGTCCGCCGTGCCCTTGAGCAGGGGTGAACAGTCCGGCACGGAATAGGTCGCCGTGGTGTTGCCCGGGTATACCTCAACATAGTCGTCGATTATCTCGCAGATCTTCGCCGTGCCGAGGCCGTAGTTATTTTTGTAGCTGTATCTTTCGAGTGAGTCGCCCTGCGGCGTGTTCGATGAAGCGGCGGGTGTGCTTGATCTGCGGGGGATGAGGTTTCGCCCGCGTGAGTTGTGCCCGCGGAGGTCGGCTCTTGAGTGGGTGGGTCGGTCTCGGGCGGCACTTCGATAACATTTGCGCTGACGATGACGTTTGCGCCGCTGAGGGATTCGGTCAGCCCTTGATACTTTGCCGTCACCTTGTATTTGCCGAGCTTCTGCACCGAGGAAGTGCCCTCCGGCGTTTTGAGCGAAGCCGTAAAGGAGGTGAAATCGGAATCTGCATCGGGTGCGGAATCCTCCTCCGACTCGGTCTGCACAGCTTTCATCGTGTAGCTCTTGCCGCCGAATTCAACGCTCAGCGAGGCGCTCTTGTGGGCAATCGCCGAGACCTCGACGAGCATACCGCCCGGCACGGTGATATCGTCCGAGGGCGAAACGCTCTTAAGCAGCTTTATCTTGTAGGTCACGGTGTATGTGTAGGTCTTGCCCTTATGTTCAAATTTTATAGTGTTTTTGCCGACTTTCAAAGGGCAGTCGACGGAGAAATCGCCCGTCTTTGCGACGGTCAGCTTCTCGCCGTTGCATTTGAGGTCGTATGCGGGGCTGCTCGTGCCCCTGAATGTGACCGTGGATTGCTCGGTGGTGAACGAAGTCTTGCTGTGATTCGATACGCTGAATTCCTTGTCGAGCAGATAGGTGTCGCGCTTCTTTATGTAGTTCAGCACTACCTCGGCGGCCGTGCTCTTTGCGGATTCGATATCCGAGAGGGGATAGAAAGCCAAAGCGCCGCACATTGACATATCTGCCGAGCGGGAGACGGAGGAAACGGTCTTTTTGGCTTTTTCCGTCGAGAATGAATCCAGCCTCTTGAGGCAATGGCACATCCATACGGATATCGCCTTTTCGTTCCATATGGTCTGAGCGTTCTCAAATATCGAGAATGCCGAGTCGTCGTTGCCGCTCTGCACAACAAAAACAAAATCTATGCTGCCGCCCGATATAAGCTCGTCCAGACCTGAGGAGATGTTGGAGCAGTAGACCGGCTCAACGCCTATCTCTGCGGCGGAGTCGATTGCCGTAATTTTTTCGCACACGGCGGTTACCTTTGAAACGTAATCGCCGAGAGTTTCATCTGCACCCGAGAGTATCACAAAGTCGGCGTTGACCTCCTCGAGGAAGGCCGTTACCGTGTCGCCACCCGAAATGTCGGCGCGCACGCCGGAATAGATGCCCGCGGCCTGTGCCTCGGAGATAAGCGCCTTGACGGCGGCGGAATTATCGCCTTTGAGGTCGAATATCGCCGTGTTGAAGCCGTAGCTGCCGAGCTTTGAGAGGCTCTGCGACGCTTCCTCACCGCAATCCTCTATCAGCGCCGCCACAAGCTGAGCGGGCTTCGCCGTCTTGGGTCTTGCGTTCGCCTGAACGGCGGTCGTCTCATCGGCGGGTGCGCTCGTGGTCGTTTCGTCGGAAAAATGCTTTTTGAGCGATGCAAATTTGCCCGTTGCGGCCATGGTTATCACGAGAGCCGTGATTATCACCGCCACGCAGGCTATTACAACTGCCAAAACCTTGTTTTTCTTCATCTTTCAGTCCCCGTTTAATTCCCGTTGTTTTTAATATATTCCCGAAGCCGTTTCATCTCCTCCGAGCAGCTCTTGCGGCTGATGTCGGAGTAAGAGTAGACGACAAATCCGTCGTAATTCTTGTTCGCCGCGATGCTCTGAGCCTGTCGCAGCATTATGTCGCTGCTCTCGAGCCATTCTTTTGAGCCGCTGCCGGCGTATTTATCCTCCTTGCCGCATTTGTAGGCGGCTATGCCGCACAGCAGGCGCATACCTGAGTGGCGTTTAAGGCCGCCCCACTGAGCGAGCATGGAGTTGAAGTCGCATTTCTCGTGTCTGAAGCCGAAATAGATCTGAGGTATGATGATGTCGGCGTAGCCGCTTGTCGAGAGCCACAGGTCGCAGTCGGCGTAAAGGGTGTTTTTATTTTTATTCCTCTGCGCCGCGGGGCTGATGCTCACCGTCAGCGAGGGGTCGACCGCCTTGACGGCGGAGTAGAGCGAGGAGACAAAGGCATTGACGCTCGATATGCGCCAATCCTTGAGGCTCAGCTTGCCGCCTTTTGCGGTGTATGCGGAGTATTGCTTCTCGTCCACCGATTTGTCGGTCGAGGGGTAAAAGTAATCGTCGATATGTATGCCCGCAATGTCGTATTTGCCGAGGATCTCCTTGACGCCTGATATTATGCGGGCGTGGACTGCGGGGCTTGCGGGGTTATAGTATATCCCGTTCGGCAGGATGCAGACGTCACCGTCGGCGTTGCCGGAGTCAAGGATGAGCTTTGCAGGGTTCTTTGCGCTGAGCAGCGAGGGGTCGTTCTTGTGCGAAACGCGGAAGGGATTTATCCATCCGTGGACCTCAACGCCGTATTTCTTTGCGCTTGAGAGCAGCACGGCGAAGGGGTCGAAGCTGAGCGAGGCGCCCTCTTTGCCCGCTATGTATGATGAATAGGGGTAGATATCGGATTTATAAAATGCGTCGGAGAATGCAACCATGTGGACGAAGGCGGTGTTCAGCCCGAAATCGCTTATCTTTTTGAACATTGCGTCCGTAGCCGCGCGGTATTCCTCGACGGTCTTGCCCGCCGCGCTCGGATGGTCGTAGCAGGATATCCAAACGCCGTATATTTTTTTGCCCGAGGCCGTTTGCGGCTGCTCGGTGGGCTTCGGCGCGGGGGAGGTGGGCTTCACCGCCGTGGTATGCGGCTTGGTCGCGGGTGAAGTGACCCGTGAGCCTACGGTAACTGTGACCGTTGCGGCGGCGCCTGTGGTCGGGACGGCGAAAATTGACGATGCCTCGGTGCCGTCCGCCATGGGAATGTCATACGGCGGCGGCTCCTCGTCTGCGGGGGAGACATATTCATCCGTAACGCTTCCCTGCGGCTCGCTCCCTGTCACCGTCGCCGTGGCGGCGTTCGGATTTTTGGGTTGACATCCGCAGAGCAGAGTGCATATAATAATTGTCAGTAAAATGATCTTTTTCTTCATGTCGTTATCCTCTGAATTAAAAGTATACTGCAAAGGACGGGTAAAAATGCCTCTTTATATCAAACCGATACTGATTTATTTCGCCGTTATCTCGCTTGCGGCGGTCGTGATAACCGTCAAGGATAAGCAAGCCGCAGTCAAGGGCAAATGGCGGGTCCCGGAGGCTACCTTGATGCTTGTAGGCCTCTTCGGCGGGGCGACCGCAATGCTCGTGACGATGAAAGTGATACGCCACAAGACAAATCACATGAAATTCATGGTCGGTCTGCCGCTCGAGATAGCTCTCCAGGCTGCGCTGCTGTGCCTCTGGGTATGGCTGCGGCTGCATTGAAGCTTGATTATGCTTTTGTTTTGACTTTTCTCAGGGCGTTGCTCACGGGCACGCCGATGACTACGCCGACGGCTATCTCAACGAGGGCGTTGATGCCGAATGCTGCGAGAATGTACTTGGTAAGCCCGCCGAAGCTGACCGAGCCCGCACCGACTTCGCTGCTATAGAAAAGATAGATGCCGCCCATTACGAGAACGGTGTTGACAAGGCAGCAGCTGACGGCGGCAAGAGCCGCGGCGAGATTCTTTTTGCCGCTGTGCTTTGAGATGAGCGAGAATACCGCGCCCGCGGCAAGACCTGCAAGCACTCTGGGTATCAGCGACACGAGCGGATTTCTGAAGATTATGCCTTCAAGAGGGGTCGGAGGGGCGAGCAGAGCCTTAATAATGCAGGTGACGCCCCATACTCCGCCGAGTATTGCGCCTCCCTTGGCTCCGAGCACGCAGGCTCCGATAATGACCGGCAGGTGCAGCAGCGTGATACTCAGCGCTCCGTAGCTGATGTATCCGATATACGGCACGAAGGTCATGGCGATGATCAGCGCGCTCAAAAGAGCGAGCTGGGCGATTGTGAGATTTGCTCCCACGGTTGACTTGTTTGACATATATATTCCTCCTTGCTGCTGCCCTCTGAAAATTTTTGGTGAGGTGCAGCGCATATTTGGTAAATATAAGGCTTGTTTACGACCTCAGGCGCACATGTTATCGCTGCGTTTGCGGTCGTTTCTTATCATTTTGACTTTATCGTATACGGTGAAGAGCACGCCTATCCAGATAAGTATGAATGCGATAAGGCGGTTGCGGTCAAGCTCCTCACGGAAGTAAAACAGCCCCATCAGGAATTGCAGCGTGGGGTTTATATACATAAGTATGCCCGAGAAATAGTAGGGTATTTTCTGCACGCCGATGTTAAATAACAGCAGCGGCATGCTCGTCACTATGCCGCAGGCGGGCAGCAGCAGGAATTGCGCCCCGCTGAGTGAGCCTGTGCAGCCCGGCATACGCACCGTGGCGTAAATGACGAATGCGATCGCAAACGGCGTCATCAGCAGCGTCTCGGCGAAGAGCGAGGCGTGCGGGGTCAGGGTGAGCTTCTTTTTGACTGCGCCGTATATCGCAAAAGAGCCTGCGATAAGCAGCGCAAGGGTCGGGAATGTGCGGCTTGCCGCCACCATGTATATCAGCCCTGCGGCTGCGAGAATGAATGTGATCTTTTCGTATTTGCTGGGTTTCTCTTTGAACGCCGTCATTCCGATGAGTGCGACTATCACAGGCTCGATGAAGTAGCCGAGGCTGGCGTCGAGCACATGGGAGCTGTTGACGGCGTAGATATAAACGCCCCAGTTGACCGTCACGAGAGCGCCGCAGGCAAGGCAGAGCAGGAAGGTGCGCTTATCCTTGAACGCGGGAGCTATGTCTTTTAACTTGCCTGTGACCGCCATGTATATCCCCATGAATACCATCGACCAAATAAGGCGCTGAGCGAGGATATATACGGGATTGACGTCCGCAAGCAGATTCCAAAATATCGTCAGCGTGCCCCAAGCGGCATATGCAGCAGCCACGGCGGCTCCGCCCAAAAAACGGGGGCTTGCTTTTTGGCCTTTCATAGGTTTTAACTTCCTTATTTGTTATTCTTATCGTAGAGCACCTTGAGGCCGTAGAGGATCAGCTCGCCGTTATAGATGATGTCTCTCTTGCAGCTTTTTACAAGATCTTTGGCGAGGCCGCCCGTCGCAACGGTGGTCATCACCTTTTCGCCCAGCTCCTCCTCGAGCTTCTCGCAAAGCCCGTCTATCATCGACGCGAAGCCGAATACCGTGCCGGACTGCATAGAGTCTATAGAATTTTTGCCTATCGCCCTTGCGGGGGTCTTGAGGCTGATATTCGGCAGCTGCGAGGTCTTGGCTGAGAGAGCGTCGAGCGAGATGCCGATGCCCGGGGCGATAACGCAGCCGCAGAAGGAGCCGCTCCTGTCAATAACGCTTATCTTGCTCGCCGTGCCGAGGTCTATGACAAGGCAGGGCAGGGGATAGAGCGCCGCCGCGCCTACGCCGCCCGCAAGCAGGTCTGCGCCGAGCTGAGCAGGGTTGTCTATCAGTATATTCATGCCGGTTTTTATCCCCGGGCCGAGCATCATCGGCTTGCAGCCGGTCACACGCCCGACCGCAGCGCTCATCGCCGAGGAAAGCTCGGGCACCACGCTGCTTATCGCCGCCCCGTTGAAGCTCCTGCGGGGTGCTTCATAGAGGCTGAATATCTGCTTGAATTCAATTGCGTATTCGTCGGGTGTCTTTGATCTGTCGGTCGCAATGCGTGAGACAAAGATAAGCTCGTCGCCGTCATATGCGCCGAGGGTTATATTTGTGTTGCCGATATCTATTGCCAAAAACATTTTATCATCCTTCGCTTTGGGGCAAGCCCGAAAATAGTTACTTTCATTATACTCTATCTTCGCCCAAAAAGCAATTATAAAAGCCGTTAAAATTCTCTTGCTTTTGTAAATTATAGTTGTATAATATATTTATGAATTTTCACATGTCGGCACAGGAAAGAGGAAACAGAATGAAATGTACCGTTTGCCCCAGAAACTGCTCGGCGGACAGAGGAAGCGGAGTCGGCTTCTGCGGGGTAGGCAATGAATATGTCGTTGCTAGAGCGGCACCGCATTTTTGGGAGGAGCCGTGTATCAGCGGCGAGAAAGGCTCGGGGACTGTGTTCTTCTCCGGCTGTAATCTGCGCTGCGTTTTTTGCCAGAATTATGAGGTCAGCCGAGCCGCTTGCGGCAGGCAGGTGAGCGAGGAGCAGCTGATGCGTATCTTTGACTCGCTCTTTGAGCAGGGGGTCAATAATATCAACCTCGTCACACCGACCCACTATGCGCCTATGCTGGCGAAAACCCTTGAGAAATATCGCTCGCCCGTGCCGATAGTTTATAATTCCTCGGGCTATGAGAGCGTCGAAACGCTTAAAATGCTCGACGGGCTGGTTGATATCTATCTGCCCGATATCAAGTATTTTGACCCCGCCCCGGCGAAGAAATATTCGGGCGCCGAGGATTATTTTAACTGCGCTTCAAAGGCGGTGCTCGAGATGCAAAGGCAGGTCGGTACGCTCACCCTCGGTGAGGACGGCGTCGCAAAGCGGGGGCTTATCATCCGCCACCTCGTGATGCCGGGCAACGTCTCGCAGGCGATAAAGATATTCACATGGGTCCGCGAAAATCTGCCGCCCGATACATATATCAGCCTTATGCGGCAGTATGTGCCCTACGGCAAGGCGAAGGAGATGCCGCCGATCGACAGACGGCTGACCTCGAGGGAATACGCCATTGCGAAGCAGCGGATACTCGCCCTCGGATTTGAGAACTGCTATTTTCAGGGCAAGGACGCGGCGGAGGAAATATTTATTCCGGATTTTGGGCTTCAGGGTGTTGACCTTTGAGGCTTTTTCTGTTAAATTATATGTATCAATTTTATGATATTTTGTCGGAGGTTAAAGGTATGGCAAAAGGAAAAGGTTTTATTGCGGAATTCAAGAAGTTCATCATGCGCGGCAACGTCATTGACCTTGCGGTCGGCGTTATCATCGGCGGAGCGTTTCAGTCGATAGTCAAGTCGCTGGTCGACGACATCTTTATGCCGATAATCTCGCTCGCCACCAAGGGCATCGATTTCTCGAATTGGTTCATCGCCCTTGACGGCAACAAATACGGCACGCTGGCTCAGGCTCAGGAGGCGGGAGCGGCTGTCATCAGCTACGGCAACTTCATCAGCGCCGTCATCAATTTCATTATCATGGCATTCATCATCTTCCTCTTTGTCAAGGCTATTAATACCCTTGCCGAGAAGACGAAGAAGGCGGAGGAGCCGGCGGCTCCCACCACCAAGAAGTGCCCCTACTGCATGAGCGAGATCGATATCGAGGCTACGAAGTGCCCGCACTGCACATCTTCGCTTGAGGAATAAAAATCGGAGCGCAAACGCCGCAGGGTGATTTGCGCTCATTTTGCTAATTAAACACGGGCAGGAGCGCCTAAAAGGCGTTAAATATACGCAACGCACATCCTTCTTTGTAAATCAAGAAAGGGGTAACGAAATGAAAAAAAGCAAAATTGCGACCCTCGCAGTCACCGCATTCATTACCATTGCGCTGTATATCTATTCGCTCTATTCCGCTTATTGGACATTCAAGAGAGGCAACGTCGGCGAGATAATCCTCTATACGGCGCTGCTTGCCCTGTGCAACGGGGCGATAATGCTGCTCTATACACTGACCGATAAAAAGCGCAGCCACTCGACCGCAAATAAAGTTATAGTTCCGATCGCCGCATTACTGTTCAATGCGGCGGCTTACCCCGCAATAGGCTTCGGCGTGCAGAAGGCTGTTTCGCCCGGCGTTGGCGGAGGAGTGGCGGCGGGCTACGCCTGCATAGCGTTCGGCGTTGCGCTTGCGATATTTTTTAACGGGCTTTCAAGCAGGGGGCACAAGGTCATATCCAAGCTGACCGCGGCGGTCTGCGCCATTTCGCTCATATGCTCGGGTCTCACTGTTACTTACCGTGCAATAGGCGATTACTCGTTCCTCAAGCCTTTCTATGAGATATCAAAGGCCTCGAGCGATATCGGCGGAGTCCCGACAAAGGACGCCGATATTGTTTACGATTTCGCCTATGCTACCGAGAAGGACGTGCGTGACACAGCCCTCGGTAAGGATGAAACCATCGACATAGCTCTTGCCAAAAACGAGTGGGAGGGCTTTCAGGTCGTCTTTGCCACGGCGGCAAAGGATAAGAAAGTCAATGTCTCCGTCACCGATTTCAAAAATTCAAACGGCGACACACTCAAGACCGAGGCTTTCAAAGAGCATTATCTTGAGGTCAAGGGCTTGGGCGACGTCTATAACTGCGAATACCCCGACGCTCTTATCCCCGTGACCCACACGGGCGACAGGGGCGGCGCCGCCGAGCTTCAAAAAGGGCTTCAGCAGGCGTTCTTTATCAGAACAAGAGCCGAGAAGGATTCCTCGGCGGGCGAATATACAGCGACCGTCACGGCCGTTAACGAGAAGGACGAGGTTATACTTGAAAAAGAAATAAAAGCCACCGTTTGGAATTTTACACTGCCCGACGCTCCCGCAAACGAGAGCGCGTTCGGCAACGGCGGCGGTACCTTCTATACCCTCAGCGGGGTCAGGGACGGCGACGATGAAGCCGCCGAGAAGCTCAAGCTGCAAGTATATAATATGCTTCTCGAGAATCGACTTTCTCCTTATAATCTGCCCTACGATATTCTCGATGAGCGCGCCGACGCTTATATGAGCGACCCGAGAGTGACGTCCTTTGTCATTCCCTATCCCGAGGACGACGATCTGCTGGTCGAATACTACACCAAGGTCACGTCAAACCCCGATTGGGCAAAGAAAGGCTACTTTTACCCCATCGACGAGCCGGGAAATGCCGAGGCTTATGCAAAATATACCGAGATAACCGACCGCCTCAGCCGCCTTTGCCCCGGTTACAATATGGTCACGCCGTTCAACACCGATAAGGTCATCATCGACGGCAAGGAGATGTCCTCAGTTCAGCTCCAGGCGGGCAAAAGTTCCGTTCTCTGCGGTCTAAGCAAGGTCGTTAACAGAGGCACCACCCTCGAGGAGATGATGGCGCAGGTCAAGAACGGCAGCCGCGCATGGTGGTATGTATGCTGTTCTCCGGGCGGGGATTACTGTAACTTCTTTGAATTTCTCGACGGCATAAAGCACCGGCTCCTTATGTGGCAGCAGAGGTCGCTTGACATTTCAGGTCTGCTTTATTGGTCGACAACCTATTGCGAGAAGGCAAATCCGTGGGAGAGCACAAAGACATGGGATGACTATAATAGCGCCGGCGACGGTATGCTCATCTATCCCGGCGGCTACATAGGCTTTGACGGCCCGATTGCTTCACTCAGGCTTATGAATATCGCCGACGCTATGGAGGACTATGACTATATCGCCCTTGCCGAGGCAAAATTCGGCAAGGAGTGGGTCAATGAAAAAATAGCAAGGGTCGTCACCTCGCCGACCGAATATACCTCTGACCATGCGCTCTTTGAGCAGGTGCGCCGTGAGATCGGCGTTGCCCTCGCGGAGGCATAAATATACAAATTCTCACTATGGAGTGTGATAATATGAAACTCGGATTTATCGGCACGGGCAAGCTCGCCTCCGCCATACTCAGGGGTGTCTGCGCCTCGGGCAAGGTCGGGAGCGGCGATATCATCATATATGATATCAATTCCGCTGTCGTTGATTCACTCACGGCGGAGCTCGGAATTAAGGCGGGCTCGTCCGCTGCCGAGGTCGCTTCCTCGGCTGAATATGTGTTTGTCGCCGTGAAGCCAAAGGATATCCCGTCGCTTATCGGCAGCATTGCCGCCGAGGGCAGGGAGCATGACCCCGTATTCATCTCGACCGCCGCAGGCACTCAGCTCTCAAGGCTCAAGGAGCTTTTCGGCTACGACGTCCGCGCGGTCAGGATAATGCCCAATATCAATGCCGCCGTCGGCGAGGCAATGACGGCAGTCTGCCCCGACGAATTTGTCACAAAGGAGCAGGCGGATTTCGTGCTTGGGCTTTGCGGCTGCTTCGGCAGAGCGATAATGCTCGACGAGAAGTATTTCTCGGTGTTTACCGCCGTTGCAGGCTCTGCACCCGCATTCGCCTATCTATTTGCGGATGCTCTTGCCGTGGCGGGCATAAAATACGGTATGACCGCCGCCGAGGCGAGGGAGACTGCGGCTCAAATGCTTTACGGCAGCGCCAAAATGCTGCTTGAAAGTCCGCTCTCCGCCGACGAGCTTATCAAGAATGTCTGCTCGCCCGCGGGCACGACCGTCGAGGGGCTGTGCAGCCTCAAAAAGACGGGCTTCGAGGCGTCAGTTATCACTGCCGTTGAAGAAACCGTCGAAAAGGACAGAAGAATGGCGGCGCAATAATCTTTAAGGAGAAACAAAATGAAAATAATCGCTTTAAGCTCGCTTGAGAAGGTCTTTCACGACGAAGCGCCCTCCGCGCCCGAATATAAGAGCTTCTCAATGCTAAAAAATGAGCGCAGCTCGTTTCAGGCGGCTTTCTGCCCAGAGGGCGGCGGCAAGGTGACCATCACGCTCGGCGGCGATCTTGCAGCGGCGACGAAGGCGTATATCGTGCGTGAGGTGCCCGTCGGGCTGCCCTGCTTTGAGAATGTCGACGACCTGTATCTGCGCAAAACTCCGGGCGACTACCCCGACGTGCTTGAGAGCGCCGACGGCGGATTCAAGGCCGAGGGCGGCAATTGGTACTCCGTCTGGGTCGAGGTCTCGCCGAACGGCGGATATATCGGCTCCTCGGAGCTTACCGTCGGAGTTGAGTGCGGCGAGGAGAGCGGCGAGGCTCGCGTAACGGTCGAGGTCATTGACGCCGAGCTGCCCGAGCAGTCTATCATATGCACCGAGTGGTATCACTCGGACTGTATCTGCAATTATTACGGCATTGAGCCGTTCAGTGACGAATACTGGCGCATAAACGAGAATTTTATGCGTACAGCCGCCATACACGGCATGAACTGCATCCTAACCCCGCTTTTCACCCCTCCGCTCGACACCAAGGTCGGCGGCGAGAGGCGCACCGTGCAGCTCGTCAAGGTGCGTAGGGCAGGCGGCAAATACTACTTTGATTTCACCAATCTTAAAAAGTGGATAGATCTTGCCCAAAGATGCGGCATCCGCTATTTTGAGATGAGCCACTTTTTCACCCAGTGGGGCGCAAAGCACGCCCCCAAGATAGTCGCTATCGACCGCAAGGGCAGGGAGAAGAAGATATTCGGCTGGTCGACCCGCACCTCAAGCAAGGCGTATGACGATTTCCTCAGGCAGTTCGGCTCGGCTCTTGTCAGATTCATCGACGATAACGGCATCCGTGAGCGCTGCTTCTTCCATATATCCGACGAGCCGTCGCTCGCGCATCTCAAGATATATAAGCAGCGTGCAAAGCTCATAAGCGAGATATTCCCGGGCTTCACCGTTATCGACGCTCTATCGAATCTCGAATTCTATGAGACTGGCGCGGTGAAGCAGCCGATACCCTGTGAGAATGAAGCCGACAAGTTCTTCGGCAAGGTGCCCGAGCTTTGGACATATTATTGCTGCGGTCAGGGCAGCGAGTATATGCCGAACCGCTTCATGTCAATGCCCTCGCTCAGAAACAGAGTGCTCGGCATCATCATGTATAAATACGACGTCAAGGGCTTCCTGCAATGGGGCTACAACTTCTACAACACGCAGTATTCTATCAAGAATATCGACCCCTACAAGGTCACTGACGCGGGCGGAGCTTTCCCATCGGGCGACTCGTTCGTTGTTTACCCCGGCAAGGGCGGCGAAGCCGTGCCGAGCCTCAGGCTCAAGGTGTTTTACGACGCTTTTCAGGACGCAGCCGCTCTCAGACTGCTTGAGAGCAAGTTAGGCAGAGAAAAAGTGCTCGAATTCATAGACAAAGATCTCTTCAAGCCCCTCACTTTCAGGGAATACCCGCATGAGAATGACTGGCTGCTTGAAACGAGAGAAAAGATAAACCAAATGATCAAGGAGAACTGATATGCCCATTATTTTTGACAGCGAAAAGCGTATGTTTAAGCTCGATACCGCCACCTCGAGCTACATAATCGAGATATTCAAGGAGAATTACCTTGTCCATCTCTATTACGGCGCAAAGATCCCCGATATGAACGTATCAATGCTTAAATACAACGGCTCTTTTGCTTCGTTCAGTCCGCAGAATATCAATATTGACGACTGCCGATTCTCGCCCGACGTGAATCCCATGGAGTACCCCGGCGAGGGCGCTGGCGATTTCAGATCCTCCGCAGTCGCCGTGCGTAACGCCGACGGCAACGCGGTCACCGATATGCGCTATAAGTCGCATAAGATATACGGCGGCAAGCCCGCCCTCGAGGGTATGCCCTCGCTCCATGTCGATAACGCCGACGACGCGGCGACCCTTGAAATACTTACCGAGGACAGCGTCACGGGCGTGCAGGCGGTGCTCTATTACACCGTGTTTGAGAAGCTCGGCGCAATGGCAAGGCACGTCAGAATAATCAACGCCTCCGACAAGCCCGTTGAGGTCGAGCGCGTGATGAGCTGCTGCGTTGACTTCACCAACCACAATTACGATATGCTCACCCTCTACGGCAAGTGGGGCAAGGAGAGGAGCCTCGCCCGCAGGCCGCTTGAGCACGGCAGACAGCTTGTTTCGAGCAAGAGGGGCTCGTCGGGTCACCATCAGAATCCGTTCGGCGCAATAGTCGGCAGGACCGCTGACGAGGATAAGGGCGAAGCCTACGGCTTCAACCTCATCTACAGCAGCAACTTCCTCTTTGAGGCGGAGGTCGACGGCTTCTCGGGCACGAGAGTAATAATGGGCATCAACCCGGACGGCTTCGGCTGGCACCTCGACCCGGGCGAGCACTTCGAGGCTCCCGAGGCGGTCACCGTCTATACCAACGAGGGTATCGGCGAGATGAGCCGCATATTCCACCGCCTTTACACAAAGCATCTCTTCAATGGCAAGTGGAAGGATATCAAGAGACCGCTGCTTATCAATAACTGGGAAGCCACCGGCATGGAGTTTGACGGCGACACCATAGTTTCTTTTGCAAAGAAAGCCAAGGAGCTGGGCATCGAGATGCTCGTCATGGACGACGGCTGGTTCGGCCACAGGGACGACGACACAAGCTCTCTCGGCGACTGGCAGGTCAACGAGGAAAAGCTCGGCGGCTCGCTCGCTTATCTTATTGAGCGTATCAACGCCCTCGGTATGAAATTCGGCATCTGGTATGAGCCTGAGATGATCTCACGCGACAGCGACCTTTACAGGGCGCATCCCGACTGGTGCATCCATGTGCCCGGCAGAGAGAAATCCATCGCAAGGCATCAGTACGTCCTTGACTTCAGCCGCAAGGATGTCCGCGACTATATCTTCAACGAGATGTATAAGGTGCTCTCGGTCAACAAGGTCGATTATCTCAAGTGGGACTTCAACCGTAATCTCAGCGAGATCGGCTCGGCGGCGCTGCCCCCTGAGAGGCAGAAGGAGGTCGCTCACCGCTTCGTGCTCGGCACATATGAGGTCATGGATCGCCTGACCAAGGCGTTCCCCGATATGCTGCTTGAGAATTGCTCGGGCGGCGGCGGACGCTTCGACCCGGGTATGCTCTATTATTCGCCGCAGATCTGGACGAGCGACAACACCGACCCGCTCGAGAGGCTCAGCATTCAGTTCGGCACTTCGATGTGCTACCCCGCCTCGACCATGGGCGCTCATGTCTCCGCCTCAAAGCGTGCGGGTTATGACACAAAGGCGAATGTCGCTCTTTGGGGCACCTTCGGCTATGAGCTTGACCCCAACCGCTTCACCGAGGAGGAATCCGAGCTTATAAAGGCTCAGGTCGCGGAATATCATAAATACTACGACGTCATTCATTACGGCGAGCTTTACAGGCTCATCAGCCCATTTGAGAACGAATTCAGAGCGGCGTGGATGTTCGTCTCACAGGATAAGGACGAAGCGCTCGTCACAAGCGTTGTTATCAAGCGCCCGGAGGACAGAGGCTTCACCCTGCGTCTTAAAGGACTTGACCCCGCCAAATACTATGTTGACGAGGACGACGGCGAGATATATTCAGGCGCTCTGCTGATGAATGCGGGCATTTGCCTCGACTTCAACGGTGAATGGGACGGCGACAGCTTCAAGAAGCATTTCAAAGCGGTAAAATAATTTAAGCGGTAAATAATCATAATAAATTCTGCATGGAGGTTTATCAAGGTGAAAGAAGAAAATAAAAAGTATGCAAAAGAAGCGTTTGACATCATCAAGCACGCTTCGCAAAAGATCGGTGCGAGGCTGCCGGGCTCCGCGAATGAGAAGAAATACGCCGACTACATGGGCGACAAGCTCCGCGAGATAGGCATCGAGCCTACTCAGGAGGAGTTTGCGGTGTCGCCCCGTGCGTCGATAGGCGGTATTCCCTATGCAGGCTGGTACGGTCTCATAATGAGCGGTCTTGTCTACCTCGCCATCTCGATACCGACTCTTTGGTTCGGCATGGCTCTCTCGGGCATTGCGGTAACTCTTTGGCTCGTCCTCAGCGTGTTCCTTTATAAAACATGGTTCGACATATTTTTTAAGCAGAAGATATCGCAGAATACATACGGCGAGCTGCTGCCCGAGGGCGGCGAATACGACTACACCATAATCCTCTCGGGTCACACCGACACGAGCTGGAACTGGTATCATTCCGAGCATTCGCATAAGTTCAGAAACAGCCCCGCTCTCGGTCTTATCTCCACCTTCGGCAAGGTCGGCTTCGGCGCAATATGCGTGTTCTTCCTTATCGGCACCTCCGTTGCAATGGCGGTCATCTACGGCGCCGCAATGGCGGGCGCTCAGTGGGCGCTCTACACCGTCAACTATGCGGCGAGCTTCCAGGCATTCAAATATGCCCTGCTCTTTATCCCCGCTGTTACGGCTGTCGGCAGCGTATTCGTCATCAAATGGGCGGATCCCGATCACGAGAATGCTTCAAGAGGCGCAATGGATAACGCCACCGGCTGCGCTCTGAGCTACGCCGTCACCAAGTATTTCAAAGAGAATCCCGATAAGATGCCCAAGAATTGCCGTATCATCAACTTCAACTGCGGCTCCGAGGAGGCGGGTCTCAGAGGCTCGCTCGCATTCACAAGGGCTCATAAGGGCGAGGAGATCCTTCAGAACGCATGGAATATCAATATCGACTCCGTTGCCGATAAGGATTATTTTGAGGTCGTTATCAAGGACGACTGGCAGTTTACCCGCTTTGACACCGATCTTGAGAAAATGTTTAAGGATACGTTCAAGGAGGTCGGCGTTGAGAGCAAGACGAATTATTGCATTCATAACCCCGTCGGCGGCTGCGACAGCACCCCGATGACCAGGGCGGGCGTTAAATCCGTCACCTTTGCGGCTCAGAATCCCACCCTTACTTACTATTATCACACTTGGCGCGATACCGCAGACCGCTTCGATGAGGAAACCGTCGGCGACGGCTTTGAGGTCATCCTCGGCGTTATCGAGAGGATCGCCGCCTTCCAGGAGGCGAACGGCTACAACGGCCCGCAGAAGAAATGAGGATAATCAATGGCAGAGAGAAATAAACTGCACACCGGCGAAGTCTATGACCCTAATGACGGCGATGTGATGAGCGAGCAGCTTGGCTACCTCGACCGCCTCTATGACTTCAATATGACCCGCCCGACCGAGCTTGACAAGCGTGAAGCCATGCTCAAGGAGATGTTTGCCGAGATAGGGGAGAATTGCTATATCGAGCCGCCGTTCCACTCGAATTGGGGCGGTCACCACGTCCATTTCGGCAATGCGGTGTATGCGAATTTCAACCTCACCCTCGTCGACGACACGCATATATATGTCGGCGATCATACGATGTTCGGCCCGAATGTAACCGTCGCTACGGCGGGTCACCCAATCATGCCCGAGCTGCGTGAGAAGGCGTTCCAGTATAACGCCCCCGTGCATATCGGTAAAAATTGCTGGCTCGGCGCGGGCACGGTGGTGCTGCCCGGAGTCACGATAGGGGATAATACCGTCATCGGCGCAGGCAGCGTAGTGACAAAGGATATCCCCGCCAACGTCGTCGCCGTCGGCAACCCTTGCCGAGTGATGCGCGAGATCGGCGAGCATGACCGCGAATTCTACTTCCGCGATAAACGCATGGACCCCGAAGTACTTAAAAAAGCATGGGAATAATTCAATAATCATTGCAAAACCTCCGAGGAAGCACATTCCGCGGAGGTTTTTTGCCGCCCGATTCAATATCTGTTGCAAAACTCAAAAATTGTGATAAAATATCTATGGAAAGAGGTGTGTTTATGCAGCTTAGATTTAACCCCGACGGCAAATTCCGCATAATGCAGATAGCCGATATTCAGGATACACAGATAACTTCAAGAGACACCGTTGAATTCATAGCGGCGGCGCTTGACAGAGACAAGCCCGCTCTGGTAGTCTTTACCGGCGATCAGATAAAGGGCTACGGAGTCTCGTATAAGGGCAAGGGCGATGCGCTAATAGAGAGCGTCGCCGAGACTGTCGGCAAGCTCTTAAAGCCCGTGACCGACAGGCACATCCCGTTCGCCGTCACTTTCGGCAACCACGACAGGCAGGTCGGGATAAGCAACAAAGACCAGTTCGAAAAGATATACAAAGCCCTGCCCGGATGCGTGGGCGAGCAGGCGGAGGGCATCGACGGAGGCGGAACATATAATATACCGATCTTGTCCTCCGACGGCAAACGCACCGCGTTTAATCTCTATCTTTTCGACAGCGGAACTGACGCAAAGGGCGGCGGATATGAGCCGTTTGACCCGCAGATAATAGACTGGTATAAGAAAAAGCGCGACGAGCTGAAAGCCAAAAACGGAGACTACATTCCATCCCTTGTATTCCAGCACATACCGATGTTCGAGCACTACAATGTTCTCAAAAGAGTCGGTAAGCACGAAAAAGGCGCGATACCTGCGTTCAGAATACACAAGGGCGAGCATTATAAAATAGACGAAACCAAGTGCGTCGAGGGCTCTGTATTATTAGAGCCGCCGTCGATACCGGACATCAACACCGGCGAGTTCGAGGCGCTCAGCGAAAAGGGCGATGTGCTGGGTGTATATGTCGGTCACGACCACAAAAATTCTTATGTCGGAAAGGTTGGCAATATCGATGTCGGCTTCACTCAATCGGCGGGCTTCAATGTCTACGGCAACGGAAAACAGCGCGGCGTGCGCTGCTTCGTCCTCGACGAGAACGATCCGCGCAAATATAAGACATATACCAAGACATATGAGCAGCTCTGCGACGGCAAGCTCAACACGCCGATAAAAGACGCGATATGGCGCGTAGTCCCCACGACCGTGGACATGGCAAAGCCGATGATAGCAAAGGCGCTTGCCGCTCTTGCGGCAGCTGTCGCGCTGATAGTCATCGCTGTCAAATTTCTTTAAACAGACAACTTCTATTTTCATCATGACTCTTCTGCGAAGCCCCGGGGCAACATCCTCCCGGGGCTTTGCGCATTAAAAAAGACTGCCTCAAGGGCAGCCTTTAATATTATTTATCTTTTTGCGCCGGAGACCACAAATTTTTCATCGTCCGAAACGGCGACATCAACATCAAAGTACGGCGCGAACACTGCTGATAATTCCTCGGCAGTCAGCATCTCGCGCGAGACGCTGTCAGCCCTGCCCTTGTGGTGCATGCGCAGCGCGTCAAGGCTCATGCCGTGCGCCACGGTCAGCCGTCCGCCGCTTTTAAGCCAATGGGACAGCCGCTCAACGAGCCTCTCCGGGCTTTCAAAATGCGGGAATGCGTTATAAACAACGCAGCAATCGCACAGGCGCTCAACGGGAATTTCCTCAACATCGCCGCAGATCACCTCGACTCTCTGGTCGTGCATCTTCGATGCGGCTATCCGCGCCATCTGAGCCGAAATATCAACGCCGATAACGCGCTCCGCGCCGCGCGCGAGGTAATACGGGAACATGACCCCCGTGCCGCAGGCAACGTCGAGCACGACGGAGTTTTCTTTCACTCCGGCGGCGTCAAGTATGAAATTTATCTTTTCGTCGCTCTTTATCATGTTGGCGTCCCATTCGGGCGCCATGCGGTCAAAGAACGCGGCAATCTCTTTTTTGTTCATGCATCAGTCTCCCGAAATTTATGCTCATATGATACCACAAGACCGCGCGATTATCAATATCGCAGGGATAAAACTGCCTTTGGGAGCAGTAATCCGGAGCGGTGATTTTATTTTGAACGGGCGCCGGCGTGCGAAAACAGATACAGCGACAAATTAGGGGGTTGCTATGGCTTAAGCGATAGAGAACTCTCAATCTATAAAACAACGCTTTGCACCCCACAATCACTCCCGCAAAATTAAAAAGGACTGCCAAACGGCAGTCCCGCTTGAAAAACTATCAATAATCCGTAACTCTTATCGTCGAGATGATTTCGGCGCCGAGAAGAGTTTCGAGCTTTGTGCGCAGCTCACGCTCCGAGGCGACGGGGGTGACAAAGGCGAACTCGTCCTCCGGCGCGCCGGCGCGCTTGAGGAGCTTTATCTCGCCGAAAGTCTTCTCCGCCGAGGATATGACCTGCTGCTTCTGCTGAGCGCGCGCCCTGACATAGAGCGCCGTAGGCATGTCGAGATAGTCGGAGACATAGCCCTCTTCGCTGTCCGCCCAGCCGAAGAACTTCTGCTTGTTCTCGTGGCGTGCGCAGTCGATAACGTCGCCGACGACCGCGCTTGCGGTGGGCAGCTTGCCCGCGCCTCTGCCGTAGAATACGACATCGCCTATCGCGTCGCCGCGCACGAGAATCGCGTTGAAAACATCGTCAACGCTTGCGAGCTGGCTGTGATGATCGACGAATGCGGGGCTGACTATCGCATAGATGTGCTTGCCGTCCTCGCTCTTGCGCGCTCTGCCGAGAAGCTTTATAACTCCGCCCCAGTCCTTGGCGTATTCGACATCCTAGAGTGT
>OHZS01000153.1_pt1 | contig 30381 bp, 26 predicted proteins | sample 1580521 | NCBI WGS metagenome assembly OHZS01 (sample SAMEA3882503, study PRJEB24775) | human gut metagenome | biome: human-associated habitat; feature: intestine environment; material: feces | place: Netherlands | collected 2009/2010
GCGACACGTTCTATGTGGTCGACAACAACCCCGGTAGCGTCGCGCACCCCGAGGCTCACGCCCACGGCGAGTCCGACGTGCTGCTGCGCACCCAGACCTCGGGCGTGCAGATCCACACCATGGAGTCGCAAAAGCCGCCCATCTACATGATCTGCCCGGGCACCGTCTATCGTCCCGACACGGCCGACGCCTGCCACCTGCCGCAGTTCAACCAGATTGAGGGCCTGGTCGTCGACGAGGGTATCACCTTTGGCGATCTTAAGGGCACGCTCGACTACTTTGTTAAGTGTATGTTTGGTGAGGATCGCAAGACGCGCTATCGCCCGCACTTCTTCCCCTTCACCGAGCCTTCCTGCGAGGTGGACGTGAGCTGCCACGTGTGCGGCGGCAAGGGCTGCAACTTCTGCAAGCACAGCGGCTGGATCGAGATTCTGGGCTGCGGCATGGTCGACCCCAACGTCCTGATCAACTGTGGCATCGACCCCGAGAAGTACACCGGCTTCGCCTTTGGTATTGGCGCCGAGCGCGTCGCGGCACTGCGCTACGACCTGCCCGACCTCAGAACTCTCATGACTGGCGATATGCGCTTCCTGAACCAATTTTAGGCTTGCCCAGGCACCCCATCTTGGCGTTCAAACCGTCGCTCGCGTACCTTTAGTACGCGTCGCTCCTCTTTCACGCCAACCTGGGGCACCTGGACAACCCTAAGGCGAACGTCTTCATTTGATATTCCTCCCTTTGCGGAGATTAAGAACTAGGAGAGCTACATGCGCGTTTCTTACGACTGGCTCAAGACCATGATCGATATTCCGGAGGATCCCAAGACCCTTTCGGACGAATATATCCGTACCGGCACCGAGGTCGAGGCGATCGACACCGTGGGCGAGTCCTTCGACCACGTGGTGACCGCCAAGGTGCTCACCAAGATCCCGCACCCCGATAGCGACCACATGTATGTGTGCTCGGTCGATGTGGGCGACAAGAATCTCGACGCCGACGGCAACCCCGCTCCGCTGCAGATCGTCTGCGGCGCACAGAACTTCGAGGAGGGCGACCACATCGTCACGGCCATGATCGGCGCAGTTCTGCCCGGCGACGTCAAGATCAAGAAGAGCAAGCTTCGCGGTGTCGTGTCCATGGGCATGAACTGCTCCGCGCGCGAGCTCGGTCTGGGCGGCGACCACTCCGGCATTATGATCCTGCCCGAGGATACGCCCTGCGGCATGCCGTTTGCCGAGTATGTGGGCTCGAGCGACACCGTGCTCGACTGCGAGATCACGCCCAACCGCCCCGACTGCCTGTCCATGATCGGCATGGCCCGCGAGACCGGTGCCATCTTCGATCGCGATTTCCACGTTGAGCTGCCCGCCATCAAGGCCGAGACCGGCCGCGCGACTGACGACGAGCTTTCGGTCGAGATTGCCGACGAAGGCCTGTGCGACCGCTACGTCGCCCGCATCGTGCGCAACGTGAAGGTCGGCCCGTCGCCCGACTGGATGGTCAAGCGCCTCAACGCCCTGGGCGTGCGCCCGCACAACAACATCGTCGACATCACCAACTATGTGATGATGCTCACCGGTCAGCCGCTGCACGCCTTTGACCTGTCTACCTTTGCCGAGCGCGATGGCCATCGTCGCGTTGTGGTTCGCGCCGCCCAGCAGGATGAGAAGTTCACGACCCTTGACGGCGAGGAGCGCACGCTCGACGCCGGCATGGGCCTTATCACCGACGGCGAGCGTCCCGTGGCGTTGGCCGGCGTTATGGGCGGCATGGATTCCGAGATCGAGGACGACACCGTCGACGTGATGGTCGAGAGCGCCTGCTTCAACGCCGGTCGCACCTCGCACACCAGCCGCGACCTGTCGCTGATCTCCGACGCCTCCATTCGCTTTGAGCGCCAGGTCGACGAGACCGGCTGCGTGGATGTCGCCAACGTTACCTGCGCGCTCATCGAGCAGATCGCCGGCGGCGAGGTCGCCCCCGGCTATGTGGACGTGTTCCCCGCGCCCAAGACCATCGACAGCATCAAGCTGCGCTTGGCCCGCGTGCACGCCATCTGCGGCGCCGACATCGAGCCCGACTTTATCGAGCGCTCGCTCACCCGCCTGGGCTGCACCGTCGAGCGCGACGGCGAGGACTTTATGGTCACCCCGCCGAGCTTCCGTCCCGACCTGCCGCGCGAGATTGACCTGATCGAGGAGGTCCTGCGCCTGTGGGGCATGGGTCGCGTCACGGCGACCATCCCGGCTGCCAAGAACCACATCGGCGGTCTGACGCGCGAGCAGAAGCTTACCCGCAAGGTCGGCGAGATCCTGCGCGCCTGTGGCCTCAACGAGACCACGACCTTTGGCTTTGCCGCCCCGGGCGACCTGGAGAAGATCGGCATGTCCACCGAGGGCCGCGGCTGCCCCGTGGTGCTCATGAACCCGCTGGTGGCCGAGCAGACCGAGATGCGCCGCTCGCTGCTGCCGGGCCTGCTGCAGTCTGTGGCCTATAACGAGGCCCACGGCACGCCCAACGTGCACCTGTACGAGGTCGGCAGCCTGTTCCACGGCCGCGAGAACGCCAGCCTACCCAAGGAGACCAAGTCCGTGGCGGGTGTGCTCTCGGGCCAGTGGAGCGAGCAGTCTTGGAGCATGAAGTACCGTAAGCTGCGTTTCTTCTTTGGCAAGGGCATCGTCGAGGAGCTGCTCGCCCAGCTGCGCATCGAGAAGGTTCGCTTCCGTCCCGTCGAGGGCGAGGGCTATGCCTTCCTGCAGCCGGGTCGCGCCGCCGAGGTCCTGTCCGGCGGCACCGTGCTGGGCTGGGTCGGCGAGATTCACCCCGAGGCGCGCGAGGCGATGGGCATCGATGAGGTCGTCGTTGCCTTTGAGCTCGATCTGGACAAGCTGATCAAGGGCGCTCGCAACCAGGAGAACTACCGCGAGTTCTCGCAGTATCCGGCTGTTGAGCACGACCTGGCTATCGTGGTCGATAACTCCGTGACCTGCGAGGATCTTGAGCGCCGCATTACCAGCGCCGGTGGCAAGCTGCTCGAGGGCGTGCGCCTGTTCGATGTCTACCGCGATCCGGTCCGCATCGGCAAGGGCAAGAAGTCCATGGCCTTTGCGCTTACGTATCGCTCCGACGACCACACACTCACCAGCGAAGAGGTCGAAAAAGCACACCAGAAGATCGTCACCAAGGTGTGCAAGGGCGTAAACGGCGAGGTTCGCGGCTAGGTCCTGCGCTGGGGTATGGGTTGGTGTGACCGCTGCCGAATCCTACAAGACCGCTATGCTCGGTATAAGGCACTGCTGAGCCTGCATATATGACACGCGCATTACATAACGGCGTGCTGCTTTGTCGGCAGCGCGCCGTTTTGCTATGATAGCCCGCGGCGTGTTACGAATCTGACAATACGTAACACTGACAAGGTGATTCAGGCGGCGTTGCAATTCCGTGCGCCGACAACCGGGAGGCGTACATGCACATTCCAGATAATTATCTGTCCCCGCAGACCGATGCCGTCATGGCAGTGGCGATGGTGCCCGTTTGGGTTCACTGCATCAAGAAGGTGCGCGCCACGCTCGATCGCGAGCACATGGCGTTCCTGGGCATCTGCGCCGCATTCTCCTTCTTGCTCATGATGTTCAACGTGCCGCTGCCCGGCGGTACCACTGGTCACGCCGTTGGTGGCGCGCTCATCGCGCTGCTGCTGGGCCCCGAGGCTGCTGCCATTGCCGTCTCGGTCGCGCTGGCGCTGCAGGCGCTGCTGTTTGGCGACGGCGGCATTCTGTCCTTTGGCGCCAACTGCTTTAACATGGCCTTCGTGCTGCCGTTTGCCGCTGCTATCGTGTTCCGTGCACTCAACAGCCGTTTGCACGACAAGAGCTGGGGCACCTCGGTTTCGGCCATCGTAAGCGGCTGGGTCAGCCTGTGCCTGGCGGCCCTGTGCGCGGCAATCGAGTTCGGTATTCAGCCGATGCTCTTCATGAATGCTTCGGGCGCTCCGCTGTACTGCCCCTTCCCGCTGTCCGTGGCTATTCCGGCAATGTTGATCCCGCATATGCTGGTTGCCGGCGTGGTCGAGGGCGTGGCGACGGCCGCCATCTACGGCTTTATCAAGAAGACTGCACCGAGCATTATCGTCGGCCCCGAGGCTTCCGACGGCCTGCTTGAGACCGAGGGCGCAACCGCCAAGAAGACCTCGCTGGTCCCCACGTTCATCCTGGTCGCCGTGCTTGTCGTGGCTACGCCGCTCGGCTTGCTTGCCACCGGTGACGCCTGGGGTGAGTGGGACGCCGAGGGCGCCGCGACCGCCGTTCAGGAGGCTGGTGACGACAGCCTGCAGGCTTCGGTCGGCCTTGATACCCCGACCTTTGCCGACGCTCTGCCTACGGGTGATTACCTGCAGGCCTATTCCGAGGAGCAGGGTCTTGGCTTTGCCGGTCAGGCTGCCATGTATATCCTGTCCGGCGTGATTGGCGTGGCGGTGCTTACCATCGCATTCCGTCTGATCTCGCTGACGGTTAAGGAAAGCGGTGCTCATGGCAATAGCCGAGCTGCCTAGCTGGCTTGCGGTCGAGCAGCGTTACGAGCCCGTGGGGGCTCGGCATCGCGTGATGCAAAAGAATGTCCTGCACCTGGCGAGCCTGCTTGAGCGGGTTCGCCTGGGTGGGGGCGCGCACGAGGGCGGGTCGATGGTCGACCGCGCCCTTTCTTGCGTTTCGGCTCCGGTGCGCCTGGTGGGGATGTTCGTCTGCGTCCTGTGCGTGTGTCTGACACAGAGCCCGCTGTACCTCATGTTGATGGCGGCTATTGCGCTGGTGCTCGTTGCCGTGCGCCCCGTACGCGGGCTGCGCGCGACCTTTGTGCCGGCGCTTGGCGCCGCGGGGCTCGCCGTGGTTTTGGCGCTGCCTGCCCTGCTGCTGGGCGCTTCCGCTACGGGCGCCATGCTCATTATTGCGCTTAAGACGTTCATTAACGTGTCGCTCGTGCTGGGCGTTTCGTGGACGCTCACCTGGAGCCGCATGTCGGCGGCGCTCAAGATGCTGCATCTACCCGACGAGGTCATCTTTACGTTTGATATGGCGCTCAAGCACATTGAGGTGCTGGGTCGCACGGCGCACAATCTGTGCGAATCGGTCATGCTGCGCAGCGTTGGCCGTGCGCCTGAGGGATTTTCGCGTACCGATTCGATCGCGGGTATCATGGGCATGACCTTTATCAAGGCGATGGAATGCAGCCGCGCGATGGACGAGGCCATGCTCTGCCGCGGCTTTGCCGGCGCGTATCCGGCTCCCGCGCGGGGCGGCTTTGGCTGGCGCGATGCGGTTTACGCGGTCGTTGTGGTTCTGCTCGCCGTGTTGTGCGCGGTGCTGTAGCGCGGGCGGTCTAGCCGTCGATGTGAGTAGGGAAGGGCGACGTTTTGACGATCGATATGAATAGTGCGGCGGGCACGAACGGTGCGGGCGGCGCCGAGGGCGCGCCGCTTATTGAGTTGCGCGACGTGGTGTTCTCCTATGCGGGGCATACGGTTGTCGATGGCGTGTCGCTGCAGGTCGATCGTGGTGAACTCGTTGCCCTGCTCGGTCCCAACGGCTGCGGTAAGACGACGATTATGCGTCTTATTAACGGCCTTGAACTCGCGGACGCAGGGGCATACCTGTTTGACGGGCACGTGGTCGATGCGGCGTATCTGAAGGATTCTGCTGCTGCTCAGAAGTTCCACCAGCGCGTGGGCTTCGTATTCCAAAACGCCGATGCCCAGCTGTTCTGCGCCACGGTGGGCGAGGAAGTTGCTTTTGGTCCCGCGCAGATGGGGCTGCCGGCAGACGAGCTCGACCGTCGCGTGCACGATGCCATGGAACTGTTTCAAGTTGCCGACCTGGTCGATGCCTCGCCCTATCAGCTTTCGGGTGGGCAAAAGAAGCGTGTGGCGCTGGCGGCAGTCGTATCGATGAACCCCGATATCTTGGTTCTCGACGAACCTACTAATGGGCTCGACGAGGATTCATGCGACATCGTGGTCAACTTCTTGCTGGCCTACGTCGCGGCGGGTAAGACGGTCTTGATGAGCACACATCACCAGGATTTGGTGCGACGCCTGGGTGCCCGTGCAATCTATATCGATCGATATCACCATGTGGTCGAGGCGCCTTCGCCGTCGTATGGAACCGAGAGCGGCGTTGTGGAATAGTTGCTGCGTGGAGCGTGCGTAGCCGCCCGCGCGGCTTTGCCGTGATGGTATAGTTATCCAGGTTTTTATGGGGGTGGCTATGCCAAGCTGGAACATTCATATCGCTCAGACGGAGCGTTTGCTGGAGCGCACCGGTGCGCTTGCCAAGAGCGTGCGCGACCGCAATGCCTTTTTGTTTGGCTGCGTGGTTCCGGATATCTTCGTGGGCTATATGGTCCCTGGCATCGCCGATCCCATCCCGTACCGCATTACGCACTTTGCCAAGCCCGAGCCTATCCCTAAGCCGCGTGAGCACGAGTTCTGGGATACCTATGTGGCACCGTTGCTTAAAAGTTCACCCACCGGTGCGCTAGCCGCGGCGACCTCGATTATCGAGGAGCGCGAGCGACTGAATCGCGTGCACTATCCCCAGCGCTACAGGGATGCCGAGCCGGTTGTCGGTCCCGGCGCTCGTGAGTTCTCGCTTGCGTCCGAAGATGTGGCGCAGTCGCTGCTCGATCTGACGCTGGGCGTTTGGTCTCACCTCGTGGCCGATACCGTGTGGAATACGCGCGTGAATCAGTACCTGGAGGCGCACGGCGGCAAGCCGTGTGAGGAGTTCCGCATTAAAAAGCAAGGCGACTTTGACTGGTTCGGCAAGACGCTCGGCATTGTTTCGATTCCGCGTGCGACCGATCGCCTGTATACCGCTGCGACGCGTTTTGGGCAGTATCCCATCCATAAAGAGTATGTGCTCAAGACCATCGGCGTCATGCACGAGATTGTACGCGAAAACCCCGGCGATCCCGACCATCCGCCATACCGCCTGCTGACCGAGGAATTCTTCGACGCGACGTTTACCGAGGTCATCGAGCTAACCGAGGCGGGTTTTGCCGCCCGTGTCGAATCGCCCGATGTGTCTGCGCTGCCCCTGATTGCTAGCTGCTAGCTGGCCGGCCCGGCAGTGAATAGCTCAACCCAATTGACAAGTAGCTCTTGCCGCAGGGTGACTTCGGCGGCGCGCTCCTGTTTGGTCTTTGGGGTGTAGGAAAGTCCAGCCTTTTTATGGATGAGCTCGGCTATGTGGTCGAAGCTCTTCTTATCCTTAATCTGGCCAAAGGTAATTTGGATGACGTCGTAGCCCATGCTTGTGAGCGCGGTGGCGCGCTCGGCATCGGAGAGGCTCGCGGCTTCGCTGTCATGGGCGGAGCGGCCTTGGCATTCAAGGATGACACCCATGCTGTCGGTGGCGCTTTCGATGAGGATATCGGCGTAGCAGCAGGTTTTGTCATACAGCGAGCGCGCGGCGTCGCTGAGTGGGATGCGCACGTTGTTTGCGATGTTGATGCCCATGCCGCCCTCGTCGCGGGGGAGCGAGATAAGCATGGAGGTCTGTACTTCGAAGGGCGAGGCGGTCTGTCCTGTCATGCGTTCGGCGGCCCAGCGGAGCTGCTTAACACCGCGCAGGCCTGCGGCCTGCTTGGCGAACGCGGCGATATCCGCTGCGGAAAGAAGCGGCGTGCGCTTCCACAGGTTGGTATCCTTGCCGTTGACGTCGATAACCCGCTCCCAGCCGCAGTTGGGTGGAATGAGCTTAAGCGAAATAGCTTCATCAAGTTGCCGTTGCGCTCGTTTGCAGGGTGTATACACAGCAAACGAGCTGCACATCTCATAACACGCCATAAGCAGCTGGTTGCGTGAGACCTGCGTAGCAAGGTTGAGCAGTGTGAACTCGGGCGATGTGACATCAAACCCATGCTCGGTTTGCCTAAACGACCCGGGAGGCGGCTCTTGGGTCAGGAGGTGCGATTTAAACAGGCTTCGCGACCCGGATTGTGCCCGAGTGAATACAATCCTGTGAAGCGGTGCGTGAAGCAGGTCTTTTACAACTGCATGACTTCCGAGGCCGCAACATCTGCGATCCATATTGCCAAGGCTAATGGCAGGGTAAAGGCCTAATATCTGTGGCGAGATACGGTGATAGTAAAAAGCGGATTGACCGCATAGCGTCAGGTCCATGACGTCCTCCTGGTCGAAATATGCTTTTGGACCGTGCGATGCCAGTGTCAATTCGGAAGTATGCGGCAAAATCTAAACCTTGTGAGCAGACCTGGCTTTTGAGGCTAGTTTATCAGGCATTTTGTTGCGAAAAAACGGGGTGTGCTCGGAGGTATCAGAATTTGCCGCATACTTCCGAAAAGCAGGTCAATCCGGCTCTTGCTAAAACGATTTAGCAGCGTCGGTTAAGGTGTGGGTTTGCCACCGGGCGAACACTTTTAGCGCTTGGGACTTTATTCATTGGGTCTCGAAGGGTGGATTTCGCGCTTTTGGTAAAGAAATGAGTGTGTGTTTTGCCGTGCGCCGGCATTGGCACAGAAAAAGGGCCCGGAAGGCTTCGCCTTCCGGGCCCTTTGCGATGCAAGTGTGCTTGCAAGTACGACTTAGCGCACCTGAGCGACGTAAGCGACGTTGGTCGAGGAGACCTTGTCCTCGAGCTGGACGCTCATGCGGGGATCGCCGGCGGTGGCGACGGTCAGGTCGCCGGCCTCGACGTAGCCGAGCTCCTTAGCGGTCTCAATCGCCTTGACGATCGTGCCGTTGACGGTACCCTGGGTAATCTCGGCCTGGTGCGGGATAACGCCCCAGTACATGATCATCTGCTGGACGGCCCACTCGTGGCGGGAGAACGCGCAGATCGGCATGTTGGGACGGAAGTGCGAGATCAGGCGAGCGGTACGACCGGTGGTCGTCGGCACGGTGATGCACTTGGCGCCAACGGTGGTGGCCATGTTCACAGCGGACATACCCACAACGTTGTTGACGACGCGGGTGCCGTGAGCATCGGCCGGAACCTCGAGCGGAGCGTGGGCCGGGAGGTACTTCTCGGTCTCGAGAGCAATGCTGGCCTGCATCTTGACGGCCTCGACCGGGTACTTACCGGCAGCGGACTCGCCGGACAGCATGACGGCGTCGGTGCCGTCATAAATGGCGTTAGCAACGTCGGCAACCTCGGCGCGCGTCGGGCGCGGGTTCTGCTGCATGGAGTCGAGCATCTGCGTAGCGGTGATAACGGGCTTGTAGGCCGCGTTGCACTTGGCGATGATCTCCTTCTGGATGTGCGGAACGAGCTCGGGCTTGATCTCGATGCCCAGGTCGCCACGGGCGACCATGATGCCGTCGGAAGCCTCGAGAATCTCGTCGAAGTTCTCGACGCCCAAGGCGCACTCGATCTTCGGGAAGATCGTCACGTGCTCGCCGCCGTTCTCGCGGCAAAGCTCGCGGATGCCGCGGACGGACTCGCCGTCACGGATGAAGGAAGCGGCGATGTAGTCGATGTTCTCGGTCAGGCCAAAGAGGATGTCCTGACGATCGCGCTCGGTGATAGCGGGCAGCGAGATGTTGACGTTGGGCATGTTGACACCCTTGCGCTCGCCGATCAGGCCGTCGTTCTTGACGACGCAGGTCATGTCCTGGCCGTCGACGGACTCGACCTCGAGGGCAACCAGGCCGTCATCGATCAGGATGAGGGAGCCCTTCTCGACCTCGGAGGGCAGAGCCAGGTAGTCGAGGGAGATGTGCTCAGAGGTGCCGTGGAAATCCTCGGACGTGGGCTGAGCGGTGACGACGATCTTGTCGCCGGTCTTGACGGCGACCTTCTTGCCGTCGACCAGAAGGCCGGTGCGGACCTCGGGGCCCTTGGTGTCGAGCAGGATGCCGACGGGCAGACCGAGCTCCTTGGAAATACGACGGACGCGCTCGATGCGACCGTGGTGCTCGTCGTAGGATCCGTGCGAGAAGTTAAAACGGGCGACGTTCATGCCCGCCTTGATCATCTCGCGGATGGTCTCGTCGCTATCGCAGGCGGGACCCATGGTGCATACAATCTTGGTGCGCTTGTACATTCAGACCTCCATCTGACATCGTCTTGCGCTGATAGATAAACCATAAGAAATAAAACTGAGATGATTATAACGAAATGCCGACCGAATACCCCAAAAAATCGACCGTATGCCGAATTAGAAGTTCATTTTTTGCGAAAAAACGGTATATGCAAAAACTTTACCAACCGTTCTAACCGCTGCTATCTGGGCGATATTTCAGTTTGATGATGCACCGAAGAAAAAACGTTTTATCAATGTTGAACATCATACGGTCTGCATCGTTGCGAATGGACCCTATTTCCAAATGGATTGTTTTGGCTAGACGCGTTGCTTTGGGGTACCATAGCTCCACTATCAACTGCCGCTCAGCACGGCAGCCTTGATGAGCCCTTGCCCTTCTCCTGGGAATTATGATCGGGCATCAATCTGCTGAGTGGCCCGAATCCCAGGAGGGGACTCTATATGCAAAAGGAATACCTGTCCGCCGCGGCGGAGGTGCTCAGCGACCAGGGCGTCGATGAGAACCTCGGCCTGAGCAACGACGAGGCGTCGTCGCGCCTCGCCAAGACAGGCCCTAACAAGCTCGAGGAAGCCGAGAAAACGCCGCTGTGGAAGCGCTTCTTTGAGCAGATGGCCGACCCCATGGTCATCATGTTGATCGTTGCCGCCGTTATCAGCGCGCTCACGGGTATGGTCAAGGGCGAGCCCGACTTTGCCGATGTCGCCATCATCATGTTCGTCGTTATCGTCAACTCGGTGCTGGGCGTGGTCCAAGAGGCTAAAAGCGAGGAGGCTCTCGAGGCCCTGCAGGAGATGAGCGCGGCGCAGTCCAAGGTGCTGCGCGACGGCAAGCTCGTGCACCTGCCGAGCGCCGAGCTCGTGCCCGGCGATGTGATCATGCTCGAGGCGGGCGACTCCGTCCCGGCCGACTGCCGCGTGCTCGAGAGCGCCACGATGAAGATCGAGGAGGCTGCACTCACCGGCGAGTCCGTGCCTGTCGAGAAGCATGCCAACGTGATCGAGCTCGCCACCGGCACCGATGACGTGCCGCTCGGCGACCGCAAGAACATGTGCTACATGGGTTCCACCGTGGTATACGGCCGCGGCCGCGCCGTCGTGGTCGGCACCGGCATGAACACCGAGATGGGTAAGATCGCCGGCGCCCTGGCCGAGGCTAAGGAAGAGCTCACGCCGCTGCAGGTGAAGCTTGCCGAGCTCAGCCGCATCCTCACCATCATGGTTATCGTCATCTGCGTCGTCATCTTTGGCGTCGACATCATCCGCCACGGCGTGGGCAACGTCCTCACCGACCCGACCGCCCTGCTCGACACCTTTATGGTCGCCGTCTCGCTCGCCGTCGCCGCCATCCCCGAGGGCCTGGTTGCCGTCGTGACCATCGTGCTGTCGCTCGGCGTGACCAAGATGGCCAAGCGCCAGGCGATTATCCGCAAGCTCTCTGCCGTCGAGACCCTCGGCTGCACACAGACCATCTGCTCCGACAAGACCGGCACCCTTACCCAAAACAAGATGACCGTCGTCAAGCACGAGCTCGCCGCGCCTAAGGAGAAGTTCCTGGCCGGTATGGCCCTGTGCTCCGACGCCCAGTGGGACGAGGAGCTGGGCGAGGCCGTGGGTGAGCCGACCGAGTGTGCGCTCGTCAACGATGCCGGCAAGGCGGGGCTCACTGGCCTGACTGCCGAGCATCCGCGCGTGGGCGAGGCCCCGTTTGACTCGGGCCGCAAGATGATGTCCGTGGTCGTCGAGACCCTGGACGGCGAGTATGAGCAGTACACCAAGGGCGCGCCCGACGTGGTGATCGGCCTGTGCACCCATATCTACGAGGGCGACAAGGTCGTTCCGCTGACCGAGGAGCGTCGCGCCGAGCTCGTGGCCGCCAACAAGGCCATGGCCGACGAGGCCCTGCGCGTGCTGGCGCTGGCAAGCCGCACCTACACCGAGGTCCCGGCCGACTGCAGCCCCGCTGCGCTCGAGCACGACCTGGTCTTCTGCGGCCTGTCCGGCATGATTGACCCGGTTCGTCCCGAGGTCGCCGACGCCATCCGCGAGGCGCACGATGCCGGTATTCGCACCGTCATGATCACGGGCGACCACATCGACACCGCCGTGGCCATCGCCAAGCAGCTGGGCATCGTCACCGATCGCAGCCATGCCATCACCGGTGCCGACCTCGATCGCATGAGCGACGAGGAGCTCGACGCGCACATCGAGGACTACGGCGTGTACGCCCGCGTCCAACCCGAGCACAAGACACGCATCGTCGAGGCTTGGAAGTCGCGCGACCAGATCGTGGCCATGACGGGCGACGGCGTCAACGACGCCCCGTCCATCAAGCGCGCCGACATCGGCGTGGGCATGGGCATCACCGGTACCGACGTCACCAAGAACGTCGCCGACATGGTGCTCGCCGACGATAACTTTGCCACCATCATCGGTGCCTGCGAAGAGGGCCGTCGCATCTACGACAACATCCGCAAGGTCATCCAGTTCCTGCTTTCGGCCAACCTTGCCGAGGTGTTCTCGGTGTTTATCGCCACGCTCATCGGCTTTACCATCTTCCAGCCGGTGCAGCTGCTGTGGGTGAACCTGGTCACCGACTGCTTCCCCGCGCTCGCGCTGGGCATGGAGGATGCCGAGGGCGACATCATGAAGCGCAAGCCGCGCAACGCCAAGGACGGTGTCTTTGCCGGACATATGGGTCTGGACTGTGTGGTCCAGGGCCTAATCATCACCGCGCTGGTGCTGGCGAGCTTCTTTGTGGGCGTGTACTTTGACATGGGCTACATCCACATCGCCGATATGATCGCCGGCAATGCCGACGAGGAAGGCGTGATGATGGCGTTCATCACGCTCAACATGGTCGAAATTTTCCACTGCTTCAATATGCGCAGCCGTCGTGCGTCGCTGTTCACCATGAAGAAGCAGAACAAGTGGCTGTGGGCTTCCGCCGCGCTGGCACTGGTGCTGACGGTGATCGTGACCGTGCAGCCGACGCTTGCCGAGATGTTCTTTGGCCCCGTGACGCTTGAGCTCAAGGGCGTTGTCGCTGCCCTGGGCCTGGCCTTCCTGATCATCCCGCTGATGGAGATCTACAAGGCGATCATGCGCGCTGTGGAGAAGGAGTAACGCTCTCGTCCGGGCCCGCCCCACGCCCTTTCTCCCTCACTGGTCCTCGCGCTTCGCGCTGCGGGATCGTTCGGGAGAAAGGGCTTCCGGGGCGGGCCCTGCGGTATCCTTGCTGGCTTTTCTCCCGCGCGGATGAAAAGGGCTAAGGGAAAGTATGTGAGCTGGTCGAGCAATTGCTCGACCGACTCTTTTTTGTGGGTAAAATACCTGCTCAGTTGTGATTTGTGGTGCTGGGAGGCGCTTGTGGGCAAGGCGAAGGCTAAGGCGAAGAAAAAGACGACGGGGGCGCGGGCTAAGCGCGATCGTCGTCGGAAGCTTGCGACCGAGGCCCCCGCGTCTGTCGAGGAGCTGCTGGCGAGCGTGCCGGGACTCGATGCGCTGCAGGACGTTCCGGCGTTTGATGACCTGCCGGTCGATGAAGCCCAGCAGGCTGCCTTTGATGATTTCTGCGCACATGCCGAGGAGCCCGAGCAGATGCGGCTGGGTGCCGTGGTGCGCTTGGATCGCGGGTTTCCACTGGTGGCGACTGCCGATGACACGTTTCGTGCCGAGCATGCTGTGGGGTTTGCCAAGTCACGCGGCGAGGACGAGGTCCTGCTGCCTGCCGTGGGCGATCGTGTGGCGGTGCGCCGCGCTCCCGGGCACGATATGGGCGTGATTGAGTGCGTGCTGCCGCGCCGTACGAGCTTTGAGCGTTGGCGCGGCCGTGCCCGCGGGGAGCGTCAGGTGCTCTGCTCCAACGTGGATAGCGTGCTAATCGTGCAGGCGCTCGGTGCCGGCGAGGTGCTGCTCGATCGCGTGGCGCGCTCGCTGGTGTTGGCGCTCGACTGCGATGCCGAACCGGTGGTGGTACTCACCAAAGCTGACCGCTGCGATGCCGAGGAGCTCGAGCGCGATCTGGACCGCGTGCGCCGCCTGGTGGGTCCGGACGTGCGCGTGATCGTGACGTCCTCTGCCGAGGGCCGCGGCCTGGACGAGGTCCGTGCCTGCGTGCCCGCCGGGAGCTGCGCCATGATTCTGGGCGAGTCGGGTGCCGGCAAGTCGACGCTGCTCAATGCACTGCTGGGCCACGATACGTTGGCGACCGGCGGTGTGCGCGAACGCGACGATCAGGGCCGTCACACTACCGTCGCGCGCGTGATGGTGGCACTGCCGGGCGACGCCGGCGTGATCGCCGATGCCCCGGGCCTGCGCAGCCTGCCGCTCGTGGGTCACGAGCGGGGTCTGGCGCGCGCTTTCCCCGAGATTGTCGAGGCATCGCGCGCGTGCCGGTTTGGCGATTGCACGCATGTCCATGAGCCGGGCTGCGCCGTTCGCGAGGCCGAGGACGCCGGGCAGATCGATAGCCTGCGTCTGGAAACGTTCCAAAACCTGGCGTCATCCATGCGCGTGAGCGCTCAAATGCTCGATCCCGATGTCCATCTGTAATTGATTTTTCCTATGACAGCCGTCTCCCAACTGTTCGGGAGACGGCTTTTTTTGCTGCGGAAAAGCTTCGAAACATACAGTTTGCTGACGTGCTGACCAAAACCTTGCCACGAGCTTGACGGGCTGGTCAGCTTTTGGTCAGCGATTGGTTTGACATCGAAAACCAAGATTGCGATTGCGCCGCTTTGCACTCTGACCGCTCAGACAATGGTGGTACGGGCATTCGCCCGGCACTGCCATGAGAGGAGCGGCCGTGAACAAGAGCAAGCGCATCGCCATCAGTCTGGTCGCGGGCGTGCTCGCTGCTCTGCTCTGCATGGTTTACGGCTCGTCGATCCGCTCGCAAGCCGAACAGGTCCAGGCTGAGACCTTGGCCAAGTACGGTGGCGATCGCGTCGAGGTATGCGTCGCGGCGCGCGATATCGATGTGGGTGAGACCCTCGATGAGACCAATGTCATAACCCAGGAGTGGCTGACGAGTCTGCTGCCGCGTGACGCGGCGACCGAGCTACGCCAGGTGCGCGGCGACGTGACGACTTCGCGTATTCCCAAAAACGCCGTGATCTGCAATGTCTACACCAAGGCCGAGAGCCACATGCTCGAGGTACCTAAGGGCAAGGTCGCCGTTTCGGTGGCGGTCGATGCCGAGCACTCGGTCGGCGGTGCTGCGGGCGTGGGCAGCTACGTGGACGTGTACGTGCAAAAAGACGGCGTAACCGATCGGCTGTGCGGCGCGTACGTGATCGATACCAGTGAGGATTCCGGTTCCACGCGCGAGGGCAAGATCGAATGGGTGACGCTGGCGGCTGACCCCGAAGACGTCAAGGAACTGCTGGGAGCCTCGGGCAAGGGAACGGTCAGCTTGACGATTCCCGCCACGGCGCGCGGCAAAAAGAGCGGAGGCGACGAGTGATGAAGGCGATCTGGCTTGCGTGCTGCGCGTGCGGCGATTACGGGCTGTTGCAGCGGGAAGTCGAGGGCCGTGATGTGGGTGCACAGGTGCTTCGCGTGGGTGACCTGGACGGGCTGGTTTCCATGGCGCGGGCGTTTCCGTCGCGCCGCGGGGCTGTCATCATCGCGGCGTCTCTGTTTGATACCGAAGATGTGCGCAAGACTGTTGCGCGCCTGACGGCCGAAGGCCGCGTGAGTCGCGTGGTCGTGTTGATAGAAGCGCTCGATCCGTCGGATATCGAGGGGCTGTTTCGCGCGGGGGCGACCGAGGTCATCGCTGCGCACAGTATATGCGGCAACGGGCGTGCGGGCGAGGGAGCGGTTGATTCCGATCGGCGCATGACGATTGAGCCCGATGCTTTTGTTGATAGGGAACCCGGGGCGCCTCGCGCTACAAGAGGCCCGCGTGTTGATGATTATGGAAAAGCGGAAGCCGAGCATGGTCGGCGCCCCCGGAACCCCCTTGTATGCGATGACGCTGGAGGGCCGGCGCAGCATGCTGGCGACTCCCCGGCTGTAGATATGGGATACGTGCACGGCGTGAATCTGGTGGATGAACTCGACGAAGTTGAGGGCTTTGCCGGGTGCGGCGAGTTGTCGCTAATGCAGCATGAGCAGATTGCGCAGAACGAGCCTGCCTCGCAGACCGAACAAGCTGCCATGCCGGCTTGGACGCAGCGTGTGGTTGCGGCGGGGGAGACGGGGGCGCTGCCGCCTCTGATGCCGCCGGCAGACGCTGCCGCTCCGCCGCATCGAGCTCCGGTCATCTGCGCTATTTCGGGTTCGGGCGGTTGCGGCAAGTCGACGATCGTTGCCACCATGGCACACACATCGTCGCTGTTGGGCTTGCGTGCCGCCGTGCTCGACCTGGACCTGATGTTTGGAAACCTTTACGACTTGTTAGGCGTCGATGCTCCGCGCGATATGGCGGCACTTATCGAGCCGTCGGCGGCGGGCGCACTTGCCGAGCCGGATATCGTGGCCGCATCGATGCGCGTCGCCCCGGGCATCACGCTCTGGGGACCTGTCGCGGCCCCCGAGAAGGCCGAGCTCATGGCACGTCCGGTGGAGCTACTGCTTGATGTTCTGCGTCGCGAATCCGACGTGGTCTTTATCGATACCTCGGTCTTTTGGGGCGACGCCGTGGCGGCTGCGGTGGCGGCGAGCGACCGTTGCCTGGTCGTTGGCGATGCGGCGGTGTCGTCCGCGACATCGGCGTCGCGCGTCATCGAACTGGCAAGTCGAGTAGGTGTGCCGCGCACGCGCATGAGCGCCGTGTTCAACCGGTTCGGTGCGCGCGGGGCAGACGAGGACGTCGCCATGCGCTTTGAGATTGCCTGTGCGTTGAGCTCCAAGATTCGTATCGCCGATGGCGGGCAGGATCTCGCCGCGCTCATGGCGTTTGGGCGCGCTGACGAGGCGGTGGGGCAGACCAGTGCTTTTGCGACTAGCATGCGCGAGGCCACGCGCGAGATGCTCGTGGAACTGGGGTGCGCCGTCGGCCCTTGGGGCGATATGGTCGCCGACCGTGCAACGCGTACCGAACGCCCGCGTATCCGCCTTCCCTGGTTGCGCGAGGGTGATCAGCGATGAGCCTGCAAACGAGGATTAAGGCTGCCGGCGCTGCAGCGGCGGCAGCGCCTGTAGATGCGGGGCGTCGCCGCGCGGTGAAACGACGCACCAAGCGCGCCGTGATGGACCGCATGGGTTACGACGAAGTGGCGCGTATCAGCGCCTATATCGACCCGGCACTTGCCCGCTCGGAATTGCGTCCTGCGGTGGAGGCGGCGCTCAATGTTGAGGAGCCGACCGATCTCGCGACGCCCGAGCGCGAAACCATCATCGACGAGATTTTGGATGACGTGGTGGGCTTGGGGCCGTTGCAGCCGCTCATCGAGGACGACACCGTTACCGAGATCATGATCAACGGCTGCCGCTCGGCTTTCTTTGAACGCGGCGGCGTCTTGTACCCCATCGAGCATGCGTTTGAGGATGATGAACAGATCCGTGTGCTTATCGACCGCATCATCTCGCCACTTGGCCGCCGTATCGACGAGCGCAGCCCCATCGTCAACGCCCGCCTCAAAACGGGCTATCGCGTCAACGCGGTGATTCCGCCTGTGGCGATTGACGGACCGATTCTCACCATCCGAAAGTTCTCGGACCGTATCTGCTCGCTGGACGAGCTTGTGGGGCTGGGGTCGCTGCCGCTTTGGTATGCGCAGCTGCTGTCGTGCGCGGTGTCGCTGCGACAGGACCTGGCGGTTGCGGGAGGCACGGGATCTGGTAAGACCACCCTGCTCAACGCGTTGTCATGTGAGATTTCCACTGGCGAGCGCATCGTGACGATCGAGGACTCTGCCGAGCTCAAGTTTGCGCATCATCCGCACGTGGTGCGCCTAGAGGCGCGCGAGGCTTCAATTGAGGGTGAAGGCGCGGTGACGATCCGCGACCTGGTAACTAATGCCCTGCGCATGCGCCCCGACCGCATCGTGGTGGGCGAGGTGCGCGGTGCCGAGTGCTGCGACATGTTGCAGGCCATGAACACGGGCCACGACGGGTCGCTCACCACACTTCATGCGGGTTCAGAACAGGAGACCGTGGTGCGTCTGACGTTGCTTGCACGTTATGGCATCGACCTGCCGAGTGAGCTCATCGAGGAGCAGATTGCCATGGCGCTCGACGGTATCGTGATGTCCGAGCGCCACGCCGATGGCAGGCGCTTCGTCTCCTCGTATTCGGGGGTGCGACGCGCCGCATCGGGCGGCGTAGAGCTCGAGCGCTATGTGACGTTCGATGCCGCCGAGCGCACCTGGACGCTTGACCGCGAGCCGCCGTTTATCGCAGAAGGCCTGCGGTCGGGGACGCTCACACAAGAGGAGGTGGACGAATGGAGATCGCTGTGCCCCTCGTCGTAGGGGGCTTGGCAGGGCTTTCTGTCGCGACGGCGTGCGGGGCGGAACCTCGTGTGCCGCAGGTACCGCCGGCGGAGCTGGCACGTCAGGCGCTCGAGACGGTGGCAGAGAAGCTGCCGCGTGAGCTGGTGGAAAACGATCTGCTGAAAAAGATCGCCCGTTCGTGGGCATCGCTGGCTCCGGCGCATCGCCTTGGCCTCGTGATCGAGGATGCTTCGGGATGTTTGGCGTTTCTGCTGCTATCGAGCGGTGTCTGCTGCGTTTTACTAACGATGGTGTCGTTATCGCCCCTCGGATTTGCCTTGGGACTTGTTGCTCCGTTTGCCGTTGGTGCCGCTCGGGATGGCTTTGAGAGCCGGCGCGAGCAACACGATGCAGAAGAGGCAATGCCCGAGGCGTTTACCGCACTTTCCATGTCGCTTGCCTCGGGACATTCGCTGGCCCAGGGCATGCGCTTTGTGGGCGCTCATGCGCAAGAGCCAGTGCATAACGAGTTTTTGCGGGTGGCGGCGGCGATCGATTGCGGCATCTCGGCGACCGACGCGCTCGATGACTTGCTCGTGCGTATCGACGCCCCCGGTCTTTCGCTTGTGACCTTGGCGCTTAAGGTGTCTCAGCGCACCGGCGCTCCGCTTGCCGACTTACTGTCCGAGGCGTCGAGCATGGTGGGGGAGCGCATTGAGCTCAAGCGCCGCCTGGATGTTAAGACGTCGCAGGCTCGCATGTCTGCGCATATGGTCGCGGCGATGCCGGCGGGCATGTGCGCGGTGTTGGCGCTGCTTTCGGCAGATTTTCGTCGCGGTCTTGCGACGCCTGCCGGCGCGGGCGCTGTGGTGCTGGGTCTAGCCCTCAACGTCGTTGCCCTGGTGGTTATCCGGCGCATTATGCGGGTGGAGCTATGAGCGCCTCGGTTGCAGTTGCGGCTTGCCTGTGCGCCCTGAGTGTATTTGTCGCGACGGGTTTTGATCGGGCGGATGCACGCAAGATCGCAGGGGCCTGCAAGCGCGAGGCGGTGCTGGTCGCTGCCGCTGGTCGCTCGGTGGTCGATGCTCTGACCGCGCGAGTGAAGGGCGCGGTTGGAGCGGGCGGCCCGGCGCGAGTGTCGCTCGGCGAAGTGTCCGAGATGATCGATGTTGTGCGCTTGGGTCTTTCGGCCGGTCTTTCGTTTGATGCGGCGCTTGAGATTTTCTGCGCCAACCGCCGGTCAGTGCTGGCTCTCCGCCTTGAGCGGGCCTGCATGGCGTGGCAGGTGGGCGTGGGCACGCGTGAGGACGAGTTGTTGGCCGCCGCGCGCGACCTGGACGTGCGAGCGCTCGAGACCTTTGCCATCACGGTGGGGCAGGCGCTTGCCCTGGGTGCCCCACTTGCCGAGACCTTGGCGGCTCAAAGTCGCGAGATCCGTGCCGCCCATCGTGCCGCGGTCGAGCGCGAGATCGAGCGCGCGCCCGTCAAGCTGTTGATTCCCACCGGCACGCTCATCTTGCCGGCGTTACTTCTATCCATATTGGGCCCGCTGCTGGGAGCAGGCGGGATGATGTAGGGAGGAATACATGAACACGATGACTGACGTTGTTGGCAAGGCTTGGAACTGTGCGTTTTGCCAAGTAGCGCGTGCTCGCCAATGCGCCAAGACGCTTTTGCAGGAGGAGAGTGCGCAAGGCACCACCGAGTACGCCATCTTGGTCGGCGTGCTCGTGGTGATCGCGATCATCGCCATCGTTGCATTTAAGGGCAAGGTCCAAGATCTATGGAACGCTATCAGCGAGGGCATCAACAGCCTGTAGATGACGGGCGGCCCGTCGGCGTGCTGCTGGTGTTTGCTTGCCTGACCGTGGCGATAGCGGCGGTGCTTTGGGGGCTTAACGCCGCGCGGCAGCAGCGTCCTGGGACCGCCTCCGATTTGGGCTCAGATTCGGCGGTGGCATCTCAAAAAGATGAGATGCGAGATGCGGACGATTCGGATGTCGCTGTCACGGCGCAAACCTTTCTGCGGACGCTCGACAAGCGGTCTGGCACTGCGACGGATTCGCCTGAGGGCAACGCGATTGCGGTCCGGCTTGCATGGTCCGAGGACCGACCGATGACCGAAGCGGCGGCGGATATGCTGCGTGCCTATCGCGAGGTACCCACGGCGCAACTTGCTCTGAGCGGCTATCTCGACATCAAGGGAAACGTGTGGGGCGCCATCGTGCGCGACGGAAGCGGCTGGGTCGATATGGTGACAATTGCCGCGGATGCTGGCGATGCTTCGTGTCGTCTGCGCGCCGTGCGCCTGAGCCCGCAGGCAACGGACTCAAAGGAGGGATCGTGAAATGCATGATGTCCTGCGTGAGGAATCTGCCCAGGCGACGGTCGAATACGCCATCGTCACGGTGGCGCTGTTATCGATCGTGCTGGCGATCGCGGGGCTTTGGCGTGCCGGCACCGATGGGCGCTTGGCGGCGCTGGTTGAGCGGGCGGCATCCCATGGCGTTGCCTCGACGTCGGTTATCGACGCCGCTGCGGCCGCTAAGGACATCGCGTTGTATTGATGCCGCGCGCGAGGACCGGGCGCAGTCTACGGTCGAGGCCGCTTTTTTGCTGCCGACGTTTCTGACACTCATCCTTCTCGCGCTGCAACCGGTGTGCCTGCTCTATACGCGCGCGGTCATGGAGTCTGCCGCCGCCGAGACCGCGCGGCTCATGACCACGACGACGGCGGAGGACGACGATCTTAAGGAGTTCGCCCGCCGCCGACTTGCCGCAGTGCCCAACGTTTCGATCTTTCATGCCGGCGGGCCGTTGTCGTGGGATATCGAGCTTGGCCGGGCCGGTGCGGGTGGCGTCTCGTCCGTGTCCGTTTCCGGCGAGGTCAAGCCGTTGCCTGTGATCGGTGCGTTTGCGCAGGCTATGGGTGGTACCGCCGAGGGCGGCTACGTTGAGCTCAAGGTCGATGTCTCGTATCAATCGCGTCCCGAATGGCTGGAGGGAGATTATGATTCGTGGATTGCTGCATGGGATTAAGCGTTTCTGGTCTAGACGCGTTTTGACGCACCGTCCGAGCTGCCATCGCAAGCGAGGCGGCTTTATGGGTCGAGCCGGTGTCGATCTGTTTATCGAAGACGGCGCCTATACCACGCTTTCTTCTGCCGTGGTCATCCTAGTGGTGCTCACATTGTTGTTTTCGTCGACCGCGGCGATATGGAGCATGTCGCGTGCCGGGGATACCCAGGTGGCGGCTGATAGCGGCGCGCTGGCGGGTGCCAACGTAGTGTCGTCCTATCACACGGCTGCCACGGTGGTTGATGCGAGCATCTTGAGTCTGGGGCTGGCGGGGTTTGCCACGATCGGGACGGGCCTGGTCGCCATCCTCATCCCGGGTGCCGAGCCGGTTGCCGGCAATATGGTCGACACCGGGATTGAGATCATTAAAACGCGCAACAAGTTTGCCAAAAGCGCATCGGAAGGCTTACAGAAAATCGAAACGGCTCTGCCGTATCTGATCGCCGCGCGTGCCACGCAGACGGTGTCGGCGCAGGATACCGATAGTGTGACCTATACCGGTACGGCGCTTGCCGTGCCCAGGACATCCGAGTCGGACTTCGCTGCGCTCAAAGGATCAGAGATCTCGACCGATACCATTAAAGACACATCAGATGATTTAGAGTGTGCGGCCGAGGAGCTGCGGAAGGCTTCTGAGGACACGGCGAAGGCTAAAGAGCGTGCTTGGCTGGCGGATTGTGGTGGGTCTGACAAGGGCTCGGTCGGCAGCTGTTCTTGCATGTGGGAGCGTGCGAAAAGCCTAACGGATCTCTCCGGTGTTCAAAATCCGCATTACTCATCGAGCGTTACGTGGGAGCCCCAAGTTGCCCTTGATCGCGCGAAGGACTACTACCATTGGCGTCTGACAAATGAGAAGCCCCACGGCTCGAGTGTCGAGATGAAGGCAGAGTCTGCGGCGCGTAAGGCGTTTTATACCTATGCGAGCGCGGAGGTCGATCGGGCACATATAACCGAGAACGGAGACAGGGTTTCCTCCTATATTCCACTGTTGCCGCGCAGCTCTGATGAGGTTCGGGCGACGGAGCTCTATACCGATGCGGTGTGGCCGACGAGCGTGAACGATGACAAGGCGTATCTGCATTACGGGACGACCTGCCCCAACTATAAGAAAGGGACGCCGAGCGGATTTGCTTCGGTTGCCGATTACGATGGACAGGATAAATGCAGCAAATGCCATTTTGGCGTTTTGTCGCTTGGTGCTGTTGCGGCGCCTTCAACCTCTATCGAAAACGGCTTCGAGTATCACTTTGACAAGTTTAAAGACGCCCTGGAGGACTACGTCGACTGTCGCAACAAGGAGCTCGAGCTCGAGCGTCAGACCGAGGACGAAGCCGACCGTGCGGGCAATGCGTTTGACCAGGCCATTAAAGCGCTTTCGGGCGAGCGTCCGCGTATCGCTCCGCCCGGTCGCAACGGCGTGGTTGCCTTTGCGGTTTCGGGTGCCATCTCGAGCCCCGATGAGCTCAACTCTTCGTTTAACACGGCAGTCAGGCTTGGCGATCGCGGTGCCATCTCTGCCGCGGTGCTGGCGCCCGATGAGGCGACGGCGCAAAACAACGTGCTTTCGCGATTTTTCTCGACATTGAAGGAACGCTCGGGTGGCGTTGCCGGCGTACTCGATGGCGTCATGGATGTTTGGGGACGGCTGCTTGTGGGATACGGAGACATCCAAGGTTCGGCCGACGAACTTATGGACGAGATGATTAAGGGCCTAGGAGGGGGCAACGGTGCGTTGGGCTCCATTGCATCGTGGCTCGGCGATACCGTTTCGGCGTCCGTGGCGGCGCTGGGTTTGGAACCGTGCGACTTGCGCCTGCGAAAGCCGGTGCTGACCGATTCCGCCAACGTCATTAAGAGTCCGGGGTCTGACATTGCGGGTCTCTCTCAAACGCAAGACAAACTGCGAAGTATTCCGTTGGGCGTGACCGATCCCAAGGCGCTTTGCGAGGCGTTGGAATATCAAGTCGAACGCACCATCAGCGGTACGGTGTTCACGCTTGCGGAGATTCCTCTGCCCGGCGGCGGCTCCATCCCGCTCACCGTCGATGTCGCCACGCTGGTTGGCGCTCTGGGCGGTGGGTCGTAATGAGTATCCGCACGCGTCTGCGCGAGGAGCACGCCCAAGCGACGGTGGAGATGGCAGTGGTTACGCCCATTTTGCTGGTGCTGGCACTCATCGTGTACAACGTCATGATCTTTGCCAGTGCTGTCGCGCGCTTCGACCGCGTGGTGCCCGACATCGTGTTGGCGCACGCCGTGGCGTCGGAGGGGGAGGGCGACGAAAGCTCTGTCGATGCCTCGGCGACGGTCCAGACTCAAATTCTGAATGCCATGGAAGGCTATGACTTGCAGATCGAAGTGTCGAGCGAGCAAGGCGCGGAGGCATCGGATGGTGCCCTGCTCTCCCTATCCGGTACGTTTAGGACCTACACCTGCACCATGCACTATGAGCCGTGGCCGAGCTCGCTCAGCATCGCCGGCGTTTCGCTGGGGGCACCGGCAAAGTTGTCACATGAGCGCGCGGTGACGGTCGATCCATGGCGTCCGGGGGTGGTCATGTGACCGCGGTCTCGTCCTACATCGCCTACGCGCGGGCACTCAATAGGCTGGGCTGGACGCCGGCCGAGTTTGCGGTGGCGGAGTCGTTTACCGTGCGCCTGCGCGGCATGCTGGGACGGTGTCCGGTTGCCGCCAACGGCCTGCCGCTCGTCATGGCATTTCCACGCTGCTCTTCGGTCCATACGTGTTTTATGGCCTATCCCATCGACATCGCCTTCATCGATCGCGACGGCAATATCCTCGCGCGCTACGAAAACGTACGTCCCTGGCGTATGTGCTCCTGCCCCGGCGCCTGGGCCGCACTAGAGCGCCCTTCAATCATTGTTTCGACCCCTGCTCTCCAACGCGTGCCGGCTTAAGAATTGGCGACAGCGGTCTTTCGTCATACGAAATTGGGTAAGATGGAGGAGAAGATGCATGGATGTTGAGATCCATCCCAACGCTAAAAAGCACCTGACGGAAAAGCAGGTGCTTAGCGCTTGGCTTGCGGTTACTGAGTGCATTCGTCGCGAGTCGAAGGACGAGCCGCCGAGATGGCTTGCGATTGGATGGCCCCAGACGGACGAAGCGTGGAGCTTGTCGCGGTCGAGCTTGTCCGTGGGTGGCTTATCATTCATGCCTTGTCTCCAGTCCAGAAGAAATTTTGGCAGGAGATTGAACGGGCTCGGCAAAGGGGTCGATGATGGGCAAGACGTATACGGCCGCTAATGGTCAGGTTGTAACGGATGAAATGATTGACGCGTGGTGCGAGTCGTACGAGCGCGGAGAGTTTCCGGATGGCGAACATACCGTTGGTGGGATCGTGCATGGACGGCCCCCGCTCTCAGGTGAGGGGACGGCAACGTTGTCGGTCAAGATTCCTCTGGGAATGAAGGAGGCCATTCGTCGACGGGCGGCTGCCGAGGGGATGACGCCAAGTGAGTTTGCCCGTGCGGCTCTGAGCGAAAAACTTCTTGCTGCCGGCTGATGCCTCTGACGTGCCGATTTAAAGAACCGAGGCTGTGCTCAAAAACTTTTTTAAAATTCTCGGTTGACCGGAACGCGTCCTTGGTTATACTAATCAAGCCTTGAAACAAGGCACACCTCAAATGGCTGGGTAGCTCAGTTGGTAGAGCAGAGGACTGAAAATCCTCGTGTCAGGGGTTCGATTCCCTTCCCCGCCACCTTGAATTGACTAGGACCTCTGCAAAGGGGTCCTTTTCTTTTATGTAGGGTTCTGCGGAAACTGCGTCCCAGAATAAGGGCTCAGAACGGGACACACTTTCCGGTGCCTGCCTTTGGCGCGCGTACACACCTCGTCGCACCATTCCGAGCCCGCCCGCCCCAGACATTCCTCCCACTTTCGCGTCACTTTGCAGACCGTTCGGTCGCCTGTCCGCACACGCGGGTATACTCAAAACGATACTTATCCTATGCAATACGATGCGGGTTCGACCTGCATGATCCGAAGGGGGCAGTGATGGAGAGGATACTCGGCGTTAATCTCTCTGGCTGGTTTATTCCCGAGCCTTGGGTGACCCCGTCGCTGTACGCGGCGACCGGCTCATCCAACGCAGCCGAGCTGCAGGAGGCCATGGGTACCGCCGCTTACAACGAGCGCATGCGTCGTCATTACGAGACGTTTGTGAGCGAGGACGATTTTCGCCGCATGGCGCAGATCGGTCTCAATGCCGTGCGTCTGCCGGTGCCCTGGTATGCCTTTGGCTCACAGGAGTCCGATGCCTCCTACATATCGGTTGTCGATTACATCGACCGCGCGATTGAGTGGGCTGCCAAGTACGATATCCGCGTGCTGCTCGATCTGGCAACCGTGCCCGGTGGCCAGGGCGATTCCAACGATTCGCCCACCACGCCGGAGGCTGTCGCCGAGTGGCATTCGTCCACCAACGGCCGTCATGTCGCACTCGACGTGCTCGAGCGCTTGGCCGATCGCTATGGCGAGGCCGAGAGCCTGCTGGGCATTGAGCTGCTGGACACGCCGCAGATGAGCGTTCGCAAGAGCCTCTTCACCATGACGGATGGCATTCCTGCTCACTACCTGCGCAATTTCTATCGCGATGCCTACGAGCTCGTCCGTTCGTATATGCCCGAGGATAAAATCGTCGTCTTCTCGTCGTCGGGGCATCCCAGCGAGTGGAAGCATTTTATGCGCGGCGCCAAGTACAAGAACGTCTACATGGACCTTCACCTGTACCATTACCGCGACGAGCATGCGCTCGACATCACGAGCCCTCGCGGGCTGACGACGGCGATTTCGCGTAACAAGCGCGAGCTTAAAGAAGCGATTTCGACTGGGTTCCCCGTGCTGGTGGGCGAATGGTCGGGCGCGGCGATCTTTGCCAACTCGTCGGTTACGCCCGAGGGCCGCAATGCCTACGAGCGCGTGTTTATCGCCAACCAGCTGGCTTCGTTTGCGCCGGCTGCCGGTTGGTTCTTTCAAACGTGGAAGACCGAGAAGCGCATTGCAGCATGGGACGCCCGCGCGGCGCTCGGTACGCTCGAGCGCGGCATGATTGAATAGGTTGATATGACGCAAAACAGCGCCCATACGGGCAAACTCTATGTGGTCGGCACGCCCATCGGCAACCTGGGTGACCTGTCCCCGCGCGTTGGCGAGGCTTTTGCCGCCGCCGATGCCATTTGCTGCGAAGACACGCGTGTGACGTCAAAGCTGCTGATGCACCTGGGCATTTCCAAGCCGCTTGTCCGTTGCGACGAGAATGTGATCGCTAGCCGCGCTGCCGGCCTGGTCGACCGTCTGCTGGCGGGGGAGACCCTCGCCTTTGCCTCGGACGCCGGCATGCCGAGCGTGTCCGATCCCGGCCAGGCGCTGGTCGAGGCGGCGCGTGAGGCCGATGTGCCCGTCGAAGTTATTCCCGGGCCCTCTGCCTGCGTCACGGCGCTTGTTTCGTCCGGCATTCCCTGCGAGCATTTTTTCTTCGAGGGCTTTTTGGGCCGAAAGCACGGCGACCGTGTGCGCCGTTTGCAGCGCCTTGCCGTGGTGCCTAGCGCACTCATCTTCTACGAGTCTCCACATCGTATCGTGGCGACGCTCGAGGCCGTGGCGGAGGTCTTTCCCCAGCGTGAGGTCGCCGTCTGCCGCGAACTCACCAAGCTGCACGAGGAAGTCTTGCGCGGGCCCGCTGACCAGCTTGCCGAGGAGCTGCGTGCTCGCGGCGAGGTAAAGGGCGAGATTGCGCTGGTCATCGCGCCGCCGAGCGAGGACGAGGAGGCCGGCATCGCGCCGGTTGGCGCTGCGGTAGCGGATCCCGACGAGGCCCTGCGCGAGGATATCCGCACCGCGCTCGAGGAGGGGGAGCCCGCCTCTGCGGTGGCCAAGCGCCTGTCTCAGAAGTATTCGCGCCGCAAGCGCGATGTCTATGCCATGGTGCTCGATATGCAATAGATGGAGGATATCCAGCCCTTGCGCTAGAATCATCCCCTGTATGCAACGTTTTTCTGGAGGACAAACCCCATGGATCAAAGCAAGCCTTCGTTCTTTATCACGACGCCCATCTACTACGTCAACGCCGATCCGCACCTGGGCACGGCTTATTCCACCATCATCGCCGACGTTCAGGCTCGCTATCGCCGCTCCGCCGGCTATAACGTCAAGTTCCTGACCGGCATGGACGAGCACGGCGGACCGATAGCCAGGCCCCGCACTTCAAGGAGCTTTGGAGCAAGCTCGAGATTTCCAACGACGACTTCATCCGCACCACCGAGCCGCGCCAGCATCATGCCGTGCAGTACCTGTGGGAGCGCATGAAGGAGTCCGGTTACCTGTATAAGGGCAGCTACGACGGTTGGTATTGCGTGCCTGACGAGACCTACTTCACTGATACGCAGGTCCAGAAGGGCGACGAGGAGTACGGCAGCGTCGGCCAGCATCTATGCCCCGACTGCCACCGTCCGCTTGAGCGCGTCCAGGAGGAGTCCTACTTCTTTAAGCTTTCCGCCTTCCAGGACAAGCTTCTCAAGCTCTATGACGAGCACCCCGACTTTGTTGAGCCTGCGTTCCGCATGAACGAGGTACGTAGCTTTGTCGAGGGCGGCCTTAACGACCTTTCCGTGAGCCGCACGAGCTTTGACTGGGGCATTCAGGTCCCGTTTGACGAGGGTCACGTGACCTACGTGTGGTTCGATGCGCTGCTCAACTATATGACGGCCGTCGGCTACGGTGTCGACACCGATGAGGCGCGTGCCGAGCTGGCCTATCGCTGGCCCGCGCAGTTCCACATCGTGGGTAAGGACATCATCCGCTTCCACTGCGTCATTTGGCCCGCCATGCTCATGGCCATCGGCGAGGCCCTGCCCGAGCACGTCTTTGCCCACGGCTTCCTGACCGTGCGCAATGCCGAGACCGGCAAGGCCGAGAAGATGTCCAAGAGCCGCGGCAACGCTATCGCTCCGCAGGACGTTATCGACATGCTGGGCGTCGAGGGCTATCGCTACTACTTTATGACCGACGTCGTCCCCGGCACCGACGGCGCCATCAGCTTCGATCGCATGGAGCAGGTCTACAACGCCGACCTGGCCAACAGCTGGGGCAACCTCATCTCGCGTTCGCTCAACATGAGCGGCAAGTACTTTGACGGTTGCGCTCCGGCTAAGCCGGCGTCTGCCGACGCGTTCGACAACCCGCTGGCAAAGATCGCCGACGGCCTGGTCGAGCGCTACATGGCCAAGATGGACGTGCTCGATTACGGCGGAGCCAAGGACGAGGTTATGGAGCTCATCCACGCCGCCAACCACTACATCGAGGACTCCGAGCCTTGGGCGCTTGCCAAGGATGAGGCTAAGGCTGACGAGCTGGCATTTGTGATCTACAACCTGCTCGAGGCCATCCGCATTGCCGCTCACCTGCTGATGCCGCTCATGCCTCAGACCTCTGCCGAAGCCCTGCGCCGCCTGTCCTGCGAGGACGAGGCCGCGAGCGACGACCTCAAGGGCATTTGCGCTTGGGGCCTGCTTGCCGGTGGTCAGCCCGTCGAGAAGGGTGAGCCGCTGTTCCCGCGTCTGGCGTAGAGACCGCGCGAGCGCCATATCGGCAATTTGCTGTTTAGCTGTAAGGGCATGGCCGCCACGGTCCATGCCCTTTTGTTTCAAGACGCCGCCATCATGCTAAGGAGGCAACCATGACAACTTCGCCTTTGGCAAACCCCACGGCCACCAGGGAGCTGCTGGAGGAGTTTGGCCTTGCGACCAAGCATCGCCTGGGCCAGAACTTTCTAATCGACAACCATGTAATTGAGCGCATTTGCGAGCTTTCCGAGCTTGCGGGTGATGAGCGCGTGCTCGAGGTTGGCCCGGGCGTTGGTACGCTCACGCTTGCGTTGCTGCAGGAGGCGGCGTGCGTCACGTCGATCGAGGCAGATCCCGAGCTCGAGCCGGTGCTCGATGCTCACGCCGCCGACTACGCCAACTTCCGCTTTATCATGGGCGATGCGCTTAAGGTGACGCCGGAGCAGATTGAGCAGGCGGCGCGTATAGCCAACGCCCACGAGTTCATCATGCAGACCGAGCAGGGCTACGACACCAACATCGGCGACCGCGGCGGACGTCTCTCCGGCGGACAGCGACAGCGTGTGAGCATAGCCCGCGCCATACTGAAGAATCCACCTATACTCATCCTCGACGAGGCCACATCGGCACTCGACACCGAGAGCGAACGCCTCGTGCAGGACGCGCTGGAACGCCTTATGAAGTCGCGCACGACGGTGGCTATCGCCCACCGCCTGTCTACCATCAAGAATGCCGACGAAATATGCGTGATGCACGAGGGCGAGATTGTGGAGCGTGGCACACACGAAGAACTCATCGCACTTGGTGGTTACTACAAGAAACTGCACGAAATGCAGAAGTAACAGCCTTAGGGATAAAGAAAGCCCGAAGTCCTGATCTACTGGACTTCGGGCTTTCTTCGTTCTACCGAATAGCAATATATACTTACGCCTTCCTACTTCAACGATTCGTCATACAATACATTGGTTGCCATATGCTGCACTTCGTTGACTATAGCAGGATAAGCCTTAACAAACTCATGCAATTCAATACTATTGCCTTGCTCGTCATAGGTTTTGCCTACGCCCTGAAATTCGGTTCCTTCAACCGCAACCTTGCCGTTTGCATGAAACACCTTTATCAATGTAACCTTTCCCTCTTCAAAAGTTATACATACCGTTTTATTGTCTTCAGACCATGCCTTTCCACTGAAAGGCTCTTCACCATAATACGCTATGGTGAGACTCTTGTTGAATACCAGCTGACTTATCTTAACCTCCTTAGTACACGACATCAG
>OHZS01000206.1_pt1 | contig 25983 bp, 3 predicted proteins | sample 1580521 | NCBI WGS metagenome assembly OHZS01 (sample SAMEA3882503, study PRJEB24775) | human gut metagenome | biome: human-associated habitat; feature: intestine environment; material: feces | place: Netherlands | collected 2009/2010
GCTTGCCATCGCCTTGGTTGAAGATGATGTTGAACACATAATCAGCCGTGGGCTTGGTGAAGGTGCGATAGTAGAACTTCTCGCCTTTCACCATTTTGGTGTCGGTGACTGCCACACCGGGCCATGCGTCGGTGAGGGCTATTCCGCCATCCCATGCGTAGAAGTAGAGATTGCTCCACAAGTTGGGTGCCACCATTGGGTCTTTCAGATAGATGGTGGCGGTGGTGGGTTGCACTTCGTGGAAGATGTATTCACGACTCACCACATTGCGTACCTTGCCTTCGTGCAGAATGCCGGCAGAGAGTGTGGTGTTGTCGGTGAATGTGAGTTGCTTGCTACCTGTTGCCTGTGGGCTTGAAGTGGAGGGTGCAGTGCCGTCGGTGGTATATACAATCACTGCATCGGGCACACTTGCTGTAAGGGTGACGGTGACGCTGCCCTCATATTTTCCACTCTCCTTGTCGATGGTCACGGTTGGAGCACCAGCCACATAGTTGGTGATTTCCTTGCTCCAAGTGCCGTCGATGTAATATCCGTGGTTTTTATACACAACGTCGTCGGATTGCTTGCCGTCAACCACAAAGATCACGCTACTTGGCATAGTGGTGAGTGTGCCTTCGTAGGTCCATTTAAAGATTTTGCGAGTGCTGTCGGCATTCACGCCCATCAGTTCCATGCTCTTTCCTGGCCATTTTTTTCCAGTAAAGTTGTCGGTGGTGTTCCATACCCATGCGGTGATTTTATTCACGTTCAATGGTGCTTCGTAGAACACGCTCTTGTCGTCTTGCTCCACAGCAGGGGTGTAGCGTTGGAGCGGAGTTGATGGGTCGGTAGTTCCACCTGTAGCACCGTGGCCGTTCGATTCGCCATCGTTGGTTGAGAGGTCTTCCTCGTGTCCGTCGTAGTCTTGTGGGAGGTCGGCGGCTGCACTTGTGGTGAAGAGGAATTTACCGTCGTCGCCAATCTTGCCTGGGGCTGGAGTTTTGTCGGTGCTCAACACATACACACGCATATTGCCCTGTCCGGAGCAAGCGGTGGTGGTGAGCGTGCCGAAATCGGTGATGATGTCAGCCTCGGTCGCCGTGGAGGTCGCTGCCCAGCCCTTGAAGATGTAGCCGTTTCTGGTGGGGGCCGCAGGAGCGGTTATCGCGCTGTCAAATGCAACGGAAACCTTAGTGCTTGCGTCAGTGCCGTCATTGTTGTAGAAAACAACATCATACTTGTTGGCGACGAAGCTGCCGGTGAGGGTAACATTTGCCGTTTCAACTGTAATGCTTTCTACCTTTACACCGTTGAGATACCAACCATCGAAAGTGTAACCTTCCTTTGATTCTGCGCCTCTTACAGTTATGACGTCGCCGATATGAACGGGGCCGTCGGTGTAAAGGGTTTCATCATTCACCGTATAAATTACATTATAATCTATAGCGGTGTAAACAGCGTAGTACGGAGTGGGCGAAACGGTCTGAAGAGTGCCCAGTGAGGTGCTGCCCTCGGTGGCATTCTTATCAAGTGACCAACCCTTGAAGGTGTAGCCCGGTCTGGTAGGAGCTGCCGGTACGATGATGTTTGCATTGTATCTGATGCTTTTCGTCATCTGGGTCGCGCCGGTTGAGAATGTACCGCCGTTTGCGTCGAATATGACGTCAATTGCGATAGGATCAAATCTTGCATTGAAGGTTCTGTCTGCGGTGGCGGCAGTGTTATCGTTAACGCCGTTCCATCTGGTGAAGGAATAGCCTTCCTTCGCGATGACTTCGGGAGCGATATTCTTAATGAGCGTGCCGTAAGGAGCTTCAACTACCTTAGGCTCGGTCGTGCCGTCTGCAAAAGTACCGTTATCACCGACATTGAAGGTGATCTTGAAGTTTGCAAGCTTGTAGTAAAGAGTTATCTCGGTAGTTCCGTCTGCAAGCACCTCAACATTCGTGGGCAGCGGATAGTTTCTGGTATCCTCAGCGTCGAATGCATACTTTATGTTCGCTCTGGGAAGGCTGCTGACGAGAATGTAGTTGTGATTGTCAACCGGAGTCTCGGGAGCAGTTTCAACAACATCGAGGTAGCTGCCGGTGAGCGCCTTCATCGGGAAAGCCGTGGTAGCGGTGAGATAGCTCTCCGCAACCTCGCCTGTGTCGGCGTCGGTGTAGACTGCCTTGATCTTGTAATTGACCATTGCGGGCTCCCACTTGGCGTAGAAGTTAACGCCGTCGAGCGGGCAAAGCATACCGGGGATCTCTGCGTCGATCTTATTGCCGGAAGCATCAATGTAATACCAACCGGCGAAGGTGTAGCCAAGCTCTCTGACAGTGCCTGACGGAGCGGAGATCGCAGTGTTGTACGGAACTTCGGCAGTTGAGAACGCGGTTTCGTCGCCCTCATGCTTATAGAAGTTAACGGTGTAGTTCTTCGGGGCCCACTGAGCAACATAAGTCGTCTCGGTGGCGCCTTCGGGCAGATAATAGCCCTCGATCCAAGTCTGAGTGGCGTCATTCTCGCCGACCCAGCCGGTCAGATCGTAACCTGCACAGACGGGAGAGGTGTAATCCTGAATCTCCTGACCTGCACGGCCGGTGAAGGTCTTCTCAACATCGCCGTCCGCGAATGCGGCGCCGGGGAATGCGGTGCTGTTGGTCTTGACGGTAACGGTGGTCATCACGGGATCGGTCTCGTCCAGAGTGACGGTAGCCGTTGCTTCCTCAAGATTCGGGATAACGACGTTGTTGTAGGTCTCGAATACGTTGGTAGCGTTCTTGGTCCAGCCGTAGAACATGGTGCCCATGATGTTATCGGGGGTTCTCGTCCAAGCATTGTCCATATAGACCTTGCCCGAGCCGGTTGCGGAATCCTTGATGACGAGCTTAAACTCAAGCATCCAGGTCTTGCCGTTCATCGGCGCAGTGGTGTGGGAGACCGAAACATCGGGGTCAATGGCGATCATCATTGCATTGTAGTTCGCACTGTCGAGACCCGAGGGCCACTTGGAGGCGAGCGACGCATTGTTGGTGACGCCGTAATGAGTAGCGCTGATGCCCTTGATATAGTCGTTATCGGAGTTGAGAACGAAAGCATCGGAGCCGCTCTTATAAGGCTCAAAGAATCTGTTATCATACATGAATACGAAAACAGATGAGCCGGTGTAGAAGTTAGTCTGTGAGGTCATTCTGAAGGTGACGATGTCGCCGCGCTTTGCGGTGGTCACTTTAACATCCTGACCGAGGAGCTTCTGATAAGCCGTGACATCAATGAACGCCGAATAATCGGTGGCGCTCCAGTTCGCTCTGAGCTCGACATCCTTAGTGGGGAATTTGTCGAACTTGAACTCGTGCCATTTGCCGTTCGCATCTTTGTATGACCAGTACTGGAACTCGTAGCCGAGTCTCCTGGGAACAGGATACTGATAGCCCTCAGCGAATGCGCTGTCGGCAAGGCCGGTCTCGGCAGTAATGCTGCCGGCGATGGTGTTGAAATCACTGGCCTCACTTGCGGGAATGTTGACATTGAAGCTGACGGAGACTTCCTGAGCTTCCCAGCCTGCATAGGCTACGAAGCCGGTCATGGTGTTTCTCGTCAGGCTCTTGCCGTATTTCCAGATCTCGCCGTCGTCAGCCGCAACACTCTGGGTGCATTCCGCGTCGTAGAACCAGCCGGTGAAAGCGTAGCCTTCTCTGGTGGGATCCTGAGGAGCGGGGACTGCATTGCCGGAGGTGTAGTTGATGGTGTCGACTGGGGTACCGCCGTTGGAGTCAAAGGTGATCTTGCCGTTGACGTTCTCAAGACGGGCATACACCGTGGTGTTCTCGGTTACCGAGAGAGGCCATGTGACCTTGGTGGTGTAGGTAGCGTCGGTGTAGTAGTCGACGAATACATAACCCTCGATGTCGGTGAAAGCCGGCTTTGCAAAGTTGACTGCACCGCCGAATTCAAGCGGGGTTGCTTCCGCCACTTTGACGGGGTCGAGACCCGCAGCGGAGAGGTCAACGGAGAGAGTGATGGGAGCGAGATCCCATTTTGCATAGATGAAAACATTGGAGGCAGGCATCGTAAAGGTAGCGGGAACCGGCTGTGCCCATGTGCCGGAATCGTAATACCAACCGCCGAAGGTGTAGCCGGCCTTTGTGCCGATATCACCGTCAAGGGTCGAGAGTGCGAATTCGCTGCCGTAGGTTACCTGGTAAGTGGGGACGACGTAGCCGTCCTGGGTGCTGGCGTCATTATTGGCGGTGACTCTGACTGTGTAGCTCTTGGGGGAATAGCTGTAAGTCACGGTCTCCTTAGCGTTCTGACCGGAGAGGGCGGTGGTGCCGGCGCTCTGGCCGACTACGGTGTAGCCCTCGATGGTCGCCGCTGCGTGGCTCATTACCGTGCCGGCAGGCTTTGTGGTCTCGCCGGTAGCGGGGTCGCTGGTCTGCGACGGGATGAGCTCGGTGTTGGTGCCGTCGATAACGTGTCTTATCTCAAACTGGACGTTGGGGTTGAAGCCCGCCAGCGCGTTGTAAGCGTTGATAAGAGCTCTCGTTGCCGCATTGATCGCCGTCTGGTTGGTATCGGGAGTTGCGAGGATGATACCGGCGTTATTGTAGGCGGTGTTGAATGCGTTCCATGTGGCAGCCGTATAGTTGCCCGCCTGAGGATTGACACCCTTATTGTAAGTGACCGATATGTTAGCGCTCTTGTTGGAGTCGCTGTTGTAGCCGAGCTTAGTGGTTGTGTAGGATGAACCGTCGCCGTTGCGAACGCCGTTGTAAACGTTCCAAAGATCGGTGGTATCATAAACCTTGTAGGTCACGTTGATGAGAGATGATGTCTCGACAAAGTGTCCTGTGTCGTAGTCCTTACCGCCTTTTACATGGAAGCCGGTCGACCACTCGAATGTATCGGAAGTGGTTGAGCTGTACGCGGGGCCTGTGCCGCCGAACGGGATAAGGTTGTAGTTGCCGTTCCATGTGTCTGCAGAGCCGACGTCCTCGGCGTTAAGGTTCTTAACGGTAGAAGTATCTACTGTCCACTGCGGTATCGTGGTGGCAGCGATGTGCTGATCACCCATACTGATCTCGCTGTCATAAGTACCCATGGCTATAAGCTCTGCAATACCGAAGTCCGCTTTCTCTGCAACCGACATCGTCATCCTCATGTTGAGGTTCTTGATAGTGTCGGTGCCGGAGCCGCTGCGTTTATCCATGTAAACGGTGGATTCGGTTCTGTTGAAGTCGTTCGCAACACCGAAGCTTATATTTGCCGTTTTGCTGTCCTCGTAGAACTTGCGGACGGTACCGGTGTCGTTATCAGCCTTACCGAATGCGTCGACCGCGCTGCTCATTCCGCTTTCACAGCCAAGGCCTTTAAGAGATTGGCCCTGGAAAGGAGCGGAGGTCGAGAAGTCGATGTAGCCTCTGTCGGTCTTTTTGCTGTTATCCTGCCAACCGGAGTACATATTCACGCCCTGGATGAGGAAAAGTACAGCCATACGACCTGCGGAGTGGTTCCAAGTCTTTCTGCGTCTGGTAACATCGACACCGTTCTGCCTGAGGAAGTTCTCGGCGTGAGCGTAAGCCGTAGCAGTATAAGTGACGCCGCCAACCTTGTAGGTGATGGTGTATGTCACGTTGTCGCCGGCGTTAAGCGTGCCGCCCGAAACATTCACAGTGTAGGTGTAGGAATTACCATTCTGGACAGGCATGTCCATTGCACCGAACTGAATGGAGCTCGCCTTATCCGAGGTGACCGTCGGGGCTTCGTCGAGCGCCGCGCCCGTGATCGTAAAGACGACCTTCGGATAGGACGGCGTTTCGCCTGCATAAGCAAGGGCAGAATATCTGCCGGTGTGAGCAGGGATACCCGAGGGTGTTGCCGAGATAATGTCGGTACCGTACTGGAAAGTACCGGCCTTAGCAACACGGATCACTTTCGTAGTTGCCGAGGTGTCGACTGTAAAGTTGACCTTGGAGAAGGTCAGCTTGCCGTGCGTATAATTGCTTTCGTATGCCGAAGCAATCATTGACGCAGGCGCAACAGTGAGAACCATAGCAACTACGAGAAGCATGCTGATGATCTTCTTTGCTTTGCTCAAAAATAATCCCTCCAATTTAAAATTTTGAACATGGAATAGATGGGCACTATTACACATTGTTATTATAACATCCGCGGTCAAGCCTGTCAATCTTTATTAAAATAATTATATATATAATATTATATAAAAATCGGCAGGGTTTTTTTATAACCTTGCCGATATGCACAAATGCTTTTTGCTGTTTTTGTGGGTTTTGACAAATATCATTTTTTCTTGCGCTTTTCCCCCTTTTTCGTGCTGAATCAAGGCTCTCAGAGCGTCGACCGCCGCCCTCCCCCACCCCGCCGACGGGCAGATTTTTGTAGGTAAATCGTACAAGCCCAAAGTGAATTTTTAACTGTATATTCACCGAATATTTACATACTGTCGACAGCGCAGAATTTGCGCTTTTCGGATTTTTATCCCCTTTGCGTGTCTTTCCATGTCGCCATCCGTGCCCTCCTCAAACAACACTTCACTGTAATATCAAGGACTTTTTGCATTTTGGCATCCGCAAGCTGTGTTGCCGCACGGATACGCGCCAGACGAGACGCAGCCGCAGCTCGATGCGGTTCATTGAATAATTATGCATATTTATTCATTTACTTCCAGACAGAAAAAGGCCGCAGGAGCAAGCCCCTGCGGCCCGGAATTATTCAGTTACAGACTGAGGCGAACCGTTGATCAGGCAACGGTAACATCTGCGCCGGCAACAGCGGATGACCAAGCATTGCCGCGAGCCTGAGCAGTTACCGTGGCGGTGCCAGCGGTAGCGAATCTGTACTTAACGACCCAAGTGGTGGTGCCGTCGCCGTTATCGGTAACGGAAACGGTGTTCTGCGAGGTCTTGAGATAGGTGCTGGACCTGCCGGCAACTGTCAGGCGGATCCTCGAAGCATCACTGGTGGTCACGACGGTAACCTCTGCGAAGCTGCCCTTAGCAATAGCGTCGGTGGGAGTCGCAACGGAGATTACGCTGAAGGGATCCTTACCCTCAACGGGGGATACGGTCTCAGCATACTTCGTGATCTTGATGTCGTAGTTATACTCGCTGTCGAGCCACTTATTGCCGTTAACCTTGCGGTACTGAAGCTTCCAATTCTGGATCTGATAATCGTCGTTGCCGACATAGGAGAATCTGATCCTGATGTTCCAGGACCTGACGCCGTCAGCGTCAGTGATGGTAAGGTTGTCGGGATTCTTAGCGGTGGTCGAGAAAGCGACGGTGGCAAGAGTGCCATCGGCCTCGGTCTTAGCGATCCTTACTCTGTTGACGTTGGTCGAGGTAACGACGGTCAGATAGACATAGTCGCCACGCTTAACGGTAGTCTTGGAGATGGTAGCGGAGGTGAGATCGTTGGGATCGATAGGCTCAACGTCATAGGTGTTGACGAAGTCGTAAGCGATATCCTTAGGCTCCCAAGAATCATCACTGTGAGCGACCTTAGCGCGGACCTTATAGGTGCCCTCGGTGTAGATAGCTCTGATGCTCCAAACCTCGTAATCGGTGTCAGCGGAGCCAAGTGCAACTTCTTCGCCGGCTGCATTGTAAGCCTTGATGAGGAAGAGACCGGTAGCCTCGACATCGTTGAGGTCGATGATGGGATCGTGTCTGTCATACTGCCAGTAGACCTCGGAGCCGCCGGTGTAAGCAAACTCGATCTTGATCGGGCTGCCCTTAACGGTGACTTCGTAATCAGCAACCTGTCTGCCATAGACGTTAGGAGTAACTCTGGTAACGTTCTGGATGCGGCAGATGCTGAGATCCTGCTTCCACTGAGCGGTGAAGGTGATGCCCTCAGAGGTCATGTTGCCGACTGCGGGTGACCAACCGTTGAAGGTGTAGCCATACCTGGTGGGCTCTTCGGTGGGAGCAACGATAGCAGTGTCAAATACGGTGGGAACGGTAACGCTGGTCTTGCCGTCGGCGAAAGCACCGCCGTTAGCGTCGAAGATAGCGTCATAGGTGTTAGCCTTGAACTGAGCGGTGTAGGTAACATCCTCAGTGCCCATTGCTACAAGCTCCTTATCCCAACCGGTGAAGGTGTAGCCGAGCTTGGAGGCCGGAGGAGCAACGGGAACCTGACCGAACTCGGTGGGAACGATAGTCTCAACGCCGTCAATTACGAAGATAGCGTTGTGGCTGTCGGTGGACCACTTAGCGGTAAGGGTGATATCCTCAGCGGGCATGGTGGTGAAGGTGTAAGCAACACCGTCCTTATACCAGCCTGCGAAGGTGTAACCGGCCTTGGTGGGAGCTGCGGGGCCGTAATCCTGAGTGATAGGAGCGACATCGGAGCCACCGTCGGTATTGAAGGTGATGGTGTACTGGTTAACAGTCCACTTAGCGGTTATGGTCATGTCCTCAGCGGGGATGGTCTCGGGGATAGCCTTATCCCAGCCTGCGAAGGTGTAACCGACCTTAGTGGGAGCTGCGGGAGCAGTAACTGCGGTGCCGTAATCCTGAGTAATGGGAGCAACAGCAGTGCCGCCATCGGTAACGAAGGTGATGGTGTACTGGTTGATCTTGAATACTGCGGTAACGGTGACGTCTCTTGCGGGCATCGTTGCGGGGATGGTAGCATCCCACTTAACGAAGGTGTAGCCTTCCTTGACGGGAGCCGCAGGAGCCTCGATATCAGCGCCGTAGTAGTAGGTTACGGGAGTCTCAACGCCGTCAACGACGGTCTTGAAGGTGTACTGATTGCGTGAATAGTAAACAGAGAGGACGAGCGAGCCGTCGGGAGCAACGGTGCCGGAAAGGACGCTGTTGTCTGCGATGGTGAAGCCGGTCTTTTCTGCTGCGGGGTAAGTGACGGAGCTGTCGGCAGTAGCGGTGTAGCTCAGAACCTCGGGCTCGCCATAGTTGCCGTCAAGACCCATGGTATAAACATTGACCTTGTAATCAACGTTCTGGGCAACATACATTGCGTCGTATCTTGCGCCGTCAACGCCGATAGCGGTAAGGGCGGGATTCCAACCGGTGAAGGTGTAGCCGACCTTTTCAAGGCCCTCAGTGGGAGCAACGGGAACCTGACCGAAATCGGTGGGAACGGTTGCGAAAAGTACGCCATCCTTATAGAAGGTTGCGTCATACTTATTGGGGGTGAAGCTACCGCTGATAGTGATATCCTCAGCGGGCATGGTTGCGGGAGTTTCCCTATCCCAGCCTGAGAAGGTGTGGCCTTCCTTGGTGGGAGTGTCGGCTGCGGGAAGCGCTGCGCCGAAATCGTAGGTATTGCGGCTGTAAACTTCGCCGTCAACGATGTAGGTAAGGATGTAGCCGTTGGTGGTGAACTTGGGAACGAATGTGGTGTCGCCCTTTACGGTGTAGGGGAAGGTGACATCAACGCCGTTAACGGTCCAACCGACGAAACGGGAGCCTTCCTTGGTAACTTCGGGAGTCTTGTCGGCAGTGATGATATCACCATAGTAGCCGATCCAATCGGAAACGATAGTGCCGTCTGCGCCTTCGAACTCGATGGCGTACTCTTCCTTAGCCATGTTGGCATAAATGTCGAGAGCCTGTGCGGGCATGGTAGCCGTGCCGAGATTCTCATAATCCCAACCCTGGAACTGATAGCCGGGCTTTTCGGGCACATCGGGAGTGGGGATCACGTCGCCGTAAGAAACGGTGAACTCTGCGTAAGGCTCGGTGTCGCCCTCAAAGAGGTAATACTTAACGAAGTAGGAGTTCTTGGTGAGAGTTGCGTCAAGGGTGATGTTCTCTGCGGGCATGGTCTCGGGAAGATTCCAGCCGGAGAAGCTGTAGCCCTCGGGAACCGTATACGCAGGAGCGGTAACGGTCGCGCCGTAAGTAAAGGAGAGCTTCGTGTACTCCTCGCCGTTGACGTTGAAGGTCACGGTGTAGTTGTTGGTTGAGGTGGTGCCGTAAATGTTAACGTCATTGGCGGGCATGGTCTCGGGGATTGTGGTGGTCCAACCGCCGAAAGATTCGCCTGCTTCCGGAGTATAGGTATAAGCGGTGACCTTATCGCCGTACTTATACTCGTCGACATTAACGATTACGTTATCAACATAGTAAGTGATCTTATAGGTGTTGACCTCGAATATAGCAACATAGGTGACGCCGCCGACGGGAACCGTGGTGTTGTCGTCAAATGTAACTATATCGGTAGTGCCTTCAACAGCCCAGCCCTTGAAGGTATTGCCGACCTTGGAGGGAGCGTCGGGAGGAACGATGGTGCTGCCGAAGAGAGCTTCTCCGGATCTAACGGTCTCGCCGTCAGCCTTGAAGGTGACGTTGTAGGAAGCCGCCTCATACTTGGTGTAGTACTTTGCTTCAGCAGCGGGGACGGTTGCGGGCATTGCATTGCCGTTCGCGTCGACCCAGCCCACGAAGTTGTAGCCGGCCTTGACGGGAGCCTCGGGAGCCACGATAGCTTCGCCGCAATTCTGCTCGCCGCCGCTAATGAAGTTTGCGCCGTCATAGAACTCGATGAATATCGGGTTCGCAGTCCACTTAGCGTAAACGCTGATGGGGTCAAGGCCAAGGGTTACGGGGAAGATAACGTCAGCGCCGCTTGCGTCAACCCAACCTGCGAAGGTATAGCCTGCCTTGGTGGGATTGTCGATAGCGTTGATCTTATCGCCGAAGTTGCCGGTCTTGGTTTCGAGAACCGTGTCGCCGTCATAGAAGGTCACGCCGGAGCTGAGAGCCTCAAATACAGCGATGAAGTCCTTACCCTCGGTATCCATGGTGCCGAGATCAGCGAGGACGGTGGAGCCGTCAAGCGACCAGCCCTTGAAGGTGTAACCGGTCTTTGAGGGCGCTGCGGGAGCGGTGATAGCTGCGCCGAACTCAACACTCTTAGTGTCGTAGAGATCGGTCTTAGCAGCGTCAAGATAGAATTTAGCGTCGAAAGCGGAGGTGACCCACTTAGCGTAGAAGGTCACGTCGCCGTCGGTGGTGTGGGTTGCGGGCATTGCGTTGCCTTCTGCGTCAACCCAGCCTGCGAAGGTGTAACCGTCCTTAGTCGGTTCTGCGGGAAGGGTGTAAGCGCCGTCATACTTAACGGTGTTTGCATCGTGCTGAGCGTCGCCGTTCATGAACTTAACATTGTAAGTCTTAGCTTCAAACTTTGCGTTGAAGGTCATGTCAGCGTTGCCCATGGTGCCTACTGCGGGATCCCAACCGGTGAAGGTGTAGCCGGTCTTGGAAGGATCTGCAGGTGCGACGATCTGCTCGCCCTCTGCATAGGAATTAACGTCGCCGTAGGCTGCGCCGTCAACAAGGAATGTTGCCTTATACTTCGCATTCTCAACGAATATTGCGGTGTAAGTTACATCGGCAGTACCCATGGTCTGCGGGAAGGTAACAACGTTAGTGCCGTCAAGTGACCAACCAGCGAAGGTGTAGCCTTCCTTGGTGGGGTTCTCTGCGGGAGCAGCGATCTCTGCGCCCTCGGCGTAAGTTGCGCTGCTGTAAACAGCGTCGTTAGCCATGAAGGTTGCGGTGTGCTCCTGAACGGGAGTGCTGCCGCCGTCGTCAATGTAGAAGATCTGATCAAGGCCTTCATTATCAAACATATCAGCGGTGAAGAGCGGGCTCTTCTCAAACGACTTGGAATCCGCAGTCTTACCTGAATCGGTATCGCAAACGCAGACATAGCCGTTTGCAGCAGAGTTGTTGAGCTTAACATCTCTGTCATGCTGGAAAATCTTGCCGGAAGTGCCGGGGGTAAGATTGTCTCTGACGGTAAGAGTGGTTTCGCATATATACATATCGTCGGTCATCTTATAACCGAGCTTGCTATCGCCGTAGAAACCGCTCAGCTTGTAGAAGTCGAGACCCTTAGCGGCTTCGATTTCTTCCGCAGTCTCAAATATCTTACTGGTGTATCCGGTCCTTGCATTATAAACCAGGTACTTACTACCAACGGTAGCGAACTGTGCTACAAGTGAAACATAGGGGCCGTTGCCGGTCTCTTCGTTATAATTGGGATTGACATCCGAAAGAAGAGCCTTGGGGATGGGCGTGGGGTAGTTATTGGTAGGATAGCACTTGCCCTCCACAAGGTCGGGGCCTCTGTTTGCAATCCAGCCGTTAGCCTGGCCGTTAGTGATATCAAAGAAGTTTCTGTCAAGGTTGAACTGCATAACCTGTGCAGTCAGATAGAAGCTGGATTTGATATAGAATCTAACGGTAAGAGTATCGCCGGGTGAGACGATATGGTCAGTCGGCTGACCATCCGCTTCAATGAACTCAACACCAAAATAATAGAAGCCGTTGGGGTGCTCTTCTTCGAGCTCGGCATATGTCTTGATGTGAGTGGTATACGGCGTAGCAGCCGCAGATGCGTCAACGGCAAAGACGCCGCCGAGCATCGAGAACATTCCGAGCACCATTGCAAGAGCAAGGAATGAACTCAAGAAACGCTTAAATTTTGACATTAGCTCATTTTCCTCCTTTATTATGATCACAATTTCACAATTGTGCTTCATCCTAATCATTATGGACAATTAAGAGCTGATCTTGCAGTGCCGGTGCCGAATTTGACATCGGCACTGCGCTTTTGATAAGTTGCGAATGATTATTCGATGAATGAACCGCCGGCGTCGATAGCGCCGCCCTGCTCAATCTGGCTGATATCAATATCGTATGAGAAATACTGGTCAAGATACATGGTATCTATCGAGTCTGCCTCAAAGTCATAGTTGACATCGGCTGCAAAGTACTTGTACTTAAGAGTTTCGTCGCCTGTCCAGTCCTCTTCATAGCTGAGGAACGGGTCAAGTTCCATCTGGTCGATTGCGCTGATCTCGCCGTCGCAGTTGATATCGCCGCGGAGGATCACCATATAGATGCCGATTATCTCCCCGGTCCCTGCGTTGCGGATGATGATGAGCGAGCCTGTACCGTAAATGCCGCCGGCATTCTCTGTGATCTCAACGGTTACATTCTCAAGAGAACTCTCGTTGATGATCTCGCCGACTGCGGAAACGCCGCCTTCGGGGATACCGAAGATAAGACCGGTAAGGTCTGCGCCGCCATATTCCTCAAGATAAACGCTGCCGATATAGTCGAGCAGCGCTCTGCTCTCCTCGATCCAAGGCGAGTAAGGCTCTGAATATGCGTTGTAAGTGGTATATCCTGCATCGGCAAGAAGTGCCCATACGGGGTCTGTTCCGCCGCCCTGGCCTACTTCCTTAATGTTAGCTATTGCGTCAACAAGGTTCTGAGCTATCTCAGCGATCTTCTTGTTGTTTTCGACAGTATCAGCAAGGTTTCTGTCGATTTTCTTTGCAGCGGTATAAGCCGCATAGAAAGCGTCATAGCTGTCCTTGGTGAATACCTTGTAGGTGTTGTTCTCCTCGGGGGTAGCCGCCTGGTTAAGGATGCTCTGCGAAGCAGTAACAGCATTATCAAGAGCGGTGTAGTCGCAGCCCTTAACAAGTCTCTTCCAGCTCGAGATCAGGTTGACCATAGCAACGTTGACCTTGGAGGGGGTAAGCTCGGTGGGATTCTCCGCAGTGCCGGTGGCCTCTGCAGCAACCTTCAGCGCAAAGGTCTTAGCATTCTGATAGTTATTCCAGGATTCTGAGGTGTAGTAGGAAGCGCCGCCTGCGTTGATATCTGCGTTGGTGATGCACATAGCAATGACCTTTTCAAGCTTGGACTTGTTGGCAACAAGTCTGATCAGACGTTCGCCGGTAAGTTCAAGCATATGGATCGCATAAGCCGATTCGATCGAGCTGACTGCGCTCTTATTCGCGGTATTTTTGTCATAAGCCTTGATAGATTCATTGAACGCCGCAAGCTCTTCATCAGTATAGTCGCCCTCAAGCGGAGTATTGATGTAGAATACCTGAGAATTAATGATCTTGTTAGCTCTGTCTCTTGCAGTCCTGAACTGATTGTAAGTATGAGGAACATAGTCACGCATACCGAAGAACGGGAAGCCGTCCTCATAGTAGTTCATGGGCTCGCGATAATTATAGGTCTTGCCGTTTGCGGTATAGGTCTTGGTGACAAAGTCATGACCCTTGTTGATTGCAGCGAGAGCCTGCTCGATACCGCTGACACCGGCGTCTATAGCATGCGCTTCAAGAGCTTCAATAGCGTTGGTAAGAGCCTCTGCATACTGCTGATAAAGGTTCTCAAACTTGCCGTCGGTTGCTCTGATGTCACTCTCAAAGGTGCTGCCGGTCTTCGGCTTAAGAGCAAGTGTAGCAGCATTATTCAGCGCGGTGGTGTAGTCTGACCACAGAGTCTGAGTAACGGTGTCGCTGTTATAGTCGCCCTGCTGGCGGTTAGCCGCAACAGCGTTTGCAAAGATGGAACCAAGGTTATAATCGTTATAGATGTGGACATTAATGGGGACGTTGACATTGGTGCCGCCGACATTGACAGCTGCGGTAATGGTATACTTACCGACCGGAACGCCGCCGTTGTTGCCGATGACGATAGGATCGCCATTGTCGTCATATACAGTGTTGCCGTTTTGATCCAGCTGATAAGTGGGCTCTATTCTCTCGTAATTCTTGCCGTCAGCCTTCTTGGCTATCTCGAACGGGCTGAGGAAGTAAGTACCCTCTTCACCGGTCATGCTGACACTCAGAGCGTTAGCATCACTGTTGATAACTGCGAACGGATAGGAGCTGTTGCCGTTGGTAACGCCGGTAACGGTTGCCGTGGCAGCACTGCCGCCGTTGTTATCCTTAATACGGATACCGTGGCTGCCGATGCTCGAGAGAGCCTTGCCGCTCTTGATATAGATTTCAGACTCGTACTTGACGGAGCGGCTGTTGCCGGCGTCAATCGACTTCTCAATGGAGTCGTCATCCTTATCTGCACCTGCGGGAGCAACATAAGAATAGGTGGTGTTTACAAGCTTGGTTCCCTCACCGCCGAGGTAAGTACCGTCTTCGAGCCTAACTTTATACTCGATAGTGAATTCAAGAAGCTGACCATCCTGGAGGTTGGAGAGCTTAACCTTCTTCTTCTCGCCGCCGGCAAGGGTGTTACCGGAGCCAATGCCCGCAATTGAAACGGACTGCGAAACACCGCCGTTCTTATAGGCCTTAACGGTTGCGCTGACTATTTCATAAGTATAAAGGCTATCCTGGGTGAAGGTGCCGTCCTTATCTGTATAGCCGGTATTAACGCCGCTGGAGCCGTTGTAGACGAGGAAGCCCTCATCGTCGGAAGCAGAAATAACCGAAGGCATGTAGTTCTCAAGCTCTTTGAACGACTGAGCGTCGCTGAGGCCAAGGATCATGCAGACAACGGGAAGAGCGACATTAGCTATCTGAACGCCTCTACCGTTAATGGTAGTACCGTTGGTAGCGCCGCTGAAGGAGCTGGTGCCGAGGGACTTAAGAATGTCAGCGACCATGGAGCCGAGAAGGTTATTCTCAAGAATACCGTCGATGGTCGTTACGCCCTGCTTAAATACGTTGGGGAAGAGAAGATCAAAAACATTATTAATTATGTTGATGATAACAGGAATACCGGTCATCGTTGCAAATGCGCCGTTGGGATTCCTCTTGAAGATTTCTGCGAAGCCGCTTGCATCAAGGTTGGTGAGCGGGTAAACAATGTTGTCAAAGATAAAGGACTTTGCAACATATTCGTTACCGGCAATTTCTTCAGAGATCCAAGGATTGTTACCTGACTTGATGGGGATTATCGCATCAATAAGGGTATCAAAGTCGGACCAAACATCATTAGCGGTAAGTCTGCCGACACTGCCGTTGTAATCGTCGCTCTTGAAGTCAAGGGCTAAGATCGAGCCGTAAGTGCTGACTGCCCAAGCCGCTATCTGAACGAAGTTATTCTCATAGGAGCCGGTGTCGCCCTGATACTTAAGAAGGCCGTTTGCCGTGATGGGGTTCGAGAAGGTCTTGCCGGGAACCATATCAAGGCCCTGATTGAGGTTGTAAACCGCAACATCAAAGAGGATGTCAAGGCACTTGTTGACTATTGCAGTGTTATATTCGCCGTCGGTGCCGTAGGCAGACCTATTAGGCTTCGTGTAGGTGATCTCGGGAATATCCTGCCATGCAAGCTGCTCAACTGCACTGTAGCAAACATCAGCGATGGTCTGGCAGCTCTCATCAATGTAGATCCACTTGACCGAGCCGTTGAAGATAGCTCTGAGGACGTAAGAAACGACCTGCTGATCATTCATGGTTGCGATTTCCGAAGCGGGAACCGTCTTGAAGTATGAGGGGAAGAAGAGATCGCCGCTGATCTGGAGCACGAATTTTGCAACAGAGCAAACATTCTGGAAGAGATACTGGTTGCCGCCCTGAATCCAAGTCCAGCTATAGTTCTGATCGCCGATCTGGACGTTGTTCTTCAGGATCGCATTAGCGAACTCGCCTGCGATATCGTTTAACTTATCAACGAAAGTATCATTCGCACCGAATGTGCTGAAATCGACCTTGGGAACTACGGCATTAAGGTTGAAGAGCTTTGCTAGGGTGTTTGTCTTCATAAGCTCAGCTTCATCAAAAGCTTCACCGTCGTAGTTGGGGTCATAGGTGGGGTTGTTTTCCCAAAGCTGAGTATTCTGGTTGTATACGGTCTTATTTTTCTTTTCGGCGAGATACTCGACGCCGCAAAGCTGACGGAGCCAAGGTCTCGTAAGTCTGTTGAGAACAGGAACAGCAACATAATTGTATGCCTGACGCATAATAGCCTCGATAAAGTCGTAGGCCTTTACATTGCCGGTTATGTCGACAAGTGAATAATCCGGATTATGGCCGGTGGTTTCACCTTCATTAACTCTCACGCATCCGCCGAGGCCGAAGGTGACCCACTGATTGGGATGAACCCAGCCGTAGTAATCATATTTTGTAGTGTCGGGAGCAGTCTCGCCATACTTCTCGGAGAAAGCATATTCCTTGTAAAGAACATATGAATACTTGTCCTTTGAATTCGCTATGTCACCGAACTTGTCATCAAGCTTCTCCCAAGTACCGAGAACGTAGTAGTTGAGAAGATCCTGAAGAAGGGTGAGCGTTGCGTTATCGGTCTTATACTTAGCGGGGAGCTCGTCCTTGAGGGCATTGAACTTAGCGGTCTTGCCTTCCGGAGTGAGACCGTAGAGCAAACCGATAAGAAGCTCACGGACATTGAACATATAGTCCTTGACGAAGCCGTTGGCAATACCGAGGTCAAGCGTCTGGGCTGCATACTTCTGAACGATAGGTGAAAGATCGCCGAGAAGGTTAAGCAGCGCATAAACGATTTCGAGATCGGTCTTGGTGCCTCTGGTATAGCCTTTCAGTTTAAGGATGGGGGGCTGAAGCTCCTTGGCATCCTTAAGCAAGGAAAGAAGCGTTGAGGGAAGGCTTTCGACCAGAGAAACGGCACTGGTGAGTGTGCTGTCCACGCTGCGGAGATCAAGAGAACCGACATATACATTAAGAAACAGGTTCTCCTCCGCAAGCATACGGTCAAGCTCATCAAGGCCCATAGACGCATACTGCTCCGTAGTAAAAGTAGGAGTATCAATGTCGTTGTATGAGTCCTTGATTGCTTCGCCCTTATAAGCCTGATAAGCGCTGCCGACGACCGAGAATGAGCCGATAAGCATCGCAAAAGCCATAAGGACCGCGAGGATTCGGGTTGACTTTTTCAAATCTGTGCACCTCCATAAAGATTTTCACATTGAAGCCTTAAAACGAGATAACAGCCCCATGCGCCTTTCCTGATTTAGGCCGCCGCTCGGCTTACACCATCGCCGTAAAACAGCGGACGCCGCACGGGATATTATCGTAACGGCATGGCCGAGGCGCACAATGTCATTTAAAATGGCAACACTACGCCCACGGACACACCATATGGTCATATTAACTATACCTAATTTGCAGGTCAATGTCAACGATTTTCAAAATCTCATTAACATTTTGTTAGAAATCAACAAGCAAATTCGCGATTTTTTGTTCATATTTACAACGCTTATTTTTCCTTCGTTGAACTAAAATCAAAAGTTTTCCTATAAAGCTCTTTTGCTTTACATACGGAGGTAAAACCGTTATGTGTTCGCCGACGGTTTGCCTGTCGCCGAAAGGGTATATATTTAAAATGTATAGATAAATTCTCATAAAATTCGAATTATTATTCATATCAAGAATTAAAAGCCCACATGTAAAGCTTATAAGCCTTACGGATTTCATTATCTGTAGTTTATTCTCACGACCTTAGAGCTGCCGAAATTCTTGCAAAATCAAAGAAAAACCGCCCATGCCGGTCAATAAATGACCTGCATGAGCGGTTTGTAAAGTCTAAGCCTTTTACAGTATTCTGCGCATCTTATTCTTCACTGCGGCCGATGTCGGCGAACGTGCGATACAGCCAAGCCGCGGAACCGGTGTAATTTGTCCACCCCGCTCTTCCGTTGATACCGTTGCCGCAGGAAATATCGCCTGCAAGCAGGTAGGGTTCAGCTCTGTAGGCTGCTGCTGTTTCGGGATTATCATATCTTCCGATAGGCACAATTCCGTCAAGCACCTTCATCCCCTTTTCTCTTTCACCGATTTTCAAAAGCGCCCTTGCCAGCCACACCGCAGCATGAGTGTATTGACCCGAATTCTCTCTTATACCCTCGGGGTACTCGGCAATATAGCCGACCTTTTGCGCTTCCGATTCGTCGAAGGCGGGCGCAAGTAGCCTTGTGACGCCGCTTTCGGGGCAAAACAGTCTTTCATAGGCCGTATTTACGGCGATTTTTGCTTTTTCGCTATCGCCGATATTGAAAAGTACGGCAAAAGCCTGCGGAAGGATATCTATAAAATCCTTCTCCTCGCCGAGAGCACTGCCATCTGCAAAAATCGCTCTCGCGTAGCGGTCTCCCCTCCATGCAACGGCTTCAATTTGCCTTTCGAGTTCCTCGGCTGTTGAAATATACGCCTTTTGCTTATCTTTCATATCAAATTTGCCGCAGATATCGGCCATTCGGTGCAAAACTCCTACCTGAAACATGGCGAGCCAAACACTTTCGCAATCATTATTGCTGCCGAGTCGACTGAATCCATCGTTCCAATCGCATGAGCCGATCAGCGGCAGCCCGTGAACACCGAAATTCAGCGAAAGATCGACCGCCTTAATACAGTGCTCAAGCATTGTACCTTTATATGCGGTGCGAGAGGGTGTCATATAAAGCTCGCTTACCCCGTCGGGCAGCGCTGCGCCACAGATATACGGCACTTTTTCGTCAAAGATGTCATAATCACCCGTCTCTGCGGCATACTCAGCGCAGGCATACGGCAGCCAAAGCATGTCGTCGCTGCATCTGGTGCGGACACCGCGGATCTTTTGCCCACCGTTTACAATAACGTGCCACCAATGCAGTACGTCGCCCTGCTCGAATTGCACGGCGGCGCAGCGCAGCAAGTGAGTGCGGGCAAGCTGCGGCTCGGTTTTGAGGAACGCGAGGCAATCCTGAAGCTGATCGCGGAAACCGTAAGCGCCGGAGCATTGATAAAAGCCCGTACGCCCAAAAAATCGGCAGACCTTGATCTGCGAATAAAGGAACGAATTTGCAAATAAATCAAATTTTTTATAGCCGCTGTGCAGCCTCGGAGGTCTGTATCCGTTTGTGAAACAGGCGATCTCGGGCAATTTCAGCGCCGAATCGGCATTTGCACCCCATGAAAGCGTAAAATCAAGCTTTATTCTGCCTCCTGCGGCGAGGGAGAATCTCTTTCCGACGGCAGCGCAGCAGTCTGCGGGCACATTTTCGTTTGAATTGAGCTTACCCTCAAAAAAATCTCGGCGTGAGAAGGTGACATATTCGGGCACGGCGGAACATTGAAGATACATTGAGCCCGGAAATTCGGCAAGCGCATTGCGAAGCAGCGCACCGTGATCGGTTCGTCGCGCAAAAAACACGCTCGGCGAATTCAAACCGACACCGAGAACAGGTAAAACATAATAAAACAGGTCAAAACTGCGAATCGAACCTGAGCGATTGACAGCCTCGACCGAACAGCGCTTCGCGCAGCCTCTGTCAGCTGTCTCAACGACGGCTTCAATATCTACGCCGCCGACAGTGACCCGCCAAACCGCTTTATTGGGAGTAAATGTCACCGTGCCGAGGGCTGCAATGTCGTATAAAGCGCCCTCATATTTCATTATCAGCATTTCGCCGCAGTTGTCGGAGAGGGTATCATTGTACCAAGGGGTCAATTTGTTCTCTCTCGAATTCAACGCCCATGTAAAGCCTAAAGACTTGTCAGACGGCATTGTTCCGCAGCTTTTGTTTGCTAAGACAATATTCCAAGGTATATCAACGGTTGCAGGTTCTTTTTCTATGGTTATTTCACTATCTGTAAAGCTATACCGCTTTACATCTCTAATTGATATTTCTGAATTCTTTTTATCGGTAATGCGATGCAATGGCAGAGGTTTAAACGGCTTTTGCGGCTCTTTTTCGGTGTTTTCGGCACCGTGCGGAACGCAAATGCTCATATGCTCGAGGGCGAGCCTCTGTCGGTAGCTGTGACGGGCAATATCAACGAGATGAATGCCGCCTTTTATGCCGATCATCAGCTCGCAGCCCTCCTCGGCGGCGAGGCTTCTCAGCTTTGCGGCGGGTGAAGCGCCGTACTCACCCGTGCCGCTATATGCAATCACCAGATCGGAGCGCAGACCACAGCTTCTGAGTAATCGGTTGGCAACTATATACGGCCGCAGTGCCGCTTGATCTGCGTCATCGGCAAAATTCATGAGTAGGATTGGCAAGTCGCCGGATATACCGAAGCTCCATATATCCTCACGAGTGAACTCCGCAGCGTCGCCGATAACCGTCCCCTTGCGAAACAGGCACGGATAGAGCACCGCGGGCAGCATTTCTCCGAGCACAGCCTCAGCGGCTCTGTCACCGAGAAGCAGCGATTTGGATAACCTCTTGCTCCCGCTCATTGATTTTGCCGCAGCAAAAGTGCCGACCGCCTGCTCGGCTGTTTTATCTACGGCTAACAGGAGCGTAAACTCCCCTTTGCCGCCCGCCGCAAGCTCAATATGCCGCTCAAAAGCGCAGCAAGCGTCTGGATTGCCCCTTCCGAATGCAAATACGTCCCTTTCGCCGAGTGAAAATACTCCTCTTGGTGTTGACAGCACCCTTTCGCGTGCTCCTTCAAAGGCAAAGCCGTCCTCGATAAACCCCGCCGCAGCTGCACAGGCAGAGCCGTCACGCCTGCCGAAAACCGCGCAACCGTTCTCTCGGTCAAATTCGTCGACCAAAAACAGCTTTGAATACATCGGATGCGCCGCAAAGCGCTCTTTTTTGTCAAGACAAGGCTCAAAATACACAGTAAGCCTGCCGCTGAGCTGCTCGCGCCTGCTTTGATTCTCAACGGTAAAGCGCCGCACCTCGCAGTTACGTCCGCTCATCACTCCGCTTTGCATCGTCAGCCTCATACCCTTGACGGCTGCGGTATGGATTGCCCTGTCACCGACAAATTCGCACGAAAATTTGGCCGCTCCGTCGGTGTCGATCGCCCTTATAAAAGGCATTCTTCGCCCGTCGTCACCTGTAAACACGGCAAAAACGCCCTGTGGCCGCCCAATCGGGTCGCCGTCGGCTGCGTTAACGTCATATCCGTCAAATGTGCCGAGGCTCGTGCCGATATCGCTGATACAGCAGGTCAGCCTGCCGTTGGTATATAGCGCCGTCCTCGGGCGGGTCGGGTCGGGGCAAGGCGAAATAACGCTTCTCTCCCTTACACGCTCCCTTGGCTTCGACACCTCGGCGCTGCGGATATCCTTGAATGCCCTGACATCGGCGGGTATCTTCTCCTCGAACAGCCCCGAAGCGCCGCTCATAAAGCCGTCGGACATAAAACGCCGCTGCATTTTTTGCCCCGTGAGCAGATTATCCGCCGCAAGCAGGCTCATCCCCACATGGTGCGCCATATATGACCTTACCGCCGCAAATCCTGCACCGCCGCACCTTGAGGGAGTGAAATCCGCCGCCTCGCAAAGGCCGTATTTGCCGCCGAGGCCCATATTCTCAAGCCTTTTGAGGTTTGCCATGGCGGCTTTCGGCGCTGCGGATAGAACGAGGAACGACGAATACGGCGACACGACATACTCGTTGTCAAGCCCGCGCCTCAACCCAAGCCGCTGAACGCCGTGAGCCTTATATTGATAATTCAAGTCGCCGTCAAAGGCGTAAAACCCGCTCTCCGAGACGCCGAACGGCCGCCTGCCCGCTCTTTTTCGCTGGCAATAAAGACAGAAATGCAGCGATTCGTAGCTGAGGCTGCCGGGCGGCGAGGGCAAAAAGATATCGGGCATAAAATACTCAAACATCGTGCCCGTCCATGAGACCGCACCCGCATATCGTCCGCTCGACACAAGCAGGCGGTTCATGCTGCCCCAATATTCGGGCGGCACTATGCGCCGAGCGACGGCATAATAGACCGCCGTGCGAGCCTCGGTCATAAAGAAATCGTAGCAGCTGCCGCTCCTCTCGCCCGTTGCGGGGTCAACGCCGACGGCGAAGAGCTTCTTTCGCTCGTTGCGGAATATTTGCAGCTCGGTCGCATCCTCAAGCCGCTCTATGCGAGATATCAGCTCGCCGAGGCTCGGGCATTCGCCCGCATATTCACGCAGCCCCTGCCTGAGAGCCACAAGGCAGCAGAGGAAGTTGCCGCTGTCGACAAATGATACAAAGCAAGGCTCGAGCGGCTCCAAAGTCTCGGTATTATACCAATTCAGAAGATTGCCGTAATATTTTTCGAGCTTCTCGACTGTGCCGAGGCTTAGATTCAGCCGCATATGCAGCTCAGCAGAGGTGATAAAGCCGAGATCCCTTGCGGCGAGGAACGACAGCAGCATAAGACCTATATTCGTCGGTGAGGTGCGGCGCGCCGTCGCCCTCACGGGGGCAAATTGAATGTTATCGGGCGGCAGGAAGTTATTCTCACGCCCGCACTGCTCGTCAAAGAAGCCCCACATAGCCGCACAGTGATCCAAAAGCCGCTCACGCTGCTCGGGCGAGAGCTGCTTTTCACTGCGGCTCGACCTCCTTCCTGCAAAGAGGGTCAGCGGGATATCCGCAAGCAGTATAAGCCCGTAAAGACGGTGTATCGGCAGCCCCGCGATGAGCATCACCGCCGCCGCTGCCGCCGACGGGATACAGGATATCAGCAGCCCCACCGTGCTCCCCGCCCGCTCGGAATTCGACGCCGTGACCCATTCAAGCATATTTTTGCCGCTGACGAAGCGCCGCCAGACGGCCTTGACTATCGCATTCAGGGCGGTATATGCCCGCTTTGCGCTGAGAGCAAGGTCAATAAAAGCCCTTGACAGCCCGCCGAGTGCCTCGGGAAGCGAGCGCGAGAAAAACAGACGGGACATCGACGGGAGGCCGCCGCTTATCAGCGCACTCAAGCCAGCGCATATATCCCCCGCCGCAAGGGCAAGCAGCGATATCACCGCCACCGTCACGCCCGCATCGCCCTGAATCACAACGCTTGCGAGGAACAGTGCAAGGCAGACGACGGGGGTAACGCTGCGGCGCAGATTATCAAACAGCTTATATCTCGACAGCGCCGAAAGAGAATTCCGACCAAAGATGAAGCCGAGATTTTGCCAATCTCCTCTTATCCAGCGGTGCTCCCGTGCGAAATATGAGCCGACGCTCTGCGGGAAGGCGTCGGTTATCTGCACATCGGGCATGAACGCCGTTCGGAGCAGGCAGCCCTCCAGAATGTCATGGCTCAACACGGTCTCCTCGGGGAACACATCCGGGATCAGAGCGTGATAGGCGTCGACAGATATCAGACCCTTGCCGCAGAATATTCCCTCGCCGAAAAGATCCTGATATCTCTCGCTTCTGGCGGAGTCATAGGACGAGAATCCGCTCTGACCCGTCATAACGCGGGCAAAGGCGCTGCTGCCGCCGTCGAGCCTGTTCTCCGCAGCAGGGGCTATTATGCCGTAGCCCTTTACCACTCTGCCGCCGTCAATGATGGGGCGGTTAGCGGGGTGCTCCGCCACCGCAACGAGTAACCTTGCGCCGTCAAAGGCAAGGCCGGTGTCGCTGTCAAGGGCAATTAAATATTTGACCTTATGCAAAGAAGTCCTGTCGCCGTGCAGGCAGACAAACGCCTTACCGTCGCCCTTTATAGCCGCAACAAGGTCGGTTATCGCCCCTCTTTTACGCTCCTTGCCCGTAAATTCATTCTGAGTTTTGGAGTAGGTGCGCCGCCTGACGGCGAGAATGAACCCGCCGCCGTATTTGGAATTCAGCCTGTCAAACGCCTTTACCGCCGCATTCAGCGCCGCCTTATCCTCGGGCATGCTTGGTCTCGGTGCGCCGTGATGATCGGCAAGACAGCAGATCTTGATGTTGCCGACGCAGTTGCCGAGATAGAGCTGCTCAAGGTGCTTTTCAAGCTCGCCTATCTTCTCGGGCGGCGGCAAAAGGGTGGAAACGGTTATCAATGCATGAGTGTCGAGCACTCTCGGGTCATCGGGCTTCAGCCTGAGCAGTCTGCCGGGTGCTACGCCCTTCAACGATATTTTTTCAATGCTGCGGCGCATTATCTCCCAAAGCGGCAGCCACAGCAGCAGTCCGAGCGTTATATTACGCATCAGCATACCCGCCGCAAATGCGGCTGCAAGAGGCATGACCGCCTCCATTATAAGGAAAAGCCTGCCCCTTGAAGCAAGGCGTTTCGGGTGGCTTTTGGGCGAATTCAGCCTGCCGATAAGCTCCTCTGCGGCCTGCTCCTCGCTCTTGCCGCTTCTCCTTGCCGCCGAAGCGACCACCCTGCGATAGAATGCCTTTGAGCGCTCGTCCGACACAGGGTATATTCCCGACGGATCTGCCGCTAACGCAGGCTCGGAACGCAGTAAAGTTGCGGATATCTTTTCAAAGTCCATCTCACCGAGCCTCCTCAGCGACGTCACTGAATTGCCAAGCAGCTTTTGTTTATCGCCCGTCACGCCCTCGCAGGCATAGGATATCAGCGCCGCCGTCAGCGCGATCGGCAGCAGCTCCGCCTCAAAGCCGCCCAAACCGCGCGGGAACGCCTTGATCATCTCGTCCTCATCGGGCAAGACCCCGCCGCCGCATATTTCGCGGCAGGTTGAAAAAAGGCTCGGAAGGAGCTCCGAGCCGATCTTTGTTTTGAGAGCGCTGCGGCAGTCGGCAGCCGACTGCTTCGCTGTGCTCTCAAGAATATAGAAATTATCCGCCAGCCACTCGGAGGAATGCTCGCGCTTGCCCTCGGCGCTGCGCCTGAAGGTCACGGCGGCGTCCCTCATTTCGGCGGCAAGCCTGCACCTTTTCGCCATACCTTTCATCTCCTGCCCCACAGCCGCACAGCAAATATCAGGCAGAGCGCCCCTGCGGCAAGTGCCGACAGCTTCTTGAGAATATCAAGCATTTTACACGCCGAAGCGGTCAGCCTTACGGTCTTTATGATCCTGTATATCTCATCCATGAGAAGTCCCCCTTACTCGCTGCGGAGCAAAACTCCGTGCGCTATGGACGGTATCGACTCGCTCTGAAGCGACGAAACGCTTGACATGAGCGCCCCCGTGCCCACAAAGAGCACCCGTTTAAGCTCTCCGCCCGAAATCTTATTCAAAATCTCGCTGCAAATCACCGAGGCGCTGCAGCCGCAGCCCGAAGCGCCCGCCTCGGTATCCTTTTGCCTGCGCGGGTCATATATCATCAGCCCGCAGTCCGCATGAACAGCGCCGATATCAATATTTGACTGCTTTATCATCAATTCGCAGAGCAGCTCCGAGCCTATCGCTCCGAGGTCGCCCGTGAGTATCATGTCATAATCCTCGGGCTTCGTCGCCGTGTCGTTCAGGAAATCCGCTATCGTCGCGGCGGCGGCGGGAGCCATTGCAGCACCCATATTGTTGGCGTCCTTGATGCCGTAATCCTGAATTTTTCCGATGGTCGCGGCCTCAATGCGCGGACCGTGGCCGCTTTTTC